>Ga0207984_1001098_pt1 | contig 14235 bp, 8 predicted proteins | sample ETNtaG_30_FD_185760 | JGI IMG/M metagenome (GOLD analysis project Ga0207984, IMG submission 185760) | Marine microbial and viral communities from oxygen minimum zone, Eastern Pacific Ocean - ETNP201306PF43B (SPAdes) (version 2) | ecosystem: Environmental > Aquatic > Marine > Oceanic ...
GCGTGCCCTTGCCGCCTTTGGACAGCATGGCGAAGGAATCCGAAGGAAAAATCTTTTTAGACAGAATGAACAGGATCAAAGTGGTCACCAGGACAACGACCACCAGCGCATATCCCTGCGGATTAGAATCGATCTCTTTCAGCCGATCGAAAATCTGGACGGCGATGACGTTCCGATAACCGAACATCAACGGCGTCCCAAGATCCGTGAAGGCCCAGATGAAGACGATGGTCCCGCCGGCGAAGAAGCCAGGCATCAGCAGCGGAAAAGTGATGCGCCGAAATAGCCCGAACCCGGAGCTGCCCAGGTTCTGCGCCGCCTCTTCCATCGAAGGATCGATGTTGGCCAGCGCGGAGGAAAGATTCAGAAACATGATCGGATAGAGGTGCAGCGTCTCCAGCACTACCACGCCCACGAAGCCCCACGAGCCGAACCAGTCGATCAGGTTGTTCTCGTCTGCCAGGCCCAGCTTTGCGAGGATCAGATTCGCCGATCCGTAATAGCGGGCAAAAATGGTCCGCATCCCTATCGCGCCCACGAAGGGCGGAAGAATCATCGGCACGAGCAATAGACCGGTAAGCAGCGGCTTTCCGGCAAATCGGTATCGAACGCTGAACCAGGCCAGCGGCATCGCCAGCACCGTACTGCAGATGGTGACTGTGACACCGAGATAGAAGCTGTTCACGATGCTCTCGAATTGAACGGGATCTGTGAAGACACCGGTCACAAAGCTGGTGGTGAATTTATCATTCGAAACGAACGCACCATGGATCGCATACCAGATTGGATAAAACAGGAAGATGCCGAAGACAGCTGCGATGAGGATGTAGAATGCAATATGGCTCTGCTTCACTCTAATCCTCCAGGGCGCTGACATCGAGGAGCAGCAGCTCGCTCACATCCTTGAGGATGAGCTCGGCCGTGGCGATAGCGATATTAACGGTCTGCATGAAGTCCGTATCTCTTGGCGGACGCCGCCGGTTAAAGACGTTGACGCCTTTTTCCAGATCAGGCTGACTCGTCAAGACGAGCGCCCCCATGTTGGGATGTGTGAATTCGGAGAGAAAGTAATACATCCTCGGAATCTGCGGCGAGATTTTTTCAAGCTCCCTGACAACGCTGCCAATGTGAAAGGGCTTCACCGGATATTCGTGTTCCTTGCTCATGAACAGATTACCAAGCACCAGTTTTTCCAGAAATCTGTCGAGTCTGTCGACATCCTTTTTGGTCACATGCTCTCTTATGTTCTTGTTTGCGAACCGGGCCAGCGCGGCGAGCTCGAGGTGCGAGCGAACGAGCACATACACCGCGTGCAGATTGAATTCATTGAACTCGCGGATGATCGATTCCAACAGTTTTTCAGACCGAATCGCCGCGGTAAACGTGAAAGTCAGCATCCGGCAAAGCATGCTCTCCCGGGTCTCCTCAGGCGAGGAGGGAAGCGGAACATCCTGGATGTCGATCGACTGATGCTGCTGAAGCAGCCCCTCGAGATGGCGAAAGTCAGACTCGCGTTCGGGCAGCAATTGGATGACTTCGTCAGAAAACTGGGACACGGGGAAATAGTGTGTATGGGGGTGGATGTTGTGATGCAGCGCCGTGAAGACACAGTGCGACACTGGTAGCGCGTCCTGAGTAATGATCGTCAATCCGGCGCAAGCTCCATCAATCTCTTCAGGGACTCCGTCACCGCATACATGGGGTCTTTGCCCGGGCGAGCGTAAGTGTAGAGCTCAACGGTGTAAAAGCCTTTGTAATTCGCGCGCTCAAGTTTTTCGAATATTTCCCGCAGTGGCATCTTGCCATCGCCCGGGATCAGGTGTCCGGGATCGATGTGGAGCTCTGGTGTCGGGCCGGCAATGTCTTCCACGTGGGTGCCGATAATGCGGTCGCCCAGAAGGCCGATGGCCTCGAAAACATCTTCTCCGGGCACGACGTAAGAATGACCGATGTCGTAGTTCACACCAAGCCATTTGCTGCCGACAGCTTCGATCATTCTCATGCAATCCGCGGCCGAGCCGATGAGCATGTCAGGCTCGTACTCAATGATGAGGTACACTCCGGCATTGCCCGCATACTCGGTGCATTCCTCAAAACATTCGACGGCCTGATCCCATAACCGAGCTGCATCCTGCCCAGGTCCGACAAATCCGCTGGAGGCGCTCACATTTCGGGCGCCCAATTGTTGGGCAGCGTCAATACAGCGCTTTGTATAATCCACCCGGTATTCGGCGGGATCTATCCCCCATTCCTCAAATTCTTCTTCGGTGCAAGAAAATCCAGGCCCGAAGGTCTGGCCTGGAGGGGCATTACGTTCCCCGTAAAAACCGCTCGCCGTATTGCCATTGATGTTCGAAATCGCCATTCCTGAGGATTCGACGGCCGTTTTCAATTCGTCAACCCTTGAAGCATCCAGGTCGAGGGGCCACACATGCGGCTTATCGAAAAGGATTTCCACTCCTGAATAACCGCATTCTCCGATGATATGTATTGCCTGATCGACGGTATAGTTTTCGTTGCTGAAGGCATTGGTGCTGAATGCCAGACGATCTTTCATGATGATTCCCGGCTCTGTTGCCGTGCTTTCAGTATCCGCTCGTCGTCATCTCAAAACCGGTTCGCATTCTATGATGAGAGGTCGAAGGGTCAAAAGACATGCTCCTTTAGGCCTCCCCACAGACGTGCGAATCGTTGAACCGAGTTCACGGCGCCCGTATACTCAAAACTACCTGAAGGCGTCCATCCCCCCTTAATGTTGGACGCCTTTGATGAAAGGAGTTACCGATGCCTCTATCAATAAAGATCGCCCTGTGGCTGGGTGCATTCGGGATGGCCTGTGCCAATGCAGACCCTTTTGTTGTGGCCAAGGCTGAGCCTGCGGTCGCGGCCTCACTAGAAGCGACACAGCATACGCCGGCCCGCTCAACGGAGTCCAGGGCGGGTTCTGCTAAAGAAAACATCTTGGTGCTTTCGTGGTTGTCCGATGACTTCTGTTGGAGTTCCGGCCGCGATTTTTTGGCCGGGATGAGCGATGTGCTGAGCGAACCGTGGAAGTTCACGCGCAGGCAGTCTTCTCTCGAAACGCCGGAATTTGATCTGGGCAATTGGGACCCGGCGAAACCGCAAATCAAAGCGGTCCGCATGGTTTCCGGGACGGAATCTCTCTTGTCGCCGCGTTTTGATGTTAATGGCGGCTGGCAGTCAGCGGATTTCGACTATGCGAAATGGGTGACGCAGAACGAGGTCAAGCGTTTCAAGCGTTACGTCAATCGCCGGCAGGTAGACCGGGACGAGTATTACGACTTGGGCAAGGCCCGTTCCAGAGATTTAGAATACGCCTACCGGATTTATTTCAAAGGGAACATGTCAGACTACCTGGACGAATCGGATGCGTGGCACGCGGAGTTCTTTGGCAATTTCATTGAACAGGTCGACGGCATCGTCAACATTCTGGGAGTAATCGAAGACACGATTCTCAAGAACAACCTGTTCCGTCCGAAGAACCCTTTCAAGAAGTGGTCTGAGAACTTTCAGTCCAGGCGGAATTCCAACCTGCAGATTACCAGGCCTCAGTTCTTTTCCAGCCCGGCCAAAGCCTGGGAGTGGGAGGGGGACATTTCTATTGGCGGCAGCGCATCCGGTTTGGATTTGGATGAGGTGACCCTGCATCTTGGCCAGTTCCGTTTCTCGGAGCGATTCAAGATCGAAGTGGATCTTTTCTATCTGGAAGAGAAGAGAAACTAGCGGTTTGTGGGACGGATTTTCTGTCTGCCATGGCTTGGGCCAAGCCAAAGGTCTCCCTTCACAGGTTATTTCCTGCGAACTGCACTGGCTCAGTTCCCGGACACTGGCTTCCTGGTACCACAAGGCCCCGAGCAACTTACTTTTATCCGCCGAATCTTCTCTATAGAATGGACGTAAGGACAAACACGCCGTAGCAACTGAGTCATCAGTGGAATAGATTCATAACTGGAAGCCAGGGAGAGACACATGGACAACGCAAAACTCATTTTGAACGGTCAGGAATACGAACTGCCAGTCCTCGTTGGGACAGAAGGCGAAGTCGCCGTCGATGTTACCAGGCTACGCGCCCAGGCCGGTGCTATCACCTTCGATCCAGGCTACGCGAATACCGGTTCCTGCAAGAGCGAAATTACTTTCATTGACGGCGAAAAAGGTATTCTCCGTTACCGGGGTTACCCCATCGAAGAGATCGCCCTCAAGTCAAAATTCTCCGAGGTCTGCTACCTGCTCATAAACGGCGAGTTGCCGAATGGAAAGCAATCCCAGGCTTTCTCCGAGCAGATACGCCAACACGCACGCCTTCATGGGGATTCGCAGAAATTCTATGAAGGCTTCCCAGGCTCCGCGCATCCCATGCCGATCCTCTCTTCCATGGTCGCATCACTGGGCACGCATTATCAGGACAGCACGGAAGGCGAGGATCTCGACCTGAACATCATCCGCCTGATCGCCAAAGCCAAAACGATCGCTGCCTTTTCTTATCGCAAATCGCTTGGAGAGCCTTATGTGGCGCCACGATCGGATTTGAGTTACACGCAAGACTTCCTGCACATGATGTTCTCGCATCCCGGTGAGGAGTATGAGATTCCCGAAGTCATGAACGACGCGCTCAATATGCTTCTCATCCTCCACGCGGATCACGAACAGAACTGCAGCGCCTCAACGGTACGTATGGTCGGCAGCAGCCAGGCCGGGCTTTTTGCCTCGATGTCCGCGGGCATCAGCGCGCTTTCCGGCCCGCTTCATGGTGGGGCCAACCAGAAAGTCATCCAGATGCTGCAGATGATCCGTGAGGACGGTGGCAATTACCAGAAGTATGTGAACATGGCCAAGGACAAGAACTCCGGTTACCTGCTCTTTGGCTTCGGGCATCGCGTGTACAAAAACTTTGACCCGCGGGCCCAGATACTGAAGACTGCCTGTGACCGCGTTCTCGCGGAGCTCGGTATGGACGATCCGCTCCTCGACCTGGCGAAGAATCTGGAAGACGTCGCGTTGAACGACGAATACTTCGTGCAGCGCAAGCTCTACCCCAACGTGGACTTTTACAGCGGCATCCTCTACCGGGCCATGGGCATCCCTACTAATATGTTCACCGTCATGTTCGCTCTCGGCCGACTGCCCGGCTGGATCGCGCAGTGGCTTGAAATGCGAGAAGACCCGAATGCACGGATTCAGCGCCCACGCCAGGTATACACCGGTGAAAACGAAAGGGCGCTTGTGCCCGCAGAAAATCGGTAGTGACATCAGGCAGCCTTTGCATGCAATCCTGGCTGATTCCGCAGGCCACTGACAGAAGCACAGCCAGATGAATCTCCGACCTCGGATGCAGTTAGAGACTCAGATTTCCGGCGGCTCAATCCTCTTCACCGTCACGTAATAGGCTCCCCATGAATTCCCATCCGCTGTGGTGAGCCAAGTCTGGATGTCGGCATCCCCGCCTTTTAAGTGAACGCGGAAAGTGACGGACTTTGAATCCTCAGGAATCGGTCTGGATTCGTCGAAATCTTCGACTTTCAGACGGGCCGTTTTTGCGAGGATCGGTCTGCTCGGAAGCTCAAATAATCGCCAATGCGTATCCAGCTTTGCGGGATCGAGTGGGCCGAGCTGGACGGTCGCATCAAAACTGATGTTCAGCTCCTCTGGCCAGCGGCGGAGAGCGATCTCGTACGTGCCGCTTTGGGCGACCGTTACATCCCAGAAACCATTCGCCTGCATCGCCGACCGGACGTGCTGTTGGTTGTATGGACAATCATCGCCGTGCCAGGCCTGGGAGGTCAGCACCGTCTTAGCCTGTTTGTCCGAACCGACGATGGTCCGGCAGTACTCGTCAAACCGGGTGGAGATGTCAGCCCACCATTTCTCGTAATCTTCCTTGAGTCGGGTGGCGACTTCGGGATGCTCGGCCGCGATGTCTTTCCGCTGGCCCGGGTCCGCCTGACGGTCGTAGAGTTCATCCCCCACGAGCCGCCACCGGTCGGTCATCACTGAGTAGGCTTTGTATTTGACGGGACGGTCATCTGTAATCTTCTGGCCGAAGCGGCCCTGATGATGGACAAGCAACGTTCGATCATTCCATGAAAAACTGCCTTTCAGGAGCGGCTTCAAGCTGGTTCCGTCGAAGTCCACGTTCGGTAGAGGCAGGCCGCAAAGATCGATCAGAGTGGGCAACAGATCAAAGTGGGCGGATAGCTGTGGAATATCCGTGCCCTTACTGATACCGCCATTTCTCCAGTGAACGAAACAGGCCACGCGATGTCCTCCTTCGTAAGCCGAGCCTTTCTTGCCGCGCATCCCTGCATTAAAGCCGCTGACAGGAAATCCATCTGTCTGCCTGCCGCCCCGCGCGGCCTTGAGCCCGACACCGGCCGTCGTGCCATTGTCGGTCAGGTAGACGATGACGGTGTCGTCGGCCAGCCCGAGCTTGTCGAGACCATCCCGCATCTTTCCAACGTTTTCATCAACAGCGGCAAGCATCCCGTAAAAGCGCGCCCGATGCTCCGGAATGCCCTTCCTGCCCAGGTGAGGTTTCACATACTTTTCTGGCACGTGGAACGGCCCATGGGGCGCATTGGTGGCCAGGTACACGAAGAAGGGCTGATCGGAGTTGCTTCGGATGAACTGCATGGCCTCGCGGAACCAGACATCCGTGCAGTACCCATCTACCTCTTCGGGCTGCCCGTTGCGAAGATACGTATCGTCGTAGTAGTCGTTCCCCCAGATATCTGGAGTTTCTCCGACCACTCCCCCACTGTGAATGAGTGACTCATCAAAGCCGCGATCCTGCGGCCGGAAAGGATAGTTATCGCCAAGGTGCCACTTGCCGAAGACAGCCGTCCGGTAACCCGCCGAGCGAAAGACATCGCCCATGGTGACTTCATCCGCTCGCAGGTGATTGCGTCCCATGTAGGTGAGCCAAACTCCCGTCCGTGACGCGTAGCGTCCGGTCATCAGAGCGGCCCGAGTCGGCGAGCAGGTAGGGTCCACATGGAAATCAGTAAAGCGCGCGCTTTCACCATGAAGGCGATCGATGTTCGGGGTGTTGATGTACTCATTGCCATGGCAAGACATGTCCCCGTAGCCCTGGTCGTCTGTGAGAACGATGATGACATTGGGTGGTTTCGCTTCCATTCTTGATTCTTACCTCTATCGGGTCTGCCGTGATGACACTTTACTGTCGCACATCTGGTTGTGTGAGGCACGTCGGTTCTTCCGAAGGCTGCCTGAGAGAATAATTGCGTTTAATGCTGAGCGCCGGTACCACACATCCTCGAGTACGCCCTTGCCCCCTTTTCCCATCCGCAGTCAGACACTCAACGCCGCAGAAACCATGAAAGCAGAGATAGGACTCATTCCGGGAATCATTCGTGAAGAAGTTCATGCCGATCTCTGGTGCACTCTCGCAAGGGTGGCGGAGATCGGTTACCAGGGCCTGCAAGGCGGAAACGTCCTGGCCGGCGTTATCGAGGGCAATCGGAAGCGACTGGATGACATCGGGCTGCAAGCCATTGCCATTGGCGCCAAAAGAGAACAACTGTCTGAAGACATTGGCAAGCTCATCAAGGAGCTCGGCCTTGTCTGATGCAAAAGTGCCCTGCAGATCAAACTTGCTCCTGTAATGCGGTCCTGCTGATCCCTCTGTTTGTTATTGCAGGGCTCACTTGCGCGGACCAGATCACGATACGCCTGGTAGCGGAACTAAACGGTGAGCGGCAACTGCTTTCAGACATTCGCATCTACCGCCTCGCGCCGGGGGGACTGGTTGCCAGGGACTGGCTTGGCGGGACGCAGGTAAACGGAACGGCCCTGTTTCCGAAGATCCCGTTCATTCTTGAAAAGGGCGGCGAAGAGAAAGACGAGTTCCTGAGCGAGGTTGCCAAGACCGATCCTCTGGCACTGGAAAAGCGAAAGCGATACATCGATCCGCTCTATGATGGGAAGGCTGTGGGCCCGGAATTTCTTCGACCCTCCGAGGTTAAGATTGATCTGACAGGCACTGAGTTCGTGCTGACGCCCGGCGATCTCCGTTTCTCGATACAGGGCGGTAATGTCATCACGAAGGACCCTCGGGCCAGGGTTGTGGATGGAGACATCCTTGAGATTGAGTGTCTGCCTGTCACGGTAAGCGCCGTCATTGACAAAGGCACGAGACATTTCGCGTTTCAACCTCAGATATTCTACGAAGGCCGGAACCTGCTCGAAGACATTCTTTACGAACGGGACGAGTTCTACCTTGGCCAGCCCACGAAGGGCAGCGAGCGATCATTCCTTCGGCTGCAGCTCTACCTGATCCCGAATCGCATGGGAGCTCAACGGTTTTCACCGTATCGAATCCAGGGAGCAAAGTTCTGGGTTGGCAAGACGGGTATGCAACTCGTGCCCGGCAAAACCTCGATCAGAAAGGTCGGGGACAAAACCATACAACTGGCCCTGAAGCCCCGACAGGAGCCTCCCCGGCAGCGTTTTCTGCCGATCGTTAAGCTTGGGCCAATCGGCTATCACCAGATCGTTGTTCGAACAAACCCCGGTACGGAGTGGTATCAGAACCGTGTTCCCTATCCGATTTTGAACGACCCGAAGCGGAAGCAGCACTTCTTCGTCCGGCTTGGCTACAAAAAGGAAGCCCATGAGTTCCATTTCTCCATGCCCGCAGATCAGGATCGGTTCCCGCTACGCGTCTGTGCGTTGGATGCACGCAAGGGCGACGTGGTCGATGCCTACGTTTTTTCCTCGTCACTGTCTGCTGCAGGGGGACGTTTCGAAATACGTATCACGGCCAATCGCAAAGGCAAAGACTTATTGGCCGGGCGGAAGCATATTCCGGCACAGATCACTCCGACTTACTTCGCAGGTGAACGGTCCTGGCGCGGCCGGTCCATCGTACTGAAACTGACCGATGAGCCGGGCATCTATCAGGGGCTGTTGCCGGATGACTTGCAGGGGCTGGTGTCGGTGACCTTTCCGGATTTCATTCCGGACAGAGCATGGGTGGAGATTCCTGTCATCAACGGGGCTGATGACAATTCCGGGTCTCTCTCATTTCTTACACCGCGCAATCGCATACGCTACGAGGTGGGTGAGGACATCGAGATACATGCCGTTCTGCGCTCGGACAGAATCAAAGAGCTCACCTTTGAGCCAGTCTTGCTGAACGGAAAGGACCGTCTGGAGCTCGCGCCATTGAAGATTGCTGGCACGCATTCTGCCGCCACGCTCGCGCTCGAGACGGATGCCTTGGCACCGGGTGTGTATCGAATCACAGCAGATGTGGATGGGCTGGTTACGCACGCACTCGGCTTTGAGCTCTTTTCCGCGCAGCCGCCGACCGATTATCCGTCCGTCACGATGAAACCTTTCTCGCACGAGACGCCGGACAATCGCATCGGATTTATCAGGCATCTCATGGGCGCGGCCCCGAATTCTGCGCTGAGAAACATGATGCCGGAAGAACGCCATGCCCTTGCCCGCGGCGGGCGCCTGCCCTTTTACTGGGCTGATATGCTTGCAGAGAATCCGTTGCTGCCGCCACCGGAAAAAGCGGACGGACAGAGCCCGCTTCAGCAGATGCTGTCACACGGCATTTCGCAAGGCAGCCGTTACTACTGGGAGCCCGCCGCGGGTTATGTGCAATACAACATCAAGCACACCACAGAAATCGATAACGCGAGAATGTATCGGGTGCAGCAGATGTACGTGCAGCAGGCGCGGGGCTATGCCAGCTTCGGCGGTCTGGCCAATTACTGGCATGCGCCAATTTATGGATACTGGGAAGGCACTGCCCGTATCGACGGCCATCAGCCTCTACGAAATCGAAAAGTTGCTGAAGATTTTCAGAAAGCAACGGGCCAGAGCCCTCCCGGGAGGGACGAGATCAGGGCTCTCTTGAAAAAACAGCTCAAGCCAACTGAAGCGGAACAGATGCAACGCCGATTGCTGGATTGGAGGTACTGGCAGGCTTCCGTGCTGCCGAAGTCATTTGATCTTTGGCACAAGGCCATGGATGAGATTCAGCCCGGGCTCTGGCTTCTCAATCGTCCGCCGAGCGGGTGGTCATCCGGAGCAAGCGGCTATCCGCCCGCGTTCTTCGGGCCCCTCGATGCGGTCTCGACCTACAACATTACCGACTTCGGAAGAATGCCATTCGATCTGCCCTATGGGACTTCCCTCTCCACGGCGGGAGTTGATGGGAGGCCAAAGTTTGTGCACGCCTGGACATTCTCCCGCGCCGGTGCGCTCAGCGAAGCTCTGCTTGGACTGACGATGGGAGCGGACGGCGTCGACCCCTCGGCAAATGCATTTGCCAGCCATAATCTGCTGAGTCATTACCCGACCTACGACCGCCGGCAGGTGATGGATCTCCTCTCCCGCTACGGCCGCTTCATCACCCGGCTTGGGCGGTTCAAAGATATCGCCATTCTCTTTTCTGCAAGGCAGGCGTGGGGGAATGTGGACCGTCTGCATCTCGGCCGCGTGCGCAGTCTTTATCACGACCTTCTACGTTCTCGTCGCTCACCGCACATCCTCCTTGATGAAGATATGAAGGTGGAGAAGCTCGAAGGCTATCGCGCTCTGTTTCTGCTCGGCCTGACCGTCCCGCTTTCGCCTGAAGCCCGCGCGGCGATCCGGGAATTCGAAGATTCAGGCGGCGTCGTAATTAAAGATGAACACTCCAGCGAAGAATGTCCCGGCCAGGCCGAGACGTTGTGGGGCGACACAAAGCCCGGCTACCCCCGCGGCGATGGCGAATACGAATTTGTCTACACGTGGGAGCAGTATCTGAAGCGGCAGCCGGCCCTGGAGAAGATTCTCGAACGGATAAGGAGACCATTTGTGCAGACCCATTCGCCAAGGCGGCTCATCGCTCTGGCCAGCGGCAGGCAGGTGAAGTTCGCTGCAGTCATTAATGATGAGCTGATCCCGACCACGCTTCCAGGCAAATACCGCCAACATCATGCGTTGCCTGTTAAGGCGACGGTAACGTTCGATCAGCCTTACGTGGTTTACGACCTTCAGAAGAAAGGTGAGTTTGTAAAAGCGAACGGACTCGACCTTTCATTTAACCGCAGCGAAGCTCGTCTGTTCGCCCTGGTCAGAGAACCTTTCGAAGAGCTCAACGCTGAGATAAACACAAACCTTCAAGCAGGACAGGCGCTTCGGCTGAAGATCTCAGTGGCCGATCGTGCCGGCACAATCATCAGCGATCCTCTGCCTTTCGAACTCTCCACGCCCGTTCATGCTCCGGCGTACGCACGATGGTTTTCCCCCAGCGTGCGCCGCCGCCGTGGGTCACGAAACGAACGCTTTCAAGATAGCGACCCGCCAGACCGACCGCAGACGCGTCGATGGTAAGCTTCGCCCACTTTTTGGATTCAGGCAGCGAGCCGCCGTTGATGCGAGCCGGTTTGCCTGTCTGACCTTTTGCGTAAGAGATGACATCCTTCCCCCAGAAGATTCCGTGGGCAAATTTGTGCCGGTGAAAGTAATCGATGCCCTGCGCGTCGCGATTTCGCTCGCAACTGCGGAAGACCATCATGATGGAACCAGGCGCCGGATCGGTGTCCAGCAGCACCTCTTGCACCAGCTTTGAGCCGGGCGGAATCCGGATGGGATCGCCGCCGATGAAATGGTGTTCCGTCTGGCCTTTGTTCCCTTCGTGCCAGTGTGCCATCCGGCCGGAGACTTCACCCCAGCGACCATTGGCGGAAATGCCTTTGATTGCCGGCATGCGGCCATCGATGAACGTGAAAGGTTTTTCAGGCACTGGCGTCTTGGATTGGCCGGCCGCATTTCTCTTCACGATTTTACGGACCTGGCGGCCGGAGAACGTTTTCTCGAGCGCTTCCGCGATCAGCCCGTGCGCCTTTTCATCAGGGCACAGCCGGGCATAGAGCGATTCCAGGTTTTCCTTCGCTGCGAGGAATATTTTCCCCGAGTCGACCAGCGGCAAGTCCAGCGTGCCGGCCAAACGCTTCATCGCACCTGAATAAGGCCGGCTGATGGCCGGGTCTTTCAGCGAAGGAGGTGGCGTGATAAGGATGAGCTGCCCCGACGAGAGCGATCGCACGACTCGGACGATCGCATTCAGTCCTTTCTCGAAATCTACAATTGATGGTGAAAAGTAATGCTCATGTTCACCAATGGAGAGGAGAATCACGTCCGGGTCTGATTCCCGCACGATGCGCGGCAGCTCCGCGAGCAGCAGCAGCGGCAGAGCCTGGAACGAGGCATCCACGACTTCCGCGCCGCCACGAATCGATCGGGCATATTGTTCGGCAAAATGATCCGCCCGCCGATTGGGCAGGTAGTAATCGTCCCAGAGCATGGCGCTGGCCAGGTTCAGGATGACCGGCGATTTCCGGCGCACTTGCCGCGGTGCTGGCTCTGGCGCCTGGCCTTGATAGAGGCAGACAAGCTTCCCGCCGGCATCTCGAATCCAACGGCTGTGCGGCTCAACTGCCAGGCCTCGATGCGCCTGGAAATAATTGAGGAACCGTAATCCCTGCGAAAGGACTTTCTTGCCTTCGAAAACCAGCGTAGCTTCCCAAGCACTCTCTTTGACCGGTACCTGAAATTCGGTGTCCCGCAATTCTCCAGGTTCCATGCGAACAGCAGTTTCATGAGCTTTCTTCTCAACCGGCTGGGTTTCGCCGAATCGGATAATGGCTTCCTTCCCATGCAGTGCGGCAGGCAGTGAATCCGAATGCTCGATGCTCACGATGATCGTCACATGTGTTTCATCCGGTGATGCCAGGGGCGGAACACTCACCTCAAACCGCGGGCGAGATTTCGCATACTCCTTGAAAAGGTCCGCTTTGACCTTCTCCTCAGCAGTGCCGGGCCGAAGGGAACACAGGCATAAAAGGAAGATTGAATATCGATTCATGGCTTGAGCTTTCATCATTGGCCGGCAGGGAGGGATAGTCGAAACACGTGTCTTTGATAACCGGCAAACCTCGCCTCAAGGACGCCGCGCTGGAATCCGGCCGAACGATTCTCGAAGACGACTTCCGCTTTTCCGGAATCGTTAACCGGCAACTCCGACAGGTTGAATCTGGCTCGGCAGGGGGAAGGCATCCCGTTTACTGCGATGACATAGATGCTGTTTCCTTTCTTCCGCGTGGTTACTCTCACGAATGGATTGTTGACGGTTGCCTGCTTTACCGATTCGCGAGAAAGAATGGCAGGGGCGAGCCGTTCCATTTCCCGGTTGAGGTCTTTCAGTCGCTGCCAGTGTTTCGGGCCGACCGGTGGGCCTATGAAAAAGACGATTCCTGACGCTCCAGCCGTGATGCACTCATAGACCTGGGCCGTCTGTTCATCCGGCGTGGGCTCTCGGGCATGGTTCATGTTTGCTCCGCCCCATGCCAGCCACATCCAGGTTGGCAGGCGCCGGCGTCGTGCGGCTGTCTCCATGCGTTCAACCATGTATCCCAGATCGATAATCCTGCGGTTCGGCGACCCTACCGGATAGTAGTCGGTTGAAATGATGTCACCCGGCAGACCAGCCAGGCGCCGCTCGATACCGTGATTGAAAAGCTGATTGCACCAGGCGAGGCGGTTGGGATCGGCCTTCCGCATTTGCGCGACAGCTTCGATGATCTTGTTTTCTCCTTTCGTCGGTTCATCGACGACGAGATAGATGAATACTTCCGACAACTTCCGAAGCTCTCTGATTCTCGGAATGATGGCTGCCTGCGATGTGTAAAGGCCCGCTCTGAGTCCTGACTCTCCCGCGAGGCGCATGTATTCAGCGATGCGGGGAACGTGGGGTGTGCCGATAGCGATGATGACGCTCTTGAAACCGGCGTCCGCCAGGAACTGCATGGTCCTCTTCCCCGGATCGCTGTAAGTCATGAAACAGGGCATAAAAATGAGTTGCGGCTCATCGTTAATGAGCACCTGCCTTCGATGATGATCGATCTTTGACTCACCGGAGAGTCTGCTGATTTTCTGTAGAGGAAGCCGACGCTGGCACAATGCCTCTGACTTTTCATCGCGGCCGATGGCTTCCAGAGCGTACGCGCCATCGACGAGGTTCTTAATCGGTAAGCGAACAACAACCTTCGGTTTCTCAATCAACACATCACTCTGCGAGACCTCTTTGTCCCCAAGCATGAGCCTGAGTCCGAGCCTTCGAATTGAGGGCACGACCTCGCCATGCAGAACGGCCTCCGTCTCGGAACTGTAATAGGAGCGGTCGAGGTATAGGTC
>Ga0207984_1001103_pt1 | contig 14198 bp, 11 predicted proteins | sample ETNtaG_30_FD_185760 | JGI IMG/M metagenome (GOLD analysis project Ga0207984, IMG submission 185760) | Marine microbial and viral communities from oxygen minimum zone, Eastern Pacific Ocean - ETNP201306PF43B (SPAdes) (version 2) | ecosystem: Environmental > Aquatic > Marine > Oceanic ...
CTGCCGGCCTAGCCCGGAAAGCCCTGCGACCGTTACGCTCTCACCCGACCAGACCTTCACCCTGGCTCCCATGGCCCGCAACGCGTCGGCATAATGCTGAGCTGCGGCGTTGCCTCCAATGAGATGAACTTCATCTTCGATATAGCCTTGTTCGCTGACCGCGCGAACCTCCGAACCGATCACGATTCCAGACAAATAGCTTCTGACATCGTCACCGCCGAGGTCACCGACAAGACAACGCGTTCGCGCACTGAATACTTGATGGAGTAATCCGCCCGCGGCAGCCGATTGCTCGAGCCCGAGCATGAAGGCCTCCGGTGCGACTGATTCACTCGTCATCAGGCGGCCCAGCAGCGTATGCTCACACAGTGCCGCAAACAATTCGCCGGTCAGGAAAGTGGAAAACCCCTCAATGCAGTTATCTTTCAAGGACACCCATTTGGAGTGTGTGCCTGGCAGGCAGATTGTGCCCGTCAGACCGGGCTGCAGCGCAGCCAGGCCGACAACCTGTGTTTCCTCACCCCTTATCACATCCGGCGCACCGGATAGACCGGAGCCACTCACTCCCGGCAGCACGTAGCCTGTCAGTCGCTGGCTTGGCAGAGCGACCGCATGTTGGTGGATGGTGTCAAGGTCACAAGGACAGGGACAATAGGGCGCTTCGACCCAGCCCTGCCGACTGCCGATCATTCCGGAAAGCAACAGCCGTGAGTCTGGGTGGTTCGATTGCCAAAGACCGCAGACCTCCTCCAGGACCGACGGAAAGTCATTGTTCTGTACGTTTCCAATACCCTGGGAACTTGACGTCTGCTCGAGTATGTCTCCGCCGGGGCTCAATAAATACCCCCGAAGGTTCGAGGTACCCCAATCAATACCGATCAGTGGTGTCGTGGTTGACATGGGAATCAGAAACCGATGACGCGAAGTTAGCGAGGATAGACGCGTTCCACTCCGGGAGCAATCAAGCGAAAGCGTCTGGACTGCCTGGATGGACAATTTGCTTTCTGAACTGTTCTCCGTCCAGCTTCAGATTCTTTCGAAACTCCCGTGGACGTTCGCCTGTCAGGCTTGTGCCATACCTACAGGAAGACCGCAAGAAGGCAAATCTCTGTTCTGACCACTCCCCTGTTTGGCCAAGCAGAACAATCCGAGAACTCGTGGACTGGGTCTGTCACTGGAATAAAGCTCCTCTACATCCCGGCCGGCACTTTTTGATGGGAAGTCCTTGTGGAAATACGCAGCCCACGCTGGGACAACGACCATCCGTTACTTGGGCGATTGAGTCGGGAAAACCATGTAACCTGTAACGGCTAGGGCAACCGCTGGGACCGCAAAGAAACGGCCCCGGTGAAAAGCTTCACCTCCAATGCTTTAGGCCTCTTTGACATGCTGGGCAGCGTCTGGGAGTGGACCTGCTCTGTTTATAGGTGGTCTTACGATGGAAGCAAATACAGGTGCGGGAATGAAAAAGATAAATTGAGAGCGGTTTAAGTCTGAAGAAATTTAGCGCTGAATCGATGTTGACGCCTCAAGAGACTGGCTACACGATTGGCATCGCAGTAAGACTAATCGAATCGATTACCTATGTTTCGGATACCCGAACCCCCTTTCAAAATAACTGGACTCGTTTATCGGTCAGTAGAGTATTATTTTTTCAGCTTAAATGGATAGGTGTACTCGATGATTTTCTCAGCGAGAAAAAATCCGATTTTGACTGGCAGCGGATCTCCTTCTTTGAGCTCATCTCCAGGCGGATAAAACCAAGAACCAAATTCCCCATCGGCATCCCCACTACGTGGAATTCTCTTTCCCGGACCGGTTTTAAGTTCTTTTCCTTCCAAGTTATATCCCTTATGGCCGCGATAACTATTTGCTTTTCCAGCGAAATGTATAGTTACGCGTGCTCTCTTATTTCCAAAAGAATCATCTTCCAATTGCTGAACGTTCAGAAGTGTGATTGTGCTTCCAGCGGCAGTTCTTGCCACACCTATCTCATCTGCATTGAAGGTCACTGTCTCAGGGTTTACCGGTAACGCAATAATTAGACGACCTTCAATATGCTTCAAATTTTTGGCTTCAAAGCCAGATATTGTTTCGATGTCGCGATCACTGGAAAAAAGTTCATCTCCGCCTCTAAGATCATATAGGGCTTTGTTGTGCTTTCGATCTTCTTGTCGGTCATGGACATTTCGATCATTTTTGTCAACCACCCGATTAATAATGATCTTGACATCCCCCTGATTACTTTGGATCTCTGGTATTGTGGATAAGTAAACCTTTAACCCAATTTGATCACCCTTCCAAGTTGTGTCTACCAATCTGAGCAAAGCTGGACCCGCCGCAACAGTTACCCCTGAAACCTTTAAGTCCGGTGCTTTTATGTTCAAATGAGTTCTTTTTATCCCTCCAGAGGGAAGATAGTCGGCTCCTTTGAACTGTTTTCCGTTTTTCCATTCCCCGACAAACTTATTACCATCGGCCCAAGTTAAAGTGCCTTGACCGTGCCGTTGACCCTTCTTGAATTCCCCAACGTACCGGTCTCCATTAGCCCAAGTGAATGTGCCTTGACCATCTTGTTTGTCATCTTTCCATCCCCCTACATACTTATTGCCACTGGCATAGGAATAACTGCCCTGGCCATCACGTAAAAGAGATTTGAATTGCCCGACGTATTTATCCCCGCGGGCATAGGTGTAGGTTCCCTGACCGTGTGGAACACCATTGGATACATCCCCCGTGTAACTGCTCCCGTCATCACACGTGATAGATGAAAGTCCATCAGAGTCGGCCTTACAGAGGACTTGAGTAGATCGAGATTGCTTGGAGGATAAAGACTTCTCCGATGACACTCCAGATGGGGTTCCCGATGATTTCTCAGGAATTTGGAATTGTTGTTGCACACTCTCTGCCCATTGAGGAAGTATAGTGACATAAAAGAAGTATCCCAGCCCACCAATAACAAGAACCCAAAAAAGAAAGATCAACAAAAAAACTTTAAGCAGCCTCGATTTATTCTGCTTGACGACCAGAGTGCCCGCCACCTTGTCATGCAAGCCTCGCTTTCTTTTGGTAAATGCAACCATCAGGAAACCAATTCCCAAAACCAGAGCGGATAGGATCTTGGCCAGATTCCTGCCAATCGCCCGCAGGAACGTGATTCTCTCTGCCTGCAGATCCGTGACTACCAGTCCCGCTGCCATCTTGCCCAGAGTGGCCTGTTTGGCCGAGCTTTCCATCCCTGCAAAATAAAGCAATAACGATAGCCCCAGGATTATGTTGATCCAGATCTCTAGTTGATCTACTTGATCGATTACGCCGAGGTGATTGTGTAGTCCTAACCAAAAACCAAGCGCGACAACAGACAGTAAAAGAATTAGGAGAAAAATGGCTATAACAAAATAATCAATTACGTAGGCAGCGTTGCGTCGCCAGAATCCAGCATAATGTGGTTCTTGTTCGTTCATCTGTTAACCAGTTCTTTGATAGCTATCATCTCAAAAAGGGCTAGGCCTGGAAAGGCCGCAAAAGCGAGTTATACCAACGTTTATCTTCAAATCTCCTGAGGCAAATCAAAACTAGGAATATAAGGACTCTACTACTCTTTGAGAAAGACTTGAACATATTAAAAGTAGCCACAATAACAAGCAAGAAAACACCAAAATATTGATGTGTGACATCCGATTGAGGACAGAGGATCTAGCTAAAACCGGCTTAACGACGTCGACTCTGCGCCTCGCTCGCTCACCCGTCACCTTTGCTCATGTATAGAAAACTAATCGTTTTTGTCATCGCAACGGCTTTCGCGTTACTCGCAGGCTGCACTTCTGCCGGAGTGCCGGAGGACAAGAAGGACTACGTCGGGGAATGGGTCGGTGTGGGGATGAGCCTGACGATCACCTCAGACGGCGGGGTGGACTACAGGAGAATTACCGCTTCCGGCTCAAAGTCGATCACTGCGTCGATCAATGAGTGGCATGGAGATGACTTTGAGGTCGGTATCAGTCTGATCTCCACAATTTTCGTGGTGTCGAAAACACCCTACAAAGATGGGAACATCTGGAGGATGGTCGTGGATGGGGCCGAACTCGAGCGCGTACGCTGACAGCGAGTATCTTGATCAACTAAAACAACGCCTATACCGAACCGCAGCAATGCTTTTCGTGCGGATATCATCCCAGGATTTACAAAACGCCGTAACGGCAGCAGTAACAAATGGCCATCCACAATCTGTGTCGGCCAAAGACTTAAGCCGCTGTGATTCTCAGCTGCCCTCGTTCGGCATCACATCTTGTTTTATGCTTACCCAGTCCTCTATGGCGGATTCCTGACCCGGCGTCAGTTGTACGGTGAACTGGGTGTAACCCGCATCGCGCAACGCAGCAATCCGCTCAACCAACACCTCCCGGGTGGCTGTAAAGCTGGTGTCACGAATCAGTTCAGCGGTTACGAATGGTCGTTCTTCGGGCTTGACAAACATCAGGTGACCCTCATGGTTGACCAGGTAGGGGGCGTCAGCGGGCTCAAAACTTTGCGCGAGTTCCACATAGCCTGAGACAGCATCAGTGAATGACGAAAAAGTGACGCTGGAGTTCTGCCAACCGGCCAGCGCCTCGTCAGCCGCTCGATGCAGCGTGACCGCTGCTCGCGGACCGGCCTGGGCCATGGCACGAGGAGAATCATAAGCTTCACCTTCCTCGAGCACGCAGCCCAGGGCGAAGGCCGTGGCCGACAGTTCTTGCGGGTCATGTCCTGCTTCTTGCCATGCAGCCTGCATGGACTCCAGAGCCGACACTGCAGTCGCGACATCGCCGATAAAATTCAACCAGCCGGCAGCCAGCTTGGCAGTCACCGCTCGACTGCGCGGACCATAGGCGGACACGTGTAATGCGATCGGGTCGTCGGTATTGATCAATCCGTGATCCGGATTCAGAAATCTGATTTTGCGCTGAACGCCCTCAAGCGATACCTCTACAGTTTCCTTTCGAAGCAGCGCATAAACAGTGTGGATGTACTCTTCCATCTCAGCCAGACGCATTGCACTGAGACCCATGGCACGACGGGCTGTGAAACCGGTACCCACGCCGAAGTCGATACGCCCCGGCGCCAGCTGATTGAGTGAGGCAAGCGCATTGGCAGTCACCGGTGCGATTCGATTAGTCGGCACCAGAACCCCCGTTCCAAGACGAATACGCTGGGTTTTGACCGCGGCAGCGCCCATGGCCACAAAACAGTCTGCACTGAGCATCTGCGTGTCATAGAACCACGCATGGTCAAATCCAAGTTCCTCGGCATGCTGTACCAGTTTCCAGGAATCTGCCGATGTGGCCATCGCGATACCAAACTTCATTGCAGCCTCCGATTTGCCATTACGTTAAACACACAAAGTCTCCGTCTAAATCCGGTGCAGTCGGTTCTTGTCATTCGCTTGATGATCGCTCCGGAACCTGCCTTTTGAGGCACTCTTCCACATCGCCCGAACCATTAACGCGTTAGCACTTTTACCTTCCATGCCGCAGACAGAATTGTAGAGCCACCGACCTGAACTCTGTTCTGGTGTCGCCCTGTTTGCTGCAAACACAAACGCTGAATGACGCTCAGTTGCAGGCCTCTCCTTTGAAAAAGGTATAACAGAATGTTCCCTTCTCCAAGCGTGTGATCTGGTGCAGGTCATCGATTCCCTTGTGCCACGATTTCTCATCAATGAGCCCGAGACCCAGAGCTGGCACCTTGACCCCCTCCACCATCGGGATAATGGTTTTACTGACAAAGCTGTCCATGAGCTTTGGTAGGGACTGATCGATATAGACCATCTTTGGCGTAATTCGCACATCCCGGAAACCACTGTCGTTTATCAATGGATACAGTTCCCGGCCGATCAGAGAATTAGCACCCAGCCTTCTCTGCACCTCGACAAGACAGTTCCACGCCATCGACGCTTCTTTGCTTTGTGGGTGAAAATAACAGGAGCCGTGATCACCCTCAAAGACAGTAAGCGATCCGCCGATTTTTACGTGTGTTCGAAGTGCTGACAGCCCCGTCACCGGTTCCAACAGGTGCTCCAGTAGGTGACACACAAAAAGATGATCGAAGAATTCCTCCTCGTATGGCAGATCGAAAATATCAGCCTGCAGGAACTCCACGTTGCTGATGCCGCTACTTTGGACAACATTCCGGGCAAGACTCAGTGACTTCTCCGCCCAGTCGACAGAATAAAACCTGGCCTCTGGACTGTTCTGTGCGAGGGTTACGGTCTGTGCGCCAACCCCACAACCCGCTTCCAGGACCTTCGAGCCCGGCGGGTAACTGGTGCCCTGATGAACCAGATTTCTCACCGAACCTGCCTGATCATAAAGCCGTTCGGTCTCTCGCTCGGAATACCCGTGAACGTATGCGGGAGTCGTTTCGTTAGTCATCGATATATAGCACGGCTCAGATTTCGAGATTTTGCCCGGATGATCGGCCGTATCGAGATCCCACTGAGTTGAGTTGATTTCATTTATGGACAGGATATCGGTAATGACTGAATATTGGAATGTTAATACTGAACTGAGAAACGTGTTGACGTTGGAGCATCTCTTCGGGCCTTCCATTGACTCCTCTCGAGACAATCGAATTCGTTGATCAACATTGACAGAAAGGAAACAAATACTCTGTATTACCTGAAGCTTTTCCTCGGCGTGGTTTTCCAGCTGGCCCTGTTCGGCGGGTTACTTTTTGGTCCGGCTGGAACTCTGGATTGGCCTGACGCCATCATTCTGATGATCGTCTACACGATCCTGAGCTTGGTTTCTGTCGTCTACCTGCAGATTTATCATCCTAAAGGTCTGGCGGCGCGGATGCAGGGCCTGTCGTCAAACAGTCAGCCCAGAGACGACAAAGTGGCTACCCCTATTCTGGTGTTTGCGTTTGCTCTGTGCTTTGTCAGCAATGCACTGGATGTATTCTATCTTCAGCTCCTACCCCCGCCGCCTTCAACAATCAAATATCTGGGATTAGGTCTGTATCTAGTGGGCTACCTGATCATTGTCATCTCCATTGCCCAGAATGAATTTGCAGCACCAATCGTCTATGACCAGACTCATCGGGGACAGGAACTCAGAGACCAAGGCCTCTACAGACAGATAAGGCATCCAATGTATTCTGGGGCCCTTCTCTTTATGGCCGGACTGTCGCTGTGGCTTGAAAGTTACGCCGGGGCCATGACTGTAGGCCTTCTAATCCTGGCTTTCCTGCCCAGAATCTTTGCAGAAGAGGCTTACCTGAAGAAAGTACTACCACGCTACAGAGGGTACCTGAAGAACGTCAGGTATCGACTCGTTCCCGGGATCTGGTGACCCAAACATCCGGCTAACACCCTCTGATTAGGGAATCAAGATAACAAGCCGGCGATATCACACTTGTGATTTCTTTGTTCCGGGATCACGAATCAGCCGTGATGCCATAATCCCGCAGTGCCGCGCCTTTGCTGACCTTGCCGTTGCGCACGTCCTCTTGAACAGCGTTGGGATCCCGATTTTCTGGTTCACCATAACCACCACCACCGGCTGTTTCCACGATGAGTCGCTCACCAGCGTGCACTGTCGTCAGCAGTTTCGAGTTGATCACCTCTTCCGAACCATCTCGCCGGGCGATCCTGGAAAAGGCGGTCGCGCCTTCATTGCCACCGAGCGATCCGCGGGCCGGATGCTGATGACGCTCACCGCGATGAGTCAGTCTTATATTGTCTTCCAGAAACTGAATCTCCCGGATACAACCCAAGCCACCTCGAAACTCACCCGCCCCGCCTGAATCAGGCCGCAGACTCATTCGCATCACCCGGGCCGGGGCTTCCAGTTCCAGAGCCTCCGCAGGCAGGTTCATACAGTTGCTGGCATCCGTTTCAATGACGTCCACGCCGTCTTTGTGCGGTCCACCGCCACTACCGCCGGCCGTGAATTCTCCAACAACGAACGACCTGCCATCGGCCCATTTCCCACCAAACATGAGCACCAGCAGTTTGCCGGAACTGTCTGCGGGTATCCGGCCGGGAGCAGCGCTTTTCAGCGCTCCCACGATACAACCGGCAATACGCTTGAGAGTGGCCGTTCTTGAATTAACCGGTGCCGGTTCAATCGGATTCACCAGGCTCCCTTCAGGCAAATCCAGGGTGACTGGCCTAAAACACCCGCCGTTGGTTGGAATCGAACTGTCGGTAACAGCTCGCACCGCGTAATAAGCAGCGGCCTGGGAGCCGGACTTCACGGCATTGAAAGGACCGCGGGTCTGCGGGTCGGTGCCCTTGAAATCACAGTGCAATTCACCACCCTTTATGGTTACCGCAACTTCAATGCGGACGGGCTTGTCCAGATCCACGCCGTCATTGTCCAGATAGTCAACATAACGGTACTCACCGTCCGGGATCTCAGACAGTGCTTTGCGGGTGAGGCTTTCGGACCGATCCAGAAGCTCTCGGAATATCTTTTGGATCCGGGTATGCCCGTAGCGATCTGCCAGCTCTACGATACGCCGTGCGCCCACGGTGCAGGCGGAGATCTGAGCACCGAGGTCTCCCATAAAGACCTCGGGAACACGCACATTGAGTTTCAGCATCTGCACGAGTGTCTCGTTGAATACGCCGGCACGTCTCAGCCTGAGCGGTGGTATACGAATGCCTTCCTGGTAGATCTCTGTTGCATTGGGCGGAACAGAGCCCGGTGACATCCCGCCCACATCCTGATGATGGGTCATCGCTGCACTGATCCCTATCGGCCGCTCTTCATGAAAGACCGGCATCACAACGGCAATGTCCGGCAGATGGGTACCGCCCAGATAAGGGTCATTCATGATGTAGAGATCCTCAGGCCGCATATCAGCGAGAGGGAACTTCTCGATTATCGTCTCTACAATTGGAATCAGGGTCGCCAGGTGGATGGGAATCGCGATCGCCTGTGCAAGCGTCTCACCTTCGATCGTGAACAAACTGGCAGATGCATCGAGCCCTTCCTTGACCACGGTGGAGAATGAGCTGCGTAATAGAGTCGACTGCATCTCGTTGGCGATGCCATCGACTTTGTTACGAACCACTTCCAGGGTGATCGGATCTGCTGTTGGTGCACTCGTCACTCGGCTCATTCTGTCGCCTCGGACTTCTGCAAAACAAGTTCGCCACTGTGGCACACCTTTGCACACCAAGCTGGATAAAGCACTGTGGTCGTGTCAGGCTGTTCAATGATCGCCGGTCCTTCGACTGTATGATCAATGGGCAGCATCTGCCGGTCATAGACGGTTACTTTTTCTTTTTTCCCTTCATCGAAAATAACAGAACGCTTCATCTTGACCCCGTCACCGACGCCCGGATGAAACGCACTGGCACCAACAACACTGCCATTCAGTGCCCGATGGACACTGCGCAGGTTGACAATCCGGGCAGGGGATTCAGTGCTGTAGCCGAAAACCTGCTCGTGCGCCCGGATAAAGCTCCGGTAGATAGATTCAATGAACTCCGACTCGTCCAGGTCAAGAAGAATATCCAGGTAATGGGACTGCCCCACGTAACAGACATCGGCCACATGAGAGATTGTTATGTCGTCGACCGGGGCCACTTCGGCCGCCATCAGCTCTGAACACTGCCGGTCGAGTTGTTCAAGGACTTCGGTGACCTGATTAACAGTCAGCTCCTTGAGGTCTCTGGGAAAACCTACAGACACTTCATGCTCGATCGGTGCAGCCAAAAGACCCTCAGCAGAAAGCACTCCAGGATGCCGGGGAACCACTACTTTGTTAATGCTGAGTTCCTCGGCAAGAGGAATGGCATGTACGGGTCCAGCACCACCGAGGGCAACAAGCGCGAAGTCCCGGGGATCATGGCCCTGCCTGACGGACACCAGTCGCATCCCTTCTGCCATCTGGGTGTTCACTACCTGGTGAATACCCAGTGCAGCCTGTTCCACGGACATTGCCAGTGGTAAGGCGATTGTTTCGCGGATGACCTCTTCGGCCAGAGTGTAATCCAGCGGCACAGAACCCCCCGCAAAAAAGGTCGGGTTGAGAAATCCCAGCACGAGAGCTGCATCGGTTACCGTCGCCTTCTTTCCACCCCGCCCATAACACGCAGGACCTGGATCGGCGCCGGCCGAATGAGGGCCTACCCTTATACCACTGGCCGAATCAAGCCAGGCGATACTGCCGCCACCTGCTCCGATCGCATTGACGTCGACCATCGGCACCCGCACCGGGTAACCGTCGATCCGACCATCAGGTCGCAACACTGGTCGACCACCGGATACCAGTGCAATATCGCAACTGGTTCCGCCAATATCAACGGTAATCACATCGCTCAGATCAACCGCACTCCCAGACTCACTACCGCCGATAACGCCGGCAGCCGGCCCAGAGAGGAACAGCCTTACCGGACGTTCAATGGCGGTCCCCGCGGCACTGACACCCCCACGCGACTGCATCACCTGAAGCGGCGCACTCACACCGGCACACGATAATTCTTTGGTCAATCGAGCCAGATATTCCCCGAGCACTGGTTTGATATAGGCATCAAAAGCGGTCACAACCGTCCGTTCATACTCTCGAAAGGCCGGATCAACTTCGCATGACAGGGAGACTGTAATACCGGGTTTCTCTTGCTCGATAATCTCCCGTACCCGTCGCTCGTGGGTCGGATTCAGGAAAGAGAACAGCAGGCACACCGCTATCGAAGTCACCCCTTCATCGACAAGAGCTCGCACAGCCGTTCGCACCGAATCCTCCTGCAGAGGCTCGATGATTACCCCATCAGCAGCAACCCGCTCATCAATCTCAACTCGGCGTGCCCCCGGGGCGAGAAAGACAGGAGTCTCGGGGTCGAGCTCCAACTCATAGATATTGGTGCGCATCTGCCGCCCGATTTCGAGAACATCAGCAAACCCCCGGGTGGTCATCAACCCCGTATGAGCTCCCTTGCGTTCCAGCACGATGTTGGTCGCGACCGTGGTGCCGTGCACAAAACGATTGACCTGCCCCGCATCAGCCGCGACTGATTCCAAGACCATTCCGAGCCCTACAATGACTGCAGCACAGGGGTCGTGGGGCGTGCTCGGCACCTTCAATACAACATCCGGCCGACCCTCAGCACGGCAGATCAGATCCGTAAAGGTCCCGCCCGTATCAACGCCAATCTCCATGATCGATGTCAAGAATACCCGGCTGTTATCCCAGGAACCAGAGTTACTGCCGCATCAATTATTCCCACTGTACTGAGGCAGGGCATCAACGATGGGAACGAAGTGGGCAGAGCCTGCCAGGGAGCCCGGTGGCTGTCATTCTTTCAGGTAGTTGGCGATGCGATCAGGAACCAGCCGAAACGCTACAACATTCTCTGACTGGTCTTTGTAGTCTTCAGCGAATTCAGCTCCTTTTTCCTTTCCGAAATATCTGAGTGCCATCCCAAGTACAAGTTCGTAAAGCGATCTTTCTACTTCCTCTATCCGTCCATCCACGATTATTGATCGGTAAGGTGGCTCCCGCCAGTCAACGCAGAGAGAGGCGTAGGGATAGCGCTGAATGTTCCGCCACTTCAGAGAACTGCGGGCTGTGAACATATAGGCTGCGCCGTCCTCCCAGTGAAACCAGATCGGCGCCGTGCGCGGACGACCAGCCCGGTCAATCGTACTGATTACAGCAACGAGTGTCTGGTCGAGAAAAGCCTCCACCGCAGGTTCAATGACCATCATCGACTCTCCTTGGCCTGCCATCGCCTTCCACTCAAGTGCAGGTCAAATCAACTCTGACTGGTCGGACTATACACAGACCGAAGAAGAGCCGTCAGGGTGCGTTCTTCTCGCGGTCAGCAGCTCGAGCTACTGCCTGATACGACTTGTGCGGTGTCATCCATTCAACCGTCGACAATTGAAGCTGAGTGCGGATAGCTCTCGAACAACTCCTCCAACAAGGGCTGTCCTTCGAAATGCCGGGTATCTTCCGGCGGCTCGAACCAGCCCTGTTTGCTTTTCAGCCAGATGTCTGCAGAAGGTCTCAGGTCATCGAAATTTCTCAGGGTCCCGGGTTTTAAAACGATATAGCCAGCGTCAAGCCGTAACGCTTTGGTATAGATCCTCACTCCACAGGCCTCGCAGAAAGAACTCTCGACCTCACCACCGCTGTCCGCCACTCTAACGAATTTCTTTAGCACGCCTGAAGTGAGCTTGAAGTCTTCAACTCTGACCCACATGCTCATGCCAAATGCTGAAGCCGATGCGATTTGACATTCAGTGCAGTGGCAACGATAAAGCGCGACGGGCAGGCCGGACAATTCATATTGGATCCGACCACACTGGCATCCGCCATGTCTTCTCTGAATCTTCATTTTCTAGTCTGCTTACCTCTACCGACCTTGGGATCCGGTCACTATTGATTGAATCTACGTTGTCAGAATCCTTTGGGCAAGGAGTTGCCTGATCCAAGAGAGGCTTAAGATCATCATACGCCTTTAAATCAGCGGTCACATACGAGGAACCATTGCCACTAAGCAGTTTTGGTTTCTGTTTGATATCGACCTGATCCACACCGGCAAACTCAAGCGCGTCACCCAGCGTATCGGAGACATCACAACCTGACACACAGACGCCAGGCTACAATGAACCGAGGCGATACCAGAATCTATACACATGGGGATGTGATCTGGATCACATTTACCAGAATGACTACACTGTATTCTCAAAAAAATAGACCACCTTTACAGGCTTCGCCACGGCTAGGCATCATCTTTTCAGGCGCCGATTTAATAGAGCATTAGGTTCTTGGATATGCTTAATTTCAGGAGGAACTAGTCATGAAATCACTGTTTCGATATCTCTTCCCTTTAGTCATCTCACTGTTGATCGCCATCCCCGGAATTTCCCAAGGCGCTACTATTGCCAGTGATGGCGGCCTGACGTTATGGATTTCCTACGACGACCTCGATAATCCGGGTGCAAATCTCGATGATGAAGTTACGGTCATTGCGAACAACAATTGCAACCTTCCCAATAATATCCGATCTTTTTTTGGCGCTCTCGCAAGCCCGGGCTCATGCGGTGACGGAACTATTAATGAAAAATGCACCGGCAAGGAGAAACTGACCGGCGATCTAGAGAAATTTGCCAATTATCTCTACGAAGCCTCCGAAGGGGCGCATTACCTGAGACATGTCTATATCTCGGATCAGGGACGCAGCTGGGAGACCGCCGATGTCCAGTGGAATATCGGCGGCGGCGGCTCCAGCGCGTGGCCTTGGGGATGGAAAACCTTAGGTAAACATACCTACATGAATAACGCTTTGAGTACCTGTATCCATGATATCTTCCATCATGAGATCGGCCACTACCTGTACTCACTGGCCGATCGCTACCCCACTGCCAATAGTTCCAATTCTGCGGTGGGAGACTACTACCAGGGCAATATCAATGGTGGGGCAATTTTTAATGTAAACGTAAACCAAGCAGCGTTGCCTGGTGTAGTTCCCCAAGTTCTCACTGGTGATTGGAATACGGTGATGAATTTTAACTTTCCCCATAAATTCGTCGATACCACCAATGCCAGTCTTACGGTCTCGTATACCGAACCGGGGGAGGCCACCGTCAACAACCAAGCTTTAACTCCTGCGTTACTAGACGACCCTGATCCGGAGAATCACGGGCCTTATTGGGCAAAGTTCGGGTTCACTCATCCTTTCGCCAAAGATGAGTGGAGCTATATTTCTGACGAGCACATCGACCTGGCCGGGGTGCACACCGAGGGCGACTTCTCGGACCCGGATTTCGACAACATGCCGGAGCCCCAATTTCATTTTATCGGTGCTGATGTTTTGAGCCCCGGAAGTATTCTGCTGCTCGATCGCTCCGGCAGTATGCAAGTCGAGACCAACGGAGTCAGCGCGGCCCAGTTCGTCCAGGAGGCCGGCTTATATCTATATCACAGCACCCCAGCCGGCGAGTTCGTGGGCGCTTATGTGTATAACGCGGGGGTCGATCCTCTAATTGAGTATGGTGAGTACGTCTCCAACTTCGTCTTACCTGCTGATCCTGGCCAAGGCGAGCTACTCAGTCCCATTGGCCAGACCAATATTGCACTGGCTCTTGAGACTGCGATCAATGCTTTTGTCGCTGAACACGGCGAAGGTGGTGCCAACGGCGGGCAGATATACCTGATGTCCGATGGCAAACAAACTGTAGGCAACGACCTGTTTGACC
>Ga0207984_1001109_pt1 | contig 14074 bp, 12 predicted proteins | sample ETNtaG_30_FD_185760 | JGI IMG/M metagenome (GOLD analysis project Ga0207984, IMG submission 185760) | Marine microbial and viral communities from oxygen minimum zone, Eastern Pacific Ocean - ETNP201306PF43B (SPAdes) (version 2) | ecosystem: Environmental > Aquatic > Marine > Oceanic ...
CGCTGCAACAGATCCACTCATCATGCCGAACAAAGCGCTGGCAACAATCGCTGCATGGGCAGCCCCGCCACGAATTCGAGCGGTGAGCGCCGTTGATATTTTGATGAGGCTATCTCCGGCACCGGTCTGACTCATCATTGCACCCAGGATCAGGAAAACCAGAACAGTATTGAAAACCAACCCTGTAACACGGCCAAAGACCCCATCGAAGGAGTACCACGCGATCTGCATGAAATTACTCAGGTCCATTCCGAAATGCTGGAGTATTCCGGGAAGGTGCGGTCCCGCAAAGCCAAAGGAAACAAAAAAAACGGCAAGAATTACCAGTGACCAGCCCCACGCTCGTCGGGTTGCTTCAAGCAGACCCGCCAGTCCCAGTGCTCCAGCGAAAATATTTTCTGGGGTTCCAATATAAAACCCAGTCCACAGTTCTTCCTTAACTTCAAAGAACCACCAGGCTGAGTAACAAAACGAAACCACAAGCAACACATCGACAACCCATCCAACCCATTGCCACTGGCCGGTCTTAATCTGGCCTGCGAGCGGATTCGTAGTTAAGGCAACACTAAACCCTACGGCAACAGCGATAAAACGTATATCAGCTTCGTCTATCAACGCAACTGTAATCGAATAAACGATAAAACATGAAAAAAGCAACCCAATACCACCGGCTACCTGCTGAACTATCTGCGTTGGCGAACTAATTTTCATCAATGACTGCTAGTTTATTGATATTGCATCCTCCATGAAGACAACAATTCCCTAGTGTATCGAGCGCGACTGGCCGTCATTGATCGAACATTCTAAACTCGTTGTTCGCCCTGTCGATAACTAATTACTCACCGACAGAACAGTCCAGTTGATCTTTACTTTGACTAGCCCATATTAACGCAGCTCTATGTCATTCAGTCAGGACCTTCAACCTATAGACCACTGGACACCTGGTAACGTTTCATCCTATAACATCGCCACAACCCTAGGTACGCACTCAAATGCAAGACAAGAAACCTATATTTAGAGCCGATCACGTCGGCAGCTTGTTGAGACCTCAGGCGGTGAAAGACGCCCGTAAAACTTGCCTTGAGGATGGCAGCATCGATTCTGCGATCCTGGCACAGGTCGAAGACGAGGCTATTCGCCAAGCCGTCGGCATGCAGCAGGCAACGGGTCTCAGGGCCGTCACCGACGGTGAGTACCGGCGCTCGTTCTGGCACTACGACTTCATGGGGCACCTGACCGGTTTCGAACTCGTGGAGCGTGAGCAAGGCCTGAAGTTCTCAGGGGCCGTCCTGCGGCCGATCTTTCCCACCATCCCTGGCAAACTGGATTTTCCCGACGACCATCCCATGCTTTCACATTTTTCGTACCTGGCGTCGGTGGCCAAAGTTCAGCCAAAGATATCGATCCCTGGCCCGAGTTGCTGCCATTTTCGAACAGCTGCGTCGGACATCCTGCCTGCGGAATACGCTGATCTTGACGTCCTGTTCGCCGACATCACGGCAACTTACGCGAAAGCGGTCAAGGCTTTTTATGCCGCTGGGTGCCGCTACCTCCAGATGGATGACATCTTCTTTGCCTACCTGTGTGATGCCAAGATTCGCGCCGAGAAAAAAGCCCAGGGTCAGGATCCCGACTGGCTGGTCGCTCAATATGCACAGATGATGCACGACGCAATCAAGGACCGGCCGGACGACATGACCATCGCCATGCACCTTTGCCGAGGGAACTTCCAGTCAACCTGGATGGCGCAGGGGGCTTATGACCCGGTAGCGGATGCGGTGTTCAACCAGACCGGGATAGACGTCTTCTTTCTGGAGTACGACAGCGAGCGCGCCGGTGGTCTGGCCCCGCTGCGCCTGCTGCCCAAAGGCCAGCAGAGGGTGATGGCCGGCTTTATCACAACCAAGTCAGGAGAACTAGAAGATACCGATGCGCTGCGCCGAAAATTTGACGAGGCCTCGAAATTTGCCGACCTTGAGCAACTGGGAATCGCTCCCCAGTGCGGGTTTGCCTCTACTGAGGAAGGCAACACACTGAGCGAGGACGAGCAGAAACGAAAGCTCGAACTCGTTGTTAACACCGCCGAGCTCATCTGGGGCGGCGTCTGATCCGATTGTACGGATTGGCAACGGTAGATTCAGGATCGGCCGTGATTTTCCCGGGGCGTCGACCATCTTTCGGGGTGAGATTGTTCTAGAGATGACCGTCACAATAAAAATGATGTCAAGGATGGCCACCAATGCGAAACTTTAACGAAGCCATTGCGACTGACGCCGTCATCCAGCGCATGGCACAGAGCAAAGACCCGCGTTTCCTGGAGATCATTTCTTCGGTCATCAGACACCTGCACGGCATTGTCCGAGATGTCGAACCGACCATGGAGGAGTGGTCCCGGGCGATCCAGTTCCTGACCCAGTGCGGCCAGAATTCAGACGACAAACGTCAGGAGTTCATCCTGCTGTCCGATACGCTTGGAATTTCAATGCTCCTGGAAAGCATCAACAACCGGACCGAAGGCGATGCGACGGAGGCGACGGTTCTCGGCCCGTTTCACGCCGCGGCACCGGACATGGCGATGGGCGACACCCTCCCGGGTGCCGGGGAACCCACTCTGGTCTCGGGCCGGATCATGGATATCTCAGACAATCCGGTGTCAGGCGCACGCATTGACGTCTGGCAGACGGCTGGCGACGGCTTTTACGATGTTCAAAGGACAGGTTCCGATGAACTCAACCGCGGTGTCTTCACCACCGGGGACGATGGGCGGTACTGGTTCAAAACGGTCAAGCCGGTATCGTATGAGGTGCCGACCGACGGTCCGGTCGGTGACATGCTGCGCCAGATGAATCGCGACGCCTGGCGGCCGGCCCACATTCATTTCATGCTCACTGCGCCGGGGTATCGCAAACTGACCACGCATATCTTTGTCGAAAGCGATCCTTATCTGGAAGACGACGCTGTGTTTGCGGTGCGCGAGAGCCTGATCCGGACCTTCATCCAGATCGAAGATCCGGACGAGATTCAGCGCCGGGGATTTGACGGGCCGTTCTGGAAAGTCGATTCCGATTTTGTCCTACAACCGGAAGCACCGGGATAGGGCACCCTGACGGCTCTTGATTTACAGTCGGCTCAAGGCCTGGGAAAGATCTTCGATCAGATCGTCCGGATCCTCAAGACCGATGTGCAGACGCAACAGGAACGGTTTTTCGGTCCACGGCACGACTTCCCGTGTCACTGGCATATGGTTGAAAGCAATCAGGCTCTCGTAGCCGCCCCAGGATGAGCCGATCTGGAAATAAGCCAGAGAATTGATGCAGCGTTTGACCGCATCCTCATCCACCGAGTGTAGAGCCAGGCCAAACAAGCTGGACGCACCCCGAAAGTCACGCTGCCAAAGACCGTGGCCGGGATCATCGGCAAGCGCCGGATACAACACCCGGTGTACCTGGGGCTGTGCGGTGAGCCAGTTCACAACTTTGAGCGTTGAGGCCTGCTGGCGCTCAAGTCGCACTGCCAACGTACGCAACCCGCGAAGGGCCATGTAACAGTCGTCGGGGCCGGGCGCGTCACCCAGGTCGTGTGCATGGCTGACAATCGAGCGATGGATGGACTCCGATGTGGATGAAACCATGCCAATAACCAGGTCGGAATGCCCGGCGATATACTTGGTGCCGGCCTGAATCGAGATGTCCACACCGTGGTCGAATGGCCGAAAGAAAAGGGGTGAGGCCCAGGTGTTGTCCATCAGGCTCAGCACGCCCCGTTCTCGTGTAATGGCCGTGATCGCCGGGATGTCCTGCATCTCGAAAGTCAGCGATCCTGGTGCTTCCAGAAATACCGCCCTGGTATTCGGCTGGATCAGATCAGCAATCCCTGCCCCGATCCCAGGATCGTAGAACTGCGGGGTGATCCCGTATCTTTTCAGTACGTTGTTACAGAACGTGCGGGTGGGTCCGTAAACACTGTCCGTGACCAGGATGTGGTCACCGCTTTCCAGCAATGCACCCAGTGTCACCGTGATCGCAGACAGCCCGGAGGCGGTCACCAGCGTACCATCCCCGCCTTCCAGAGCCGCGACAGCCTCAGCCAGAGCCCTGGCGTTGTGCGTGCCGCGCGCACCGTAGGTGATATCGGTGAAGGCTTTTTCGCCGTCGAATCGATGAATGTAGCTGTCCACATCGGGTGACAGGATGGTCGATGCCCGGTAGACCGGCATGTTGACCGTACCCTCAAAACTTTTCTGACCCCTGCCCAGGTGTACGAGTTTTGTTTCGTCCTTCATGATCTGTTCCCTGCGACGTTCTGTAACTGACCACACGATCCCAATGCGGGGCTATTCTACGCCCTGTTGTAACGTTAGCGTCTGGTGAAAGTATTCCGACTCTTACCAATAGAGAGCATAGAGTAAACTGAAAGCGGTATGGACTTGTATGCTTTCATCCCTTCGGGCCTCAGCATTGTCTCTGCGGGGGGTCTCGTGGCTCTGAGTTTCTTCACCTCGGCACTGACTGCTGCAGTCGGAATCGGTGGTGGTGTGGTTCTGCTGGCCGTGATGGCATCCTTTCTACCGCCACTGGTGGTCCTTCCGGTACACGGGATCGTCCAACTCGGCTCCAACGGCGGCCGCGCGGTCATAATGCGCCCGCACATTGACTGGCGGATCACCAGGTATTTTATCCTTGGGTCGCTCGTCGGCGTGATCCTGGCAGCAAAGGTCTTTGTCATCCTGCCGGTCGAGGTCCTGCGCACACTGCTCGGTCTGTTCGTGCTTTACGCCGTCTGGGCACCCAAGTTGCGCCCCTCCAGCATACCGCTTGCAGGTTTCGTGCCGGTCGGAGCCTTGACCAGTTTCGCAACCATGTTCATCGGTGGCACCGGACCCTTGGTTTCGGCATTTCTCTCACCCGAGCGGCTGGGTCGTGAAAAGCTGGTCGCCACGCACGCTGCCTGCATGACGACCCAACATGGCCTGAAAGGCCTTGCTTTTGGATTCCTCGGTTTCCACTTTCTGCCCTGGCTGCCCGTAATGGCGGCCATGATCGCCAGCGGCTTTGTCGGCACGCTCACGGGCCGGCGAATCCTGCAACGGCTGCCGGAGCGGTTCTTCACCCGACTGTTCCGGGCAGTACTGACGGTGCTGGGACTCCGGTTGCTGTTGCTGGGTTTTATTGGATGAACCAGCCGATACGACCTGACGGTGAATCTGGTTTGGAAGACCCTAACCAGTTGAGATGGCAGGGTCGGACCAGCCGCCCAAACAGTATCGATGAACTGCGGGAGCGCCTGCGTTATTTTCGCAGCGTCGAGAGTGACCGGCAGGCGGACCTTATATCCTCCCGGCCAACTGATGTGTACATCGCGACCTACCCGAAGTGTGGCACCACGCTACTGCAGCAGATGGTGCATACACTCCGCACCCGCGGGGACATGAGCTATGACGAGATCACGGCGGTGGTGCCGTGGTTCGAATCGGCCTGGGACATGGGCATCGAACCCGGCGCCGAGTCGCCAGCACCGCCGCGAGCGTTCAAGACTCATAGGACCGCGGCCGAGCTGCCGCAGAACGGGCGGTTCATCCACATGACCCGTGATCCGCTGGCCGTGGCGGATTCCTTCTACCGGTTCTTCTCGGGCTGGGCCTTTGAGACCGGCACTATCTCTCTCGATGAGTTTGCCACTTGCATGATCCTCGAGGGCACCAAGGCCGGCCGTTACTGGGATCACCTACTCAGCTGGTGGCCACGACGCGAGGACGCGAACGTGCTGTTTCTCGCCTACGAAGATTTCCTGGCCGATCCACTGCAGGTGATTCAGCAAGTTGCGGACCTGGTCGGGATTGGCCTTGACCCGGAGCTATCAGACATCACCCTTCGCAATACCAGCCTGGAATTTATGCGCAGACATTATCGCCAGTTCGATGATCATCTACTGCGGCGTTATCGGGATCCGATCCTGGGCCTGCCGAGTGATGGCGAGACCTTTAAGGTGTCACTTACGAATACCCGCCAGCAACAACTCTCCGCCTCAGTCCAGGATCTGTTCGCCCAGCGCTGGCAGGAGACGATCGGCCGGCAGCTTGGAATTCCGGATTACATGAGCCTGCGCAAACAACTCACAACCGCGTAACCTGCAGCTGCCACTGCCCTAACCAATCCGGAACGGCAGTGTCATCGGGCTGCGGAAGTTGGAGGATGAGAGCCACTCAAATCCGTCCTGCTGCAGTTCGTAGTCCGGTACGCGCTCCAGAAACCGATTCATCGCCACCTCGGTGACCATCCTGGCAAAGTGACTGCCGATGCAGAAGTGCTTGCCCATGCCGAAGCCCAGGTGCCCCTTGGGCCGGCGATCGATGTCAAATTGGTCTGGATCGGGGAACTTCCGCCAATCCCGGTTGGCTGCTCCATAGAATAGCGCGACGCTGTCGCCGGCACGCATAGTCTGTCATCGAATGGCTCGGTCATGGGCCAGTACTTCTTTAGTATTCCCGATAGATCGCCAACTTTCGATGCAAAGGTGCATCGTCGACAATGAACAGAAATGCCGGGCGGGTTGCAGAGCCGTTCTGAAGCGTGCAGGGCGCGTGTGGCGGGATAGCCATCGTGTCATGTATATCCCAGTCAAAAGAACTGCCGTCGACCTCACTGCTGCCGTGCCCTTCCACAGCATGGATCACCGCCGAACACGTCCGCCGCCCCAGATCCGCACTCTCCCCTGGGCGCAGCATCAAGGCGGAAAACCCCAGTATTGGCAGGCACTCCTGCCCGGTCACCGGGTTGATATAGGCCAGTTGGACCAGCGCATCCCGATCGGCAGCGCCGGCAAGTTCTGTCAGCGCTTCGCGGGTCTCTTTCCAGGGATAACGCAGCATCGGGTAGGGATTGTGATCGTGCAGTTGATCGTAAGGTAAAAGCCCGGCCCGTCGGAACTTGGTCTGGGACGAATCCGGGCTTACCGGTGCGTTTTGCAGCGGGGCTCCTTCAGCTTGTGAGGTCTCCAGATAGTAGATGAGCGGCAGGTCCAGCGCGTCCATCCAGATGACCGGTTCAGAACCGGTGTGACCGTGTTCGTGCCACAGCCCCGAAGGTGTCAGGATCAGATCGCCGGGTTCCATCGGCAGGCGCTCGCCTTCGACTGTTGTAAACCCCCCCGCACCCTCCACGATAAGCCTGATGGCACTGGGTGAATGGCGATGATTGGGCGCATCCTCACCCGGCAGGATCAATTGCAGACCCACATAGATCGACGGGGTCGCCTGCAGGTTATCGATGCCCAGTCCCGGGTTACATAGGACCAATACCCGCCGTTCCGCTTTTTCGATCGGCGTCAGGTCGCCAGCCTGCATCAGGAGCTCTCGCACCTGGGGATATCGCCAGTGTACCGGCACGGAGCTGCGGGTTGGGTCCCCGTGTGGTACGAGTGCCCGAAGACTGGGCCACAGAGGTTGAAGGTTGATCGAGGTTAAAGCTGACAGGTATTCGCCCGGCAGTTCAGCAGCGGACTGGAGATCGCTCATTTTGGTGTCCCTTGCGCGGGAAAGGCGCTTTGTCTGAATGAATTTATGCGGTAAATGTACCGCCGCATAAGCCGTCTGATCTGAGCCAAACCCATCACTGTACTAGACCAGCGGCACAGTGATCGGATCATAATTGAACAGCCAGGCCCCGCGTTCCCCACCGAGGTCCCGCTTGCTGAAGGCCTCGCGCAGCGCCGCTTCGGAGCCCAGATGAAAGAGCTCGGCATTGTCGCTTGATTCATGGACAACACGAGTCGTTCTGTCATATCGATTCCGCTGGTAAAGCTGCAGCGCATCGGCCAGGATCGAAGATTCAGCGAGTGCACGAGTGAGTACGGCTGCATCTTCGATCGCCATTGCTGCCCCCTGGACCATGTGTGGAATATCGGTCAGCATGCCGATCGCTTCGAATTCGAACCGCATACGGGACAGGTACCTCGATCAACGCCATGAGTTGCAGGCCTGATGACAGGTGACTATCTGTTTAGAGCCGGCCCGGAAGATCTGGGCTCACAGGTCGGCCCGTTTCAGGATCCTCACCGTGCCTGCCCCACCATCGAGTTCCAGCTCATCACCGGTCCTGATGCGTGCTGTCGCATTACCGAGTGCCACAACGCAGGGTACGCCGTATTCACGTCCGACAATGGCAGCGTGCGACAGTGTGCCACCCTGATCGGTGAGACAGCCCGCGATCTTGGTAAACGCTGGGGTCCAGCTGGGCGTCGTTCCTTCACAAACAAGGATCTCACCCGGTTGGATGTCGTGAATCCGGTCAGCCCCGAGCAGTACCCTGGCAGCACCCTGTGCCCTACCCTGACTGGCGGGCATGCCTTTCAATGTGGTCGCTGTACCATCTTCCTTGAGAGTTTCTAGGAACTCGGCCGTAAACCCGTCGAGTTCTGTGAGGATGGGATCACTCAGAGAGTCGGGCGGCACACCTAGAAACTTCGGTATCCGGTTGCGCCGTTCGCGCCACGACCAGTAATAATCCTTACGCTCACTCACCAGTGAGGCCAGCTCGTTCCATTTCTTCTCACCTCGGGCCAGAGCCAGCAACTCGGGATAAAAACAGAAAACCGTGTCTTCGGGATCGGCAAGATCCAGGGATTCTCCCAGACCCAGCGCCGCTTTGCGCATGGGTATGCCCGAGCGGTAGTCGATATAAAAGTTGTGGTCTTCATTCCACCACAGAAAATTGGCCTTGCGGCAGCTCTCAAGGGTCTGGTCGAAATCCCGTTGTTCGGCCCGGCTCAATCTCGACCGCACTGCGTCCAGTGCAGCCTCCCGTTCGTCCTCAGCCGCCTTGCGTTTGGCATCGAAGTCCGGTTGTTGCCCCGCGACCAGCAGTGATCCGATGGAACCCAGCACCGGGCCAGGGTCTTCGATCCAACTCGGCGACAAGGGGTCAGCCACCGTTTCCGTACGCCAGCCCCATTCATTCAGAAACCCGTCGAATGAGACAGCCCAGCGACTTGCCTCACCACCGGCAGAGCGCATGCGCTCTAACAGATCAGTGCCGGCAGCGGCACCGACAAACCAGCTTGCCAGATCCTTTTGACGAGCCAGATCGACCATCTCCCACAGGGCACGATCACCCTGACTGATCCTGCTGTCATAACCCTGCAGAAACGTCGCGACATCGGCGTGGGGGATGGTGAGCTCTGTGCACAAGTCATAAAACCCGACATGGTTGATCAGCAACAGATACATAAGCTCGAAATGCCGTTCCCAGCTCCAGCGTACATGCTCTCGTGTGTAGACCAGGTAGTCAGCCAGTTCAGTCGGGCTGCGCCCGGAAGCATCGTAGGCTTCGATCTGCCGGTTTGCGGCCATCAGCAACTCGATTTCCTGCTTCCAGATCTCCTGAAAATTCTCGACGAATCTCGGCAACCGCTGGGTAAGCCGATGGTCACGCGCCTGAAGCACTGCCTCCGATTCCAGAGCAAGCTCAGAACCAAATAGATGTGTGCCGGCGACCCGCATGTCATAACCGTTGGTTGGCGGCAACGGCGAGTGGTGCGAGGCATACTGCATAGCCCAGGTCAGAGCGAGTTCGCAGAACATCAGACCGTAAGGTGTACAACCGTTCGGCCAGCGGTACTCCAGTACCCAGAACCCCGTCAGGTCCGCTTGGCTGAGCGTCCTGGTCGGGGCGTAGTAGACCGTTTCCGCCAGATACTCCGGCTGCATCCCAGGGTAACCCGGGTCACGGGCCAGTTCTTCGGCGCTGATTGTCTCAAGCATCGGCAGTACCCGGAATTCGATTGGCTATGGTAACCGGTATTCCGTCATTTTAACGATTCAGGAGCGTGGCACGTCGGGTCGACATTATTCAACACGCGATATGGGGTTCCCATCAATGGCTCAGTCCAGGCAGGTCTGGACGTTCCAGCCATAGAGCCAGTTCAGGGCCTGGTAATGGTCCTCTGGTTTGCGGTCTTTCCAAAGCGAGTTGCGCACCAGTCGCTCCGCGCCTGAGGCATGGAAAAGGCGCCCCATCAACCTGGCTGAATACTGCACCCGTGCCGTACGCGGGATGCGCGCTTTCTCATAAAGGCGGAAGGCGCTTTCGATGTCGTGATCACTGTTCTTCAATGCCTCACGCAGAGTCACCGCGTCTTCCAGGGCAATGCAGGCACCTTGCGCCATATACTGCAGCGGCGGGTGCGCTGCATCACCCAGCAACGTTGCCCGACCATAACCCCACTTTTCGGTCGGTTCCCGATCAGCTGTCGCCCAGCGTTGCCAGACGTTGGCTTTCTCAAGCAATTGCCGAGGCTTGGGGCTGATCTCGGTGAAGTAACTCAACAACTCCGCCTGCGATCCCTCGCGCACGCTCCAGGTCTCCTGTTCGCGGCTGTGAAAAGTGATGACGATGTTGTACTCCTCACCGGCACGCAGTGGATAGTGCACGATGTGATAGTTCGGCCCAACCCAGATGGCCGCAGCATTCCAGCGCAAGTCTTCGGGAAAATCGTCCCTGGGACACACCGCACGATAAACCACATGACCCGACACGACGTGGGTATCGCCGATGAGTGCTTCCCGTACGACAGATCTCAGCCCATCACAGCCGACGACTGCCGCCCCGTTCCATTCCTGGCCATTGTGATCCCGGACACAGGCGCCGTGCTCAGAGGTTTCCACGCTGACGATGCGAGCATCGGTATGAATGCGGATACTCTGGTGCACCTGCGTCTCTTCATAGATCGATAGATGAATATCGGCCCGATGGATCACGGCATAGGGATTGCCGAAATATTCCCGAAACGAATCGCCGACCGGAACCTTGCCGACGACCGATTCGTCGAGTGCATCCAGCATGATGAGGGCGTCGGTATAGACCGCACGGGCACGGGCCCGCGGACCACAGCCGAGGGCATCCATCGCTGTAAAGGCGTTGGGGCCAAGCTGGATTCCGGCACCGATTTCACCAAGATCAGCTGCCTGCTCGAAGAGATCGACCTCGTATCCCGCCTGCGCCAACCCCAGCGCTGCAGCGAGGCCGCCAATACCGCCACCCACCAACAGAACAGTATTCTGCTTTGCCCCGCAATTCGCCATGTTCATCCTAACCTGCCATCGGTACCGTTAATAGTATTGATGTTGCGCTGGAATTGAAACTTTGGAAGACGAGTGATGGCTGTATCCAATCTGATCCAGTACCGGGCATGCGGGATATCGATCACCCCGCCTTTCATTATCTCGGCATCCGGTTGTGCTAACGTAGGTCTTGTTTTGGGATCGCCGAGATCTACCGGTAAAGGAAAAGTTGAATGCGTGTGATCATCGTTGGAGCGGGCCCGGCCGGGCTGTACGCTGCAATACTGCTCAAACGAAGCCGGCCTGATCTCAATATCCGTATCGTTGAGCAAAACCCGACTGGCGTTACGTTTGGGTTCGGGGTCGTCTTTTCCGATCAGGCACTTGCTTTTCTGCGGAGCGACGATCCTGAGACGGCCGATCTCATTGAACCCCACATGAAGCACTGGAACGACATCACACTCGTCCATGCAGGCCAAAGAATCACAATTGACGGAATCGGGTTCTCAGGCATCGGCAGACTCGGACTGCTTGATCGCCTGCAGGCTCGGGCCCAGGCCCTGCAGATCTCGCCCGAATACGAGACACCGATCAAAAACGTGACTGAACTATCCGATTTCGATCTGGTGATCGGGGCAGATGGATTCCATTCAACCGTTCGAGGTGCTGCAGCCCAGGTATTCGGGGAAGAGATCTCAGTATCAAAGAACCACTTCGCCTGGTTCGGCACAAATCGGGAATTTGACACGCTGACACAGACTTTTATCGACACACCCTACGGGCTGATGAACAGTCATCATTACAGCTATGCGCCTGGGCGTGCGACGTTTATTATCGAGATGAGCAGCACTACCTTTCAGGCCACAGGCTTTGGGCAGATGGCGCAAACGGATTACCGGGACGAATGCGAGAGACTCTTTGCATCCGCCCTTGGGGGCGCCCGTCTTGTGACCAACAACTCAGTGTGGCGGCAGTTTCCGACCCTCAATTGCCGGAACTGGTACCACGATCACCAGGTACTGGTCGGTGACGCGCTTCACACGGTACATTTTTCCATTGGCTCAGGCACCCGGCTTGCCCTGGAGGACGTCATTGCACTGGTGTCAGCACTTCGAGAACATGACTGGAACCTGGCCACCGGACTTCCCGCCTACCAGGCAACACGCCAACCGATCCATGACAAGATCGCGCACGCTGGCCGGCGCTCTGCCCTTTGGTATGGCTCTTTCGGGGAGCACATGCAGCTGGATCCCTGGCGCTTCGCGCTGAGTTACATGAGAAGAGCGGGGCGAATCGATGCCGAACGTCTGCGAGATATCGCACCCCGGTTTGCCATAGATCTTGAATTACGGCAGATCGACCTGGAAACCTGAATGTGAACACGACGTCGAATATCCAGACACTTGCCCGGGAGATCGGGTTTTCACTGGGCGATAACTACAACGCCTCTAGGCTACTGTGGGACAACCTCGAAGCGAACGGCGAACGGCCAGCCGTGATCTCTGATGGTCGCAACGTCACCTATCGTGAACTCGTCTCAGAAGCGGCCAGGATCGGCAACCAGTTGATTCAGGCTGGCTGTGAGCCCGGGGACCGGATACTGCTTTTCCTCAACGACGAACCCGCCTATCCGGCAGCGATAATGGGCGCACTGCGGGCGGGCCTCGTGCCTGTGCTGCTCAACACGCTGACCCCGCCGGAGATGCTCCGTTACTGCCTCGAGGACAGCAGTGCCACGGCTGCCATCGTATCCGATGAACACAAGCACCTGTTCATGGGGAAAACGGTCGGCGGCACAGCCTGTCATTCGGTGCTGGCCGCGACCGAGAAACCACCGTGGGTGACGATGAGCCCGGAGCTTGCCGAACACCCGACCGCCCGGACCGACATGGCGTTCTGGATGTACTCGTCAGGCTCCACCGGCAGACCCAAGGGCGTAGTTCACAAGCACGAAGACGCCGCTTATACGGCATGGAGTTACGCCAGACACATCCTCAGGATCACCAGGGACGATCTCTGTTTTTCTGTACCGAAGATCTTCTTTGCCTATGGTTTCGGGAACTCAGTCACTTTCCCCATGTCGGTGGGCGCTGCGTCTGTGCTACTCCCGACAAGACCTGATCCTGCTGCGGTCTACGACCACATCGAACGCTACCGACCGACGATCTTTTTCGGCCTGCCGACCCTGTACAGCGCACTGATCCGGTCGGAGTCATCCGATCGCGCGGACCTCTCCTCGGTACGCCTGTGTGTCTCGGCCGCGGAAGTACTGTCCGATGAGATCGCGAGAACCTGGCAGCAGCGCTTTGGGCACCAGATCATCGAGGGGCTGGGATCCACTGAACTGCTGCACATCTATCTCTCGAACACCGAGCGTGAACAGCGATCTGGCTCAGCCGGCAAGCCGGTGCCAGGCTACGCGATCCGGCTCGAGAACGCACAGGGCGAAGAAACGGGGGCGGACGAGGAAGGGACAATGGCGGTCTGCGGTCTGTCCGGTGCTGAGTATTACTGGAACAGACCCGAGAACACGGCCAAGACCATGCGCGAGGGCTGGGTCCACACCGGCGACCGCTTCACTCGGAATCAGGATGGGTTCTATTTTTTCCGGGGCCGAGCGGATGATCTGGTGAAAGTCTCCGGTCAGTGGGTCTATCCTCTGGAGATCGAACTTTCACTGAACGAGCACCCCAAGGTCGCCCTGTCCTGCGTCCAGGCAGTTGAACTTACCGATAAGCGCCTCACAATCATCGCCTGGATCGTCCCGGCAGCTGGCAGTGCGCCCGGAGCCGATCTCGCTAAGGAACTGCAGGACGATACCAAGCGTTCACTACTGCCCCACAAGTACCCGCGATCGATCATTTTTCTAGATGAACTGCCGAGGACCGGTACAGACAAGATCGACCGACAGCGCTTGAAGAATCAGTACGAAGCCAGTAGGTAATAGACCGATCCCGAGAACCGGCTGGGATCATGAACCGAAGTATCTTCACTTCCTAAATTCTTAAAGGGTTTAAC
>Ga0207984_1001114_pt1 | contig 14028 bp, 6 predicted proteins | sample ETNtaG_30_FD_185760 | JGI IMG/M metagenome (GOLD analysis project Ga0207984, IMG submission 185760) | Marine microbial and viral communities from oxygen minimum zone, Eastern Pacific Ocean - ETNP201306PF43B (SPAdes) (version 2) | ecosystem: Environmental > Aquatic > Marine > Oceanic ...
CTCCGAATTCCTTGCCGAATGTGACCGTGCCTTCGTCTGAAGTCGCGCCAGTTCGATATCGAATCTGAAGCTGGCCGATTCTCTTCAGGCCAAAAACTTCGTCCAACGGACTGGTCTCGTACGGGCGGCCGTGTTCATTGCGCCGGCCGGTATTGACGTCTCCGACCAATACTCCCCCTTCTGCTACGTATTTCCGCAACGTTTCGATCTGTCGCAAGCTAAATGTTTGGGCGTACGGCAGGAAGAGGATTTTGGGCGTGCCGAAACGTTCGCCGAAATGGCCATCCTCCAGGTGGGCGTACGCTGTCCAGAACGGCTGAAGGTGGCGACGACGCAGGAGGGCCCGATACGTGCGGTATTCGCTGCTGCAGAATTCCACGTAGCTGCGGCCGCAGTTTCGCATCCGGGCTACGAATTTCGGCGCATCCTCGAACCAATCCTCCAACTGCGCCAGATTGATATCCCGGGGACTGTAGTAGAGCGCGATTTTATCTCTGTAACGTTGGCCGATAACGAGGCGGTCAATCCCACTCTCCTTGATGTTTCTTACCTCGTTGAAGAACCGCATGGGTTCCGTGTGAAACGTGAAATCACCGCGGTGCATCGGGTTTATCCACTTCCCGTAATAGCCCACCCCAGTCTGCCCTGCAAGAATCTCACGATAGGGGCCGACATTCCCTTGCATCAGTCGATACTTGCGGCCGTAGCCGGTCCATCGCACGGCCTGAGAACGGCCAAAGTCCGTCCATATGTCGATGTCGCCGTAGAGCATGTTGTAGATCATGTTTTTTGAGAGCTGGTAAATGTCTACACCCATGGTGATGCCGGTCTTCCACAACCCGGAGAACCCGGTCAGGCATTCCGGGTGCACTTGCTTGATCGCGTGATCGACTTCGGTCATCAGGTCGCTCACGTGCTGGGTGATGAAGTCCCGATGTGCAAGGATGTGTCGCCACTTCTTTGGCGGAGGCGGCGTCTCGTTGTCGATTGCGGTGAGTGGGGGATCGACATCTTTCCATGCCTTGAACGCCGTGCCCCATTCAGAGTTGAGCTTTGAAAGATCGCCGCCGAAGAGGGACTTTCCATATTTGATAAAGGCGGCGAGGCAGTGCCGGCAGCGGCAGATGTTCATGTCCCGCTGGGGAATGAACGCCCTCCTGAAAAAGGAGACCTTGTTGTTTGGGTCGTGCTCCTTCGCATAGACAAATTCGTCGATCGCAAAGCCAGCATACGGATAGCATGCAGAGAAGCCCTTGTAGCTTTGGCGGACCCAGCCAATGATGTTTTTGCGGTCGGTCGGGTTGTTGTAGCAGGGCACGCGAAACCAGCCGTTCTTGGGGTCGATCTCCTTTTTCTCAAACTCCTCGACGAGATCTTCGTCGTCCTCTTTTTTTCGTTCACCGAGATCGAGACTGGCAGCAAGGTCGCCGGTGCCCGGTAGATCGAGCGGCTTGTATCCGGGCTCGAGAATCTTCTCTGCCTTTGGAATGTATCCGCCGTAGCCGGCCTTGCGCACGTTATGCCACGCCAGGGTAAGGGGGTCTTCCCCGCCGACACGCACTTCGTAGTCGGTAACGTCGTTGGCGACTCTTACTTCAGCGTAGCCTCGCAGCTCGAACTTTGGCCGCAGCCTGGGAGGCGTCGAGACAAATGACAGCACGCGTCGTTCGGACAACTCCCGGCCTTTCGCATCCAGGAGACTGAACCGGAGCACACAGATCAGATGAACGCACGAATGAAGCGGCTGTGTGAAGATCGCAGTGGTCTTGTCCCCCTCCGCGACCAGCGGAACTTGCTGATCGAAGGGCATCCGCCCCCAGGGGTCAAAGCCCTGCAAACGCGCCTGAACGGCCTCGCCATTGGTGTTCACCGCGCACGTGATGTGCAGCGTCTCCACCGCGTCAGCCCGGAACCACTCATTGGGCTGGCTGGTCGACAGGTCAAAAGACTTGCTGCTGCTGCCTTTTCCCGTGTGAAGAGTGGCTTGCGTGATCTGGGCATCGTTCGTGAGTTCCTTTGGTATGGATTCCCACTGCACGACCGCGCCATTCTCATCCAGGATTTGAATATCGAGATCGTATTCACAAGCCGGAAGGAGAGGAGGTCTGAAGGAGACACGGGTCTCCTCGCCGGGTCCAGCCATGAATGGCTGCTCCATCGCCGGCGCAGCTTGCTCCCATCCGACCTGCGGGCGATACGCGAACTCGTTTCCTGTCCGGTAGAAAGGGTAGGCGCTCAACAGATTGCGACGAAAGGTGAGCCGAACCTTGCCCTTCTGCGGGGTGTCCCCTGAATTCCTCAACAGCAATGTCAGAGGCTTTGACGCCAAATCGCTGTTCGGCATCGACCGCTTTCTTTCTTTCAGGTTGACCTGTATGGCCGGTTCGCCCCGGGCTGCCCACAGAATCGAGTGCAACAGACGCTGCATCTCGGATTCATTGGAGCCGTACCAACGGGGGCGCACATACATGAAGGGCTCAGTGTTAACGACGATTCGGCCTTTCCCGAGGTGTCCCGTCTTGACATGTGGGAACATACTCGGATCTTCCTCCTCGCTTCCCGTTTTCTTCAGCGCATCGAGCAGGGCATCCAATTCGCCCAGATGATTGGCCACGCTCACGAATACCAGGCCCGCGCCTTCGTGTTCCACCTGGCGAAAGATCTCGTCCATAATGTCGAACGGAAAGTAGTCCCCTGCACTCACCGCGAAGACGATGACTTCGTGAGGCTTGTTCAGGAACATCCGCATCGCCTCGACCTCGGTGCTCGATGCCCGCTCATCGCCGGTGATGTTGTAGTAGCGGCCGCCGATGACCGCGTCGACGTCTACATCCAGTCGATGCTGGATCTCGACCAGTCCACGAGAGGTCCAGTGCGGTGTAGCGAGCAGCATGCGTACGGGCCCGCGGGAAAGAGCCTTGCCCAACGGCAGCGGAAAACGTTTCACCTCGGTCGACGGCACCCAGAGTTGGCCCTTGAACTCGTCGTATACGTCGCCGCTCTTTTCAGACGCGGGCCGCACATAAAACCCATTCGGAACACCGGCAACAATCGGATGTTCGATTGCCGCGATAAGATTGGCGCGCTGGCTGACCGGCTGATTGTCGTTCCATACCTCGGCACGAACGGCATACGTGCCCTTCTTCTTGATCGGGATCTTGATTTTCAAGGAAGCGAGTTTCCCAGCCGCTAGTGTCAGCCTGTTTTCGGTCAGAGATTCCCACTCGTCTCTGCGACAGCTTCGCAGCTTCCACTGTACCCGAACTTTCTGAGCCGCCGCGGGGGCAAGCTTCATCTGGACCTCGATGGGCGGCCCCTTGTATTGAGTCGGTCCGCCGGATTCCTCTTCCTCTACCAGCGCGTCAATGTCGTCATCGACGATTTCCTCGTCCGCTCCGCCCAAATCAGCGCCAATAGTTTTGTCCAGGCTTGCCGCGGCCACCTTGCTCATTCGGTCCCGATACTCCAGGCGTTCGAGCGGGAGTGAGCCGTCTGCTTCAGAGGGAACGCTCACTTCCGCGGCCAGTTCGCCTGCGGCGCCCGTGATGCGCTTCAGCCCCTTCTGACTCATCACCCATGCACGAGTTTTGAAAGCGGCTCCAGGGTCAAGTTTTATCGTGGTCCGCAGGACTTCGACCGTGCTGCCCCTGCCTGCGACTTTCAGGCACGAAGCATGAGTGGGTTCAAAACCAACGATTGTGGATCTGCCACGCTCTGAGAGCATTCCGAACCAACTCTCGGCCAGGTCGTAGAGAAACGCGTACCGGCCTCCACCAAGAGCGAAAGGGAGACGCCCGGCTTTGGGGATAGGATATGTGACAGCCCCGAATCGTGTAGGGACGGACAGACTGTCGGCAGGTTCAGCAGCCAGGCTCACGTGTGTTCCAAGGCATACTGCGAGCGCCTGCTCTCCCGTGTTAGTGAGCTCGTACTCGATGCCAAGTTTTGCAGTCTTTGAAGACAGCGAGAAACGTTTGTTGATTTGCAGTCCGGCGAATGCGGCGACCTTTCCATCTCCCGATTCCGGAGACAATGTGGTCATCAGTGTCACCGTCTTACCATCGCTGTCCTTTACGTCGTAGGCCTGGCTCGCAAGGCTGACTCGTCTGCGGCCCGGCAGCACGAGTACATCAACGAACGAAGGACCGGAAAGCAGATCTGACTTTCCGCCTGTCCGCTTGAGCGATGTCAGACTACCGGATGAGCTCGGGGTGATGGCAGCGACCAGGACACCATTCTTGATCATCACTGCCTGCTCGGCTGACACGCACGAAGCAAGGGCGCACACGAGAGCAGAATGGATGATGGTGGACTTCATGAATTACGTGGTTTGGGAGTGGATTTTGCCGAATCGCAGGATGGCGTCCCGCCCGTCGGGAGGTCGCATCATCCTACGTCCTTAGCTCCATTCTGCCGCTGCAAAGCAATTCTGCCCTGTCCCCGCTCCACGCGATCAGATCAACAATGCATCACGCACGACCCGGAAATTCGGGCGGCCTGTAACGTAAATATCGTGGCCGGCAAAGGTAATGTCGCTTGGCGGATGAACATCGGCGATAGCTGTCACTTCGAGCGTCGATGGGTCGATTCGGACAAGCTGTGTCCCGGGATACGCATCTACCCGGCAGTGCGCGAGGGGATCGTGCGAGTTCTGTTCGATCCATTCCCGGGCCTCTTTGGAATCCTCACATCCGGGCTCGTTGTAGAACGTGTAGACCATTCCATCCGGGCCTTTGCGGAAATCGATGTGCCAGAAGTAATCGCGCCGGCCGCCGAGCAGGCCAGGGAGCTCGACGCGCTCGGTCACTTCCCGGGTCTTCATATCCACCTTGTAGAGAATGCTGCCTTCGTGTTTCACGTGCCACTCCGGATGCGTCTTGTAGTTCCAGTTGGCGCCCCGGACCGTTGCCAGCATCAGTTCGCCCGGCTGAGTCTCCTCCACGAGGCCGGTGCAATCGATTCCTTCCAGCGGCTCGATGAACCAGTCAAGTTCTTTGCGCTCGGTATCGAAAACAAACAGCCGGGCAGTATCGGGCTTGGTTTCGCCTTCGAGACCTTTCACCGTGAATGACGAATAGACGAACTTGGACTTGCCCAGCGCGGGCGTCCCTGACGCTATGTCGTAAAGACCGAAAGGCTCGCGCAGATAATCCTGTTCACCCAACTCCAGATTCCACCAGCAAAGAATGCCTCCGACGTTGTGGCGTTCGCCATGCATCGCGGCATAGAGCGTGCCGTCGTTGTCTTGCATCAGCGCGTTCGTGAATTGAAAATTTCCGGCGCGGTGCCATCGGCCGTACTTGCGGGGATTGCTTTCCGGTTCGGTGATTTGCACGTCCGGATGATCCGGAGTCATTCGGCACTGATTCCACGGCTTGGAAGTGTCCCACACACTTAGACCGGTTCCGCCTGGATAGGCGGCGACATACATCTTTTCTTCAACAACGAGTACGCTTGAAACGCTGCCGTTCCCGATGCCGCAGAATTTGAATTCGCCTGACTTGGGGGCCAGCGAGTAGAAGCCCTCATAGCCCTCCGTGCTGGCAATGATTCGACCGTCCGGCAGTGTCTCGGCCCGTTTCAGGATCACCGCCTCGGTTTCGACCTGATAGGATACAGTCCTCCAGTCGTGGTCTTCATTGAGCCGGTAATGCAGGATGGTTGAGCCGTCTGCGTCAACCAAAGTCGAGTTCGGCAGCAACTCCGGCTTACCTCTGATTTCGGGAGCAGACTTCCGATGAGGAAGTTCCCGTTCCGGCCAGGGCGGAAGCTCTCCCTCGTCTGTTTTCGGGATCGCCTGTCCCTGCCAGAGCCAGTAATCCTGCCCATCAAACGAGGCGGTCACTCCAAGCCGCCCCTGGCGAATGTCCGCTCCTTGGATTTCTTCGAGCATGGCCTGCTCACCTGATGCCTTATTGGTAGAGATCGTCCAAGTCTCCTTCGGCACATTCCCGAACGTCGTATAGATGTAATCGTCATCCACGCCAATGGAGCCGGAATAGGCGATGTGGTAGTCCCGTTGAGGGCCCTGTCGGCCAAAGTGAACCACTTCTCCCGTGGCTGGGTCATAAGAAAGCACGTGCCCCGACTGCCCGGTCAGCCCGTAGATCCTTTCGTCGGTGCCGATTGTCAGATGAGGGATGAATCGTTCGCCCTTCTCGATAGCGCCAAGGTGTTCGTATTCCACCTTCGCCGGGTCGTAGCGCATGATTTCCGCCGGGCCCCAAAGCCCCATGTATAACATCCCATCCGGCCCCCAAACTTTACCCCACGGCGCGGCATAACCGTTGGGTAGAACCTGCTTCTTGATTTCTCCACTCTCCAAATCGGTGAAAAGTAAAGTGGGCGGCAGCAGCGAACGGTCCACCTGACGAGGACTCCACCGGACCAGGATCGGGCTGCCGTCTTCCCGGGGTAAGAACTCACTGTTCCCGGCATTCAGTGCCACCGCTTCGCCGGGAAGAGACTCACAAGGCAAGAGTGTCTCGAGCTGTTTGATTGTATTCATGGATATCTCCTTGCGCGATCTGCCGCGGCTCACAGTTCAACTCTGTTACCTTCGACAGCAAGATAGGTCTCTGGCAGTAATTCTCTGGCTTCCCTCAGGAGCTCTTCTCCATCACCGTTGAAGTGGATGAGAAACAGACGGCCAACCTTTGCCATCTTGCCGATTCGAGCAGCATCACGTGGGGAAGTATGGCCAATGTCGTGAATCAGGACGGGAGTGTTTCTAATGGCTTCAACTATTCCCGGGTTGCACGAGGTGTCCCATGCGGTGACGCACGAAGCGCCCGAATCTTTCTCACGGAAGATGTAGCCGAGCGACATGATCGGCCTGCCAGGTTCACTGAGCGTGGTGGTGTGTGACAAGTCAATTGCCTCGACCAAGATTTCATCGTTTTCGTATATATCACCGGAAGCAAGTGGGACCAGATCTAAGTCCATCTGCAGTTCGGGAAAGTTATCCCACTGCAGGAACTGCTGCGTTCTCTGCACACTCTCGTGAAGGAATTCGTCGGGGCCAACGATCGTCAGCGGTTGCCGATTCGGTCTTTCATCTCTGGTCCGAACGCCGATAAAAAACAGGAGACCGGCGAGACCCAGATAGTGATCCGGGTGAAAGTGTGAGATGAAAAAAGTCGTGAGGTTTCGCGGGTCGATTCGATATTGCTTGAGTTTGAAGACACAGTTCCAACCAGTATCTACGAGGTACCTTCCATTCACGAGAATACACGGGGAATCACTTCCGATTTCCGGCTCGAATCCGCCAGTCCCAACAAACAATATTTTCATCTGATGAGTCCTGGTTGCTTCCACTCAATTGGCATGTGCATCAGTCCTTCCGCAGGCCGAGGATGAAGCCCACCATCTCTGCACGCAGTTTATCCAGGTCTCCGGTAGGATCCAGGTTGTTTACCCATTCCCGCGCCTTACTGACACTCTCAGGATTCTTGCCGGTCGCCTCAGCTTCCTTGATGGCTTTAAGCAGCGTTGCCAGGTACCGCACGTCATCGACGCCTTCGCGGAAACCTTCCCAGGCCAGGGTGTCGATCACGCCGTTGATGGTGGGGTAGACGAACACGTGGTCCCGGTAATGGTGGTGGTCGAAATCATTCCAGATGTGGCCGAAGGCATGCTGATAGGCGTAGTCCATCGCGCCGTCGAAGCCGGCTTTCCAGAGGACCAGGCCAAAATTACGACGGTAGGTTTCCGATTCTTCAACGCCGACCTGCGGATTGGCGTAGCTGAAGATAAGGCTGCCCACGTCGTGAAATTTCTTCGCTTCCTCCGGGCTGGGATATCCGGCATAAACAAGGCAATCGAGCAGGCCGCCCATCGCCTCAAAGGTCTTTTTGTAGCCGGCGACAAAGGTCTTGGCGCCTGCTTCCTGCGCTGCCTTCCACGCCTTGCGTTGAGAGAGGAGCCGCTCGCCCCTCGCTTCATCCAGACCGTAGATGTAAAGCGTGTCGTAGCCGAATTCGCGGATCAGCTTCTGCCATTTGCGGATGCGTGCCAGGAGAGATCTCAGGCTGGCCGGGCTGCCGGAATTGCCCGTACCGATTCCAAGCGAAAAGAAAGGTCCCTGGGGCAAGCCTGCCTGCTTTCGCATCTCCAGCACCTTCCGCAGCCCTTCGTTGAATGCCTGATAGTTGGATGGGTGCAAAACTCCATGGGCCTTCATGTTCATTACCTCTGCGAGGTATTGCTCATCTGATTTGTACTCGGAACTGATGGTCGGCTTGCCGTCAGATGAGAGCTTTGACCGATAATAGATGGAATAGATGAGTGGTGAATCTGCGAGGCGAAACGGCAGCACACGAAGTTCCAGCGAAAGCGTTTCTTCGGGAGCATTCGCCGAACGCAGACGAACTTTGCCCTGATAGGCGCCTGGCGCTGCGTTTTCCGGCACGTGGATATTCAGCCAGAATTGCCGCGCTGTATCCTGTTCCACATCTACTGGCTGAAGTTCCTCCGTGTCTCTTGGCCGGAGCTCCTTCAAATCGTCGGCAGTTGCGCCCTCGTCCAGATCGCGGCTGATGTCTACCCAGGTAGTACGGCCGGCATCGTCCGTGTGCCTCATGAAGTTGCGCTTCTTTTCCAGGTCTACACGAATCAACCCATCATCCTTGAGGAGCAACTCTGGCTTGAGCACGCGCACCTGGTTGCGCCCGATGTTTCCTTTGCCCTGAAACCAGCTTTTGACGACCCGAACATCCACCGCGTTTTTCGGGATCGTTCCTGCCGGCCCGCTCAGTTCTCCAACTTCGACGCGCAGGCCCCCCAGTTTCTCGAAAGAATAGACAGCAAAGCTGGTGGGCTCATATTCGCCCTGGCATGCGGTGGCTTGCAGTTTTCTTGAAATGAGACCGGGAATGGGAAATGACGTCGGCAGGACCCGCTTGTTGGTGATGGGCTGGATGGCCATTGTCACAAACGATTTCACCTTGCCGGTTTTGAGGATTGCTTTCAGGTTGGGCAAGGCGAACTCGAGCACCTCCACCCGTTGCCTCATCTCGTCGGCTTCATTCGGATGGGCATAACCTGTCTTTGACAATTGGCCGACAAAAGCCTCGGCTTCTTTCACACTCCGGGTCGTAAAGTCAAGTAGGCGCAACGCGCCACCATCAAATTTCTCTTGCGCTCTGAACTGACTCAGCTTCGCTCGGGCATCGGCAATCGCGGCCTGCCAGTCCTTGACTCTCTGCTGGTACTGATTTCGAAAAGATTCAAACCGCTCCTCTGCCAACGCTTCGTGGCTTTTGGCCTTCGGCACATCCCCTTCTATGGTTACGTCGTCGATGTAACAGACCAGGCGTTTGCCGTTGCCGCCGTAAACAAAGATACCCCATCGGTCGAGGAAAACAGCCACATGCTTGCCCGTGGCATTTGCTACCCATTTGCGAAGCACGCCGTCGGCATTCGACTCACCTCTTTCTACGAGATCGCCTTCAATTGGCTTCCATTCACCGTTGGTGGATTTGAAGGATTCAAAGGCCCCGCATCCTGAATGGTGCGTCGGCGGAAAGATATAGTTTGGGCCAAGCCCAACAGAAGCCTTGGAAGGCGCAACGATCTTGATCCATCCCTTCATCTTCAGCTTTCCTGCCACGGGCACGCTCAGGGGAACCTGCCAGTAGTGATAGGAGCCCCCCTTCAGAACCACATCGAGCTTGAAAGATTTTTTGCCCGAGTGGGCTTCCTCGTCGGAGACGCCTTTGAAGTTCACCTCATGCTTCCCATTGCCCACCCAGAAATGTACCGGGTCGCGCCGTTCAAAATCCTCGTGGTAGTGAAACGGATCGGCATCAGCGGAAACAAGTATGGAAAGACAGAAACAGCCAAGTGCCCAGGTGCTCTCAATACGATTCACTGTATTTTTTCTTTTGTCCTGAAGAGCCAGCTTTGTGCAAGGATGGTCCAACCATCGTCTGCATACTCCGCGAAGCGTAGAATTCGGAATCTCTGCTGGACGATTGCCTTCTGTCAGGTGATCCTACAGGTCTGCCATGAAAATGGAAAGACCTGCGGACAGGTTCAACATCGTCGTAAACTTCTTCGTCCCCCGGCTCGTGAAAATGAACAGCCGACCCATCTCGACAGAGGAAACCTGCAATGGAAACTGACTTGGCGTATTTCCCAGGTGGACTGGAAGTTCTCGACAGACTTCGGCGCCTGTTCGTGGAGCGCGACCAGGGACTCGTATTGGCGTCGATGAACGTGCCGTGCGCCGCCATCGCTCAATTCGCTCTGGACCACGTAGCTGGACCTTGCGACTATCCTGACCCGCAGGAGCGGATCGATTTCTGGGACATCTGCCTTCGAGAACGATTAACCATCCATGATGATTCCGTCCCCTCGGTTTATCTGACGGAAATGGACCAGGGGCTATACGGCGGTCTGGCCGGGGGTAAGGCGCGCTTCCTGTGCGATGCAGGCACGGGCTGGATTTCGTCAATGGTCGAGCCCATGCTGTCTGACCTGTCAGAGCTGGAGCGCTTGAGCCTTCAGACTGAAGGCGGATGGCTCGAACGCTACACGCGCCAGCTTGAGATCTATATTCAGAAAGCTCAGGGGCGTTTCGGAATCAGTCACTTCATACTAATCGATGGTCTCAACTTTCTTTTTGAGCTTGTCGGTGCAACTCAGACTTATCTCGAAACCATCGAGCGACCTGAGTTAGTAAGGCAGGCTATTGACTTTGCCTTCGGCCTCAACGTTCGCGTCCAGCGCATGTTCTTCGAAAAGGCATCTCTGTGGGAAGGTGGAACGTTCAGCAACATGGTGAAATGGATTCCGGGCCGCATCGTCTCCGAGAGCATTGACCCTTTCCATATGGCATCGGTCGATTATTTTGAGGAATGGGGCCGGGCGAACGCAGAGCGGATGTTTAATGAATTCGACGGCGGCGTCATTCATATCCATGGGAACGGTCGGCATCTGATGGAAGCCGCTTCCTCATTGAAAGGCCTGAAGGCCATCTGGCTCGGGGACGACAGAGGCTTTCCGTTAGCCTTCGATGTCGTGAACGAACTCAAATCGCGCGTCGGGTCGATGCCGCTACTTCTGACTGTTCCTTTCGATGCCTTTACCGATTCGCTGGAGCGCCGGGCCCTTACGAAAGGGGTGTTTTATAACGTCACAAACGTCCCCGACGCTGCCACGGCAAATCGGGTCATGGACAAAGTGCGGGCCTACAGCACGTGACGAGTAGGTCAAGACGGGGGCAATCTTACGGATTTGAATGACAATCTTCAGGGGCAAAGCCCTGGGCCGTTTGCCTAGCCCAGCCCAACGGGCTGGGTTTTCGGGCAGATCGACTTAGGGGCAACGCCCCGGTCAATTGCCCCAATGAATAGCCTCCTTATAAATGGCCGGGGCGTTGCCCCTTTTCAGGTCCTTGTACCATTCACCCAGCCCGTTGGGCTGGGCTAGGCAAACAGCCCGGGGCTTCGCCCCTGAAATCCGTCAAACGACTCCGTCTTGGATGACGAGTCAGATGTTGCGCCGTTCTCCTGAGCGGTGTTGAGGCCGGCACCGAACGCCGAGACGGCCATCCTACGGCCTTCAAAGCGGCGTGGGTGAGTAGGTGGAATAACGGAAGCCGGGAGAGAGCGCGAGCTTGCGGTTCGGGATGGCGACGGAACTGCACGCGCAGATGTAGGAGCACGGGTCCTGGCCGAGCTCGTCCTTCAACTCGTCCCACATCTCGCGAGTCTCAGTGCTGACGTAGAGCAGAACTTCCTTGTCCCATCTGCGGACTTCTTGAATCAGGAAACGGTAGATCTCTGATCGCACCGCGTGGGGAAATGGGCCAGTCCTGACATCTTTCATTTCACCGGCAGCGGCCCTTGCTGCTTCAACACAATCAGGGTCCAGAAGATCGAGTGGCATCGTGGAGGACATGGCCTCGAAGGTGTGCCAGATGTAGAGGCAGAAGCCGATGGACTCCGGACGGGTCAGTTCGAGGGCCTCTTTGATGATGGAAGCATACTCCTCTCGCCAATTGCGAACTGGTATGACGGGTTTGAATTTGTAACGGACAGGAATGCCCATCTCCTGGCACTTCCGTGCGGCCTTGATGCGGTCGATGGCTTGGCCGGAACCAGGTTCGATATCACGAGCAACGGCTTCGCAGGTCGTGCTCCATACACCGACCAGGCGATCGCGATGTGGCAGGTCAGCAATCCAGTCCACGTTTGAGCTCACGGTGTGAAAGTGGCCGTAGCGACCTTCGTACTGGGCAAGTTTGCTCGTGAACAGATCGAAAAGCCCGTATTCCGGCTCAAAGGTGATCAGGTCGGACCCGTTGAGGATCATGCGAAATACTTTGTTCCATGGATTCTCTTCGATGACCGGACCGACCACCTTTTCCATGTAGTCTTCCAGGTTGAGCGCTATAGCCAGGAATTTTCCCGCCCGGCCGGCACCACAGTACTGGCAACCGTGTGGGCATCCGCTCATCGTGCCAAAGTTGTAGGTCGGCCAGCAGACACAATTCTCCCTCTGGTCTCGCTGGTGCGGATGCTGATCGATGGCGGTCGTCATCTGGCCATAGATTCTCTTCAGGTCGCCCATGGATGTTCCATCCGCGCACCGGTCAAGCAGCGGCTTGAGATCCCGTTTGGTGTACGCGAAATCCATCGTCGTGAATACCAGGGGCCGCGTGTAAGTCCTCGTCTGGCCGGACGGGATATTTTCCGGAGGCCAGAGATGTCTGAGCTCATCCATGACATCCGGCAGGTTCGCGTCAGTGATTACGGTGACCTCGTCGGTTGACCTGTCGATCGCGTCGAGCATCCGGTGCAGACGAGTCATACATGCTGGATCTTCGAGGGTGCGGTCGAGGGCGTAAATCTTCAACGGTGTGAGTGGGTACATGGTTCCTCAAGTTCCCGGGTGGGCGAGCGGATGGCGGAGATGAGCAGATGTGAGCATTGCGGAAACTACATTCTGAACTCTGTTCTGATGGTGACACGTGGTAGCGACATTCTAGGCGACACACAGATGTGAGCAAAAGGCACTGATTGTTCAGAGTGGTTCTGCACCAGAAGGATTTCGGTTAAGTTCTGTGATGCTCTTTCCTTCAGATTCTCACATCCGTCCCTCTCCAGATATAAAGGACTTCCAGACATGCCCTCGAAGACCTTGAAGCAGCGCATCCATGACGGCGAAATTGTTGTGGGTGCCGTGGCAGGCATTCAGTTCGAACGGGACACGTTCGCGGCATTGCTCGACCACGGGCCTTATGACTTTGTTTCCACGGACAGCCAGCACTCCGCGTACAGCGAGGAGCGGCTCGTCGCTTTCTGTGAGATGGCTGATGAATTCGATATTCCGGTCCAGTTCCGCATCAAGCACACGCGCCTCGCTTACCTGGCCGGCAATTGCCTGGACCTGGGCCCATCCGGAATCGAAGTGCCGCAGGTCGAACTGGAATCGACCGTGGATGATGCCGTCGAATACTTCTATTACCCGCCGAAGGGCAACCGCAGTTGGGGAGGAGGTGCGCGCAGAGGCTGGAATTCGAAACGGGAGCGGGTCGAGTATGCCAACTGGTGGAACGAAAGCGGTGTCCTCTGGATGCAGGTCGAATCCGTCGCCGCAGTCACTCAGGCCCACCGGCTCGCCAAGCCGGGCGTCGACTGTCTCTCCTTCGGCCCGACCGACCTGACGTTCAGCCTGGAATCCCATCCGAAACCACCATTCAAGGACGTGGATGACTGTGTCCGCTTCGTGGCTGAGCAGCTTGCGGGGTCCCCAGTCGCCGTCTGCCATCGAATCGGCGGCCCGGAGAATCGTGAGAAGTACATAGACATGGGCGTCACCGTGCTATTGGAATCGGTGAGCCTGCCGTAAAGCCTGAATCATTGGCAGGGCTTGATATGACCATGACCACGGATACCCGTCCGAACATTCTGTTCATCATGACCGACGATCAGACGGTCCGCGAGATGAGCTGCTACGGCAACGACATCCTGCGTACACCAAACATGGATCGCATCGCCGGGGGCGGAACTCGATTTCAGA
>Ga0207984_1001130_pt1 | contig 13894 bp, 12 predicted proteins | sample ETNtaG_30_FD_185760 | JGI IMG/M metagenome (GOLD analysis project Ga0207984, IMG submission 185760) | Marine microbial and viral communities from oxygen minimum zone, Eastern Pacific Ocean - ETNP201306PF43B (SPAdes) (version 2) | ecosystem: Environmental > Aquatic > Marine > Oceanic ...
TGTAGTTTCAAAGTGCCAACTGACTGAGTTTGAGCAACGTATTGAAGAGCAAAATCAACACTAACCCAATCTCCCCACTAAATCCTCTGCTCTTAAATGGGTATAACGCATCGGAATACGCCCCAAGAGTGCCTGTAACTCCCTGTATGGCCCTGTAGTCGAGGCTACTACCTCAACCCTGGTCAACGCTTGTATAAGCCGCTCGCCGGAGTAGGGCAGACAGCTCAATTGTGTAGGGTGTCGCTGGTGCAATTTCGGTGCAATTCTGACCCCAACCCTGCTCATGTCCACTCATGCAAACACTAAGTGAAAAGGGCAGTAGTTCCGTATTAACAGGTATTTCTGTGAGTCCGAAGGTGTATACATGTAGAATCAGTGGGACTTAAAATCCCTCGGCCTTATGGCTGTCCCGGTTCGACTCCGGGCCCGGGCACCAAGTAAATCGTAGCGTGTCATCTGGTGGAGTGACCGTTCGCCTCGAAAGACCTTGCCCGGGTGTGCTGCGAATTGGCCTGACGATCGAATCGCTCTGAGGGTTGGTGTTGTGTCCTATTCCGGGGCGCAGGCTCGGATAACTGCTTCAAAGATCCCTTTTGACTCCGAGCCACGCGCGAACGGACTGACGATCGGTAGATCGATACCCGACTGCCGGTAGGCTTCGATCTTTTCGCGGCACTGGTCGGCAGTGCCCACAACGCTGGTCGCCTCGATCATGGCGTCGGTCACCGCGTTGGTAGCTGCCGCTCGATCGCCCCGGGCCCAGGCCTTGGCCACGTGTGCGGCCTCGTCGGCGAACCCGTATTTGGAGATCAGACGGTTATAGCGCGGGAAGAACCCAAGATAAAACGCAAGGCCCGGTCTCAGGGTGTCGAAGGCCTCTTGCCGGCTGTCGGCGAGCCCGGTCGGTAGTAGCGACGTCACGTCGATGTTGGCAGCATTACGCCCAACGCGTTGAGCACCTTCAGCAATCCACTGTCTGGTCTGCTCGCTGTTTTCCAGCGTGCTGCGGGTCAGGATTAGACCGTCGGCGATCTCGCCACAGACAGAGATCATCTTTGGGAAAAGGCCAGCAAGATAAATAGGAATGTCTCTGCGTTTCGGACTGAACCAGAGGTCGAAGTTTTCGATTGTCACTGTTTCGCCAGCGTACTGGACTATGCCATCGCTCAGCAGTGCCCGGATGATGTCAACACTTTCCTTCATGCGGGTGATTGGTTTAGCGTAATCCATCCCGTGCTCAGGGCTAACCTGCACTTTGTGACTGGAACCCAGGCCAAGAATAAATCGGCCGCCCGAGATCTCGTCAACAGTGGCTGCGGCCATTGCAATGGTCGGTATCGAACGCACAAAGACGCTGGATATTGCCGTGCCCAGTAAAATCGTCGACGTCTGTGTGGCGCAGGCGGTTAACACCGAGAACTGGTCACCGCCATGGCCCTCGGCAACCCAGGCCGATTCGTAGCCCAGCGATTCGGCCAGCTTGACGCAGTCGACGATCTCGGCCGGACTTGGCCCTCCCGAGAAGGCGATTCCAATACGAGTCAGCTAAATTCTCCTGTTTGGACGAAGCAGCACGATACAGGCTGAACACAAATTGTGTGTTTGTAGCTCAACTTTGGGCGTGACCTGTTTCGTGGCGGGTCAGGCGGTTATGATACGGCTGTCGTGCTTTTCATGCACCCTGTTTAACAGAGGGTTCCTTCAATTTATGCCTGATCTTGATTCTGTGACACTTTCGGTTCTCAAGGGGCGTCTCGAACAGATCGCGGACGAGATGGATGCGACGCTCTTCAGGTCCGCATTCAATCCAATCATTGCGGAAGCTCATGACGCCAGCCATGGCCTCTACCATGCCAAAACCGGGGAGACCCTGGTCCAGGGCAAGAGTGGCCTGCCGATATTCGTTGGCACCATGGCGTTCGCCGTTCGACTGGTTATCGATCGCATCGACGCGACCGATACCCCTTTGACTTCCGGTGATATATATATCTTCAACGATCCTTACGAAGGTGGCACGCATCTCTCCGACTTCAAGCTGGTGCGCCCCTATTTCTATCGGGGTGAACTGTTCTGTTTCCTGGCCTCGGTGGGGCACTGGCACGATGTCGGTGGCAATGTGCCCGGTAATTACAACCCCGCAGCGACCGAGAGCTTCCAGGAAGGCATGCTGATTCCGCCGGTAAAACTCTGTGAGGATGGGCGAATCCGAACTGACATCATAGACATCCTGAAGGCTAATTCTCGACTGCCAGGGTCGCTCTATGGCGACCTCAACGGCCAGTTGAATGCGCTTGATCTTGGGGCGCAGCGGCTTGATGCATTGCTCGAAGAGTACGGCACCGACCAGGTTGAGCAGGCCTTCAGTCAACTGAAACAGCGGGCGGAGGCGTTGATGCGCAGCCACATTGCAGAACTGCCCCAAGGCAGATACTCGGCGGAAGACTGGCTGGATAATGACGGCATTGTCGACGAACCTCTTCGCGTGGCACTGGATATTGAGATTCGTGACAACAGCATGTGCCTTGATTTTTCAAGGACAGCGCGTTCGTGTGCGGGGCCGGTCAATATTTCCCGGTCTACGACGATTGCCTGCTGTTACGTCGCCTTGAAGCACATCTTTAAAGAGGTGCCGGCAAACTCCGGCGTCCTTTCACCCATCGAATTCGTTATTCCAGAAGACAGCCTGCTGTCAGCCAGTGCGCCTCGGCCGGTCGGGGGCTATACCGAAACTATCCTGCGAATCATCGACGTGATATTCGTGGCCCTGTCCCAGGCCGATCCTTTGATCTCCAACGGTTGCGCCTACGGTACCATCAACGCTTTGTCGCTGGCTGGGCACCGCAGGGACGGGCGCCGCTGGGTGATGTTTTCCTTCTTCGGTGGTGGCCACGGCGGTCACCCCGAAGGCGATGGCCTTAACCATGGAAACGCGCCGATCTCTACAGCCACCATACCACCGCTAGAAATTCTTGAGGCGGCGTATCCGGTCTTGTTTACCAAGTGGGCGCTGCGTCCGGACAGCGGGGGTGCCGGTGAACACCGCGGCGGTTGCGGGGCGATCTACGAGATCGCGTTACTGGAAGATGAGGCCGAAGCTTTTCTGTTCGGTGACCGTGGAAAATTTCCACCGCCGGGTGTGGTGGGTGGATCGCCAGGCAGTTGTAACCGCTTTTCCTATGAGCAGGATGACGGATTTCACTTACCGGCATTGGTATCGAAGATCGTTGGAATCAGACTGAAGAAGAATCAGCGCGTTCGCCTCGAAACACCAGGCGGTGGCGGGTTCGGAAAACCGAAAGATAGGAATCGAAAATGCCAGGAAGAAGACATTCGGCTCGGTTACGTGACAGAACGTGCAGGCGAGAATCTGCAGTAGAACACTGTCTAGGTGATGAGCACAGTGACTGAACGAATTGTTGTTGGTGTTGATGTTGGTGGCACGTTTACGGATATGTTCTTTCTCGACGAGGTAGATGGTACGTGCGAAGTTATTAAGGTGCCCACCACGCGAGAAGATCAGTCCCGGGGTATTCAGCAAGGTATCGAGCGGACTCTTGGAGGGCTTGCAGACGTGGCCACGATCGTGCACGGGACGACCGTTGCGACCAATGCGTTACTTGAGCGAAAAGGGGCCCAGACGGGTCTGATCACGACCCGGGGCTTTCGGGATGTGCTGGAAATGCGGAGAAGGGACCGGCCCGATACCTGGGGTCTGTGGGGTACATTTACCCCGCTAATTCCCCGCGATTTTCGCCTCGAAGTGGATGAGCGGGTGCTCGCAGACGGGACCTGTACGGTGTCGACCGACCCTGATCAGGTTACCCAGGCCGCGAGGAAGTTACGCGCCCAGGGTGCTGACTCGATCTGTGTTTTCTTTATCAACGCCTATGCCAACGACCACAACGAGCGAATAGCTGTGGAAGCTGTACGGGCGGTGTGGCCCAACCCTCACGTGACGGCTTCACATGAGATCTTGCCGGAAATCAGGGAATTCGAGAGAGCTTCGACAGCATCGCTGAATGCCTATCTTCAGCCGACCATAGGGGATTACCTCGACCGGCTGGAACGTGGTCTGCGCGATGGCGGGCTGACGGGAAACATCTTGATCGTACAGTCCAACGGCGGTGTCATGACAATTGATACCGCCTGCAGGCTCCCGGTTCGAACAGCGTTGTCCGGGCCTGCGGCCGGTGTGATCGCAAGTGCCCACATCGCCCGGTCTGTAGGTATCGACAATATCATTACCTGTGATATGGGAGGCACCAGTTTTGATGTCTCGGTAATTGCAAAAGGCCAGAGCGAGATGGTGGCGCAGACCGAGATCGACTTCGGTATGGTGATCAGAACGCCGATGGTCGAGATCACCACGATCGGTGCCGGCGGCGGCTCGATCGCTTGGATTGATCCGGGCGGACTGCTTCAGGTCGGACCTGAAAGTGCCGGATCGGATCCAGGGCCGGTCTGCTACGGTCAAGGGAACAGCCATCCGACCGTGACCGACGCTAACCTGGTGCTGGGCAGAATCAACGCGCAGCAGCCGATTGGGGGCGGGCTGACTGAGCTCGATGTTGATTCGGCCGGTTGTGCGATCCAGAGCGAAATCGGAGAACCATTGGCGCTGGATACCATGGCGGCGGCGGAGGCTATCATCCGGGTGGCGAATGCGAAAATGGCCGGTGCAATCCGGCTGGTGTCGGTCGAGCGTGGGCACGATCCCAAGAATTTCGTTGCCATGCCTTACGGTGGGAGCGGCGCGCTGCACGTGGGTTCGTTGATCAAGGATGTTGGGCTTGCCAGCGCGCTCGTACCGCGTTACCCGGGAGTTACCAGTGCACTGGGCTGTATCGCTGCGGATATGCGGCACGACCGGGTGATGACGATCAACCGATTGCTAGAGGAACTCGACACCGCACAATTAGGCCGGCTTGTACGCGACAGCGCCGAAAGCGGTGAGCGCTTGTTGCGAAAAGCCGGGATTCGCCTCAATGGGATCGAGGTGGCGTGCGAACTGGACATGAACTATGTTGGACAGACCCACACGATTGCCGTGCCTTTGCCGGGACAGATTCTGGATAACTCTACCGATCAAGTAGCTATCAGAGCGGCGTTCGATCAGACTTACCGCGTTACTTACGGTCGCCTGCTGGAGGATATTTCCGTACGGGTGTTGAACCTACGGGTTGCTGTGGTGGGCCGGCGGCCGACCTTCGATCTGTCTGTTATCTCGCCCGCTGCCAATGCCCGGAGTACGATGACCGGAGAAAGGGATGTCTGGGTCGATGGGGGCTGGCACTCGGCCCGCGTCTACGAGCGACTCAGCCTGCCGGTAGGAGAGCGTATCCCCGGTCCGGCGGTGCTGGAGCAGTCCGATGCAACCATATTCATCGATCCTGGCCTGGAAGGTGTGGTCGATGGCTATGGTAACCTGCTTGTGCAGAGGCTGGATCTCTAGTCAACCACGGTGAACGCGATGTCGAATACGGCGCTGGTTCTGATTGATATGCAGAATGATTTTCTGCACCCCGAAGGAGCCTACGCACGCGCGGGTATCAACTGCGAGGCGATCAGCGCACTGCCGGCAGTGCTTGCACCTGTTTGCGACGCGATTCGCCGGTCCGGCGACTGGGTCCTGTCGACGCATTTCACACTCGTTCCAGGTTGGGACGCCGAGCCGTTTATCAGTGAGCACCTCCGGGAATTGCGTCCTTTCCTTGGGACGGGTGATTTTGCGCCTGGAAGTTTTGGTCATGCGTTGATTGAGGAACTTTCTCCGGCAGATCTATCTATAGAGAAGGTCGCCTATTCAGCGTTCTACATGTCCCGGTTGGAGTGGGTACTGCATCAGGCTGGCATCACACATCTTGTTGCTGGCGGCATCGTCACCAATGGTGGTGTCGCATCCACGGTGCGTGATGCGCATGTGCACGGATTCGAGGTAAGCGTTCTGTCTGATGGTTGTGCGGCCTTCGACCATCGGGTTCATGACGTGAACCTGGAGGCACTTGGCAGTATCGCCAGGCTGACCACTTGTGCGGAGTTGATCGACCAGTTGTCTGACTGAACGACTGATTCATGTCCGGACCGTTGTCGCAGCAATCAGACTGAAGTAGACTGTTCCATGGGGGGTCAGGTTCCTTTATCAGGGACAACAACGAATAAAGTCGCATTCCCCGTCGGATTCACGACAGCTGGTTTGAAGAGTCTCGATTTGCGGCGACAACATTAACCGAAGGAGTGAGACAAATGACCAGGAAATTCACCACAACACTGTGCGCGTTTGCTGCCAGCCTCGGGATGATGGCGGCAGCCCAGGCCGCGGATACTATAAAAGTCGCAGCCGATGTGGGCTACGTCCCTCATGTTATGGCTACGGCAGATGGCGGTGTAGAAGGCTACAACGTGGATCTTGCCAACGAGGTCGCGCGCCGTATGGGCAAGAAGTTCGAGATTATCGACCAGGAGTGGTCGGGGATATTCGCAGGATTAAATGCCAAACGTTATGACACGATTATTGCGCCGACGACCATAACTGCCGACCGGTCCAAGAACATGCTATTTGCGGAAGGCTACATGGACGTAAACTACATCTTTATCATCAAGAAGGGATCGTCCGCCAAGAGTCTCGATGAGCTCAAAGGTAAGAAGATTGCTGTTAATAGAGGTAACCTGTTTGACAAATGGCTGAGTGCCCGGCAGGAACAGTACGGCTGGGAGATTATGCGTTTCGGTAAGAATACCGAAGCGGTCCAGGCAGTGGTGACAGGGCGGGCTTTTGCCAATATGGCAGGTGATACGGTTGGCGGCTGGACTGCGAGCAAGAACCCACAGCTGTCAGTGGCTGATGTCGTCATCGAATCGGGCAAGAAAGGTGGATTTGCATTCCGCAAGGATGACACGGCGCTGCGAAACCAGTTTGAAGACATCATCGAGTGCATGAAACTTGACGGCACCGTTGCCCAGATCCATGAGAAATGGATCGGTATGCCGCCACTGCCGACGTCCTCGGCGAACGTCGTTTACCGCGGATACGGTATGCCGGGATTTGAAGGTTACGATCCTTCTCCGCACAAGATAAGCTGCAATTAGTCGGTCTAAACCTCGGGTCCGGCGGCTGCTGTCACGCAGGCGTCGGACTTGGTAGGTGGCTTCTCTATGACACGGTTGTTGCTTGCCGCGCATGGGGATATTTCCGGTTGTGTTCTGATCGGAGCACATATCAATACCATGGATGAGCACGTCGAGAATAGATGCCTGCCGTGAGTGATATGCCCACACTTCTCTCCCTCGAGTCACTGCACAAGAGCTTCGGTAATCTGGAAGTGCTGCGAGATATTAACCTGAGCGTTGACGAGCAGGAATTCGTTTTTATTATCGGCCCGTCCGGCTCGGGGAAAAGCACGTTGCTGCGTTGCTGTAACCGTCTAGAGGAGCCTACTAAAGGACGGATTATCTTCGATGGTCAGGACATTATGGGCAAGGGAGTTGATATCAACCAGGTGCGGCAGCAGATCGGTATGGTTTTCCAGTCCTTTAATCTGTACCCACATATGAGTGCACTGGGAAACGTCTGCCTGGCACTGAAAAGAATGATGAAACTGAACAAGGTCCAGACTGAACAGCGTGGCCTAGAAGCCCTAGAGGCCGTCGGCCTGTCTGACAAAGCGCGTGCCTATCCCAACGAACTTTCAGGCGGACAGCAGCAGCGGGTCGCAATTGCCCGGGCTGTGGCACTGGAGCCTAAACTGATGCTGTTCGACGAGCCGACAAGCGCACTCGATCCCGAGCTCGTCGGCAGCGTACTCGAAGTGATGCGTGCTCTCCGCAATCAGGGCATGACCATGGTGGTGGTGAGCCATGAAATGGCTTTTGCGCGCGAAGCCGCCAACCGTGTCATCTTCATGGATGAAGGAGAGATTCTTGAGCAGGGGCCACCCGAAAGACTCTTCGGGTCGCCGGAACACCGTCGTACCCAGGAATTTCTCAAGCGAATCTCCCACCACTAGGCCGTTGTACGATCAGCGTGGACACTTTTCTCCATAGTTTCTTCAATATGGAAGTGCTCGTCGAGTACTTCCCGGCGATTGTCGCCGGTTTCTGGACGACAATCGGTCTCGGCGCCCTGGTCATCGCGGCCGGGCTCTCGTTTGGCATGGTTTTGGCGTTTCTCCGCGCTCACAGGGTGAAACCCATCAGCGCATTGGTCGTCATTTTCGTAGATATTTTCAGGGCGATCCCACCGCTGGTGTTGATGGTGCTTTTTTACTTTGCGCTGCCCATGATTGGGCTGGAAATGTCCGGCTTTGTGTCGGCCTGGTTGTGTCTGAGCTTAGTTCTGGCCGCCTTTGCAGAAGAAATCTATTGGGCTGGGATAACCTCGGTACCGAAGGGGCAATGGGAGGCAGCTCGCTCTACGGGCCTGAGTCATGTGACCACCTTGGTTTTCGTCATCATTCCACAAGCGGTACGGATGACGATTCCACCGCTCACCAACCGCACGATCACGATTACCAAGAACACGGCACTGGCATCCGTGGTTGCTGTGGAGGAAATGCTCAACGTGGCCCAGACCGCCCAGGCTTACAGTGCGAACACATCTCCATTGACTCTGGCGGCCCTCGGATACCTGCTGATCTTTTTCCCGCTGACACTGTTCACCCGCTGGGTGGAGCGTCGCTACGCCTGGAAACGTTGAGGAAGGATCATGGAATCCAGCCTGGATGTTCTTATTTACAACTTTTTCAATTTGGAGATTTTGAAATCGTCTTTGCCTTTCCTGTGGCGTGGTTTCAAGATGACGCTGTTGCTAACCGTGATCGCGGTGCCGCTTGGTATCTTTGCGGGTCTTCTGGTAGCGACCACATGCAGTTTCGGAAAGCGTTGGGTAAATTTCTGGCTGATGCTCTATGTTGATTTTTTCCGAGCAATTCCGCCAATCGTATTGCTCATCATTGTCTACTACGGTGCCCCGATGCTGGGTGCCGACATGCCGGTATTGGCTGCAGTTGCGCTGTCGTTTACCTTTAATACCTCGGCTTACTATGGCGAGATATTTCGGGCCGGTATCGAGAGCATTCCGCGTGGCCAGATGGAAGCAGCTCGTTCCACGGGATTGACGCGACTGCAGGCGACTGTCTACGTGATCATTCCACAGGCGACCCGAAATGTCCTGCCGGATCTGGTCAGTAACACGGTCGAAGTGGTCAAGTTCACCTCTATTGCCAGTGTCGTGGCGCTACCAGAGTTGCTGCGTATGGCCAGGGTCGTCCAGGGACTGACCTTCAACCCAACGCCGCTGGTAGCCGCCGCTTTGATTTACCTGCTGTTGTTGTGGCCAGTGGTCCGTCTGCTTAGCCGGCTCGAGCATGGGCTGGCCGCCAAACGTTGAGCTATCCGGGCTGCTGGCAAGCGCCAAATCGCTGGTGGGATAGGCATGTCAAACCATAGAACTGGAGAGCACAAATGACAGATCACTTGGGAAATCTCTGCGAGTTCCTTTCTCGAACGTCTTTTGAGGACTTGCCCAGCCCAGTCATACAGCGTGGACGCCAGGTTACGGCGGATACAATCGCCGCTATTGTCGGCGGTTCTGCTGAACCGGAAGTACTGGCGCTGACCGAATCAATGGCCCAGGGGTCAAGCGGAAAGTCCACCGTGCTCGGGTCTGGCAAAAAACTGCAGGCCGGCACAGCTGCGTTTCTCAATGGAACCGCCGGCACCTTTCTGGAAATGGATGAGGGTAATCAATTCTGTCAGGGACATCCAGCCATTCATGTGCTGCCTGCTGTACTTGCTTGCACACAAAGCCAGGAACTGGACGGACGGCAGTTCCTACTCGCGCTGGTGCTTGGTTACGAAGTGGGTTCACGTATCGGTATCGGTGCCACAATTCGTAAATCCATGCATCCACACGGCACCTGGGGCACGGTTGGCGGTGCGGTGGCGGTTGCCAAGCTGGCTGGCGCGACGCCTAGAGAGTTTCGCGAGACCATAAATGTGGCATCGACCCTGGGCCTTGGTACGAGTCGCCAGACGATGCTCCAGGGCGGGACCGTACGTAACAGCTTTGCCGGCGTGTCTGGGCAGATGGCGGTGATGGCCTGGGACATGGTCAGGGCTGGATTTAATGGAGAGCACGATGGTCTGTCAACGATATGGGGTTCGGTACTGTCTGAGAATTGGGATCCGGTTGCCCTGACTGAGGAACTCGGCACGCGCTGGGAAATTGCACGCAATTATTTCAAAAGACATTCCTGCTGCCGTTATTGTCACGGGGCGCTAGATGTACTGGCTCGCATCTGCGCCGATACCGATTTTCAGGTCAGCGATATTGATAAAATTAAGGTCGAGACTTATTCTCTTGCTGCGCAGTTGAACGATCGGTCCCCACGCAACACGCTGGCGGCAAAGTTTTCAGTGCCGTTCGCTATCGCATCCACTCTGGTCAATGGTCATTCCGGACTTGCAAGTTTCACCTGGGAGGCGATCGGCCGGGACGAGATTATGGCTCTGGCTTCCAGAGTCGAAGTAGTCGAAGATAAGACGCTCACCGCGATGGTACCTGACTATCGTCCAGCCCGGGTCAAGATCAGCCTCAAAGATGGGCAACTCCTCGAAGGCTTCACCCGAACCAACCGCGGGGATTCGGAGGATCCTTACACCCAGGATGTGCTGACCGAGAAATTCTTTGAGTTGACCACCAGGGTGTGGCCATCTGCTGCGGCAGAAGCGGTCTTTGCTGCTGCCATGAGGATCGAACGTTTAGGGGACGTCGATACATTGACCGGTCCTGTCACTGTGCCCTTGTCATGAACGAAAACACCCAAGTCAAGGCGGAAGTCCAGTTCGGAACTGCTAGAGACTTCCCGGTTTCAGTGCCGGTTATCATTATTGGGGCCGGCGCATGCGGTTTGATTGCTGCACTCGCCACTCACGATGCAGGTGTCGAGGCGCTGGTGCTCGAGCGGGATGCCCAACCCAGTGGATCTACGGCCTTGTCCAGCGGGTTTATTCCAGCCTGTGGAACTCGCTGGCAGGCAGCGGTCGGTATCAGTGATTCGGTTGAGCTGATGGTCGGGGACATATTACGAAAGACAAAATCCCTAACTGACCCCGCTTATGTTGAAGTGCTGTGTCGCGAGTCTGGTCAGGCCCTCGAGTGGCTGAACGATAGTCATGGGCTGAGCTTCAACCTGTTGACTGGGTTTACCTATCCGGGGCATTCAGTGCTGCGAATGCATGCGATGCCAGCGCGCACGGGAAGGGCATTGATCGATGGGTTATCGTCGGCTGTAGTCGACGTTGGGATCGATATCGTGACGAACGCAATAGTCGAACGCCTTTTTGCTTTGCCGGGCGGCAGAATTGTGGGCGTCGAGGTCACTCGGCCAGACGGAAGCCGGGAAAGTATCGGCTGCGGGGCTTTGGTCCTGGCCTGCAATGGGTACGGTGGTAACCCGCAGTTACTCCAGGAGCTGATACCCGAAATGGCGGATGCTCTCTATTTCGGCCATCCCGGCAATCAGGGACATGCTGTTGCATGGGGTAGGGCATTGGATGCACGCCTAGACGACCTCGGTGCCTATCAGGGTCACGGGTCGGTTGCCATCCCACACGGTGCACTGATCACCTGGGCGATCATGATGGAAGGCGGCATTCAGCTGAACAGCCACGGGGACCGTTTTTCGAATGAACACCAGGGTTATTCGGAGCAGGCCGTCGCGGTGCTCGACCAACCGGGTCAGGTGGCATGGACTGTGTTTGATGAGCGTCTGCACCAATTGGCGCTCGAGTTCGAGGATTATCGCCAGGCCGAGTCCGCCGGTGCTGTTAGAACCGCAGTCAATTCATCCGCACTCGCTGAAACGATTGGGGCACCCCCGGAGCGGATTGCAGCCACGCTCTCTCGCTACAGCGTGTATTGCGATGGTGGTGCTACGGACCCGTATGGTCGGGATTTTCGCAACCACCCCCAGCTCGAGCCCCCATACCGGCTGGTCAAGGTCACCGGTGCACTGTTCCATACGCAGGGTGGGCTGCGGGTCGATGCTGACGCCACCGTGCTGCGCAACGATGGCGGACGATTCGATAATCTGTTCGCGGGCGGGGGTGCAGCCAGAGGTGTATCGGGTCCCGCGGTCTGGGGTTATCTGTCGGGAAATGGCCTTCTGAGTGCAGTGACACTGGGCCGAATTGCCGGGGTAAGCGCTGCGCGGGTAGGCCGTGCTGGGTCAGCCAGGCCCCAAGCGGCGATCAGTTAACAGGTCGGAAAGGCCCCGTTGATTGTTGGTGATCGCTCCAAGCTGATGCACTAGCCCAACTGATAACTAGCTTGAGCAAATAACACTTTATTGATAGATACAATCAAACTATGTTGGATATTGAGGAACACATATGATTACTCGTATGATGCTTATTGCCATTGTCTGTTGTTGTCCACCACAGGTTTTGGCTGGGGGTTATAAGGTGACGCATTTTGTTGAAGACAAAGTCTTCAAAGGCACAACCCTGCTCGCTGATATGTCGGATTCTAAGAAACCTAAGGTTGTCGAGGTTGATTTCAAAGGTAACATTTTGTGGAAATTTGCCCCTCCACGGTCGATGTCTGGAGCAGTACTTGATGCCGCTAAACTTCAGAACGGTAATATCCTGATCACCGTCCACGGTTCAGGAATCTACGAGATCAATCGCGAGCGCAAGGTTGTTTGGAAGCACAAAGATCCTAAGGCATCTCATGATGCCGACCGGCTGCCAAATGGAAATACCCTTTACAATCTTGGCTGGCAAGAAAAGGGCAAGGATGTGGTGCGCGAGGTAGACCCTGAGGGTACGGTCGTCTGGTCCTGGAACGGGCTCAATGATTATGACCGTGAACCATTTGCAGATATAAAGCATGAAGGTTGGATGCATGTTAACTCCGTCACCCGACTAGAAAACGGTAATACCCTGGTAAGTATGCGCAATTTCAATACAGTCGCAGAAGTTTCTCCCCAAAAACGTGTAGTTCGGGACTGGACCTTTAAAGGAAAGGACAAGCGGACCGGTTTGCAAACAACGGGCGCGATTAAAGGCCAACGAAACCACGAGCCGGAGATATTGGAGAATGGTCATATGCTCGTTGCGTTACGCAAGCCAAATCGCTTTGTTGAGTTCGATCTCGAAACAGAAAAAATAATTTGGAGTTGGAGTCATCCAGGAGGCAATCGGGAACTACGAACCAATCGCGAGGCCAACCGTCTGCCCAATGGAAATACTCTCGGTTCTGCAGGCAATAAACTCATCGAAATTGCCCCGGATGGGACTGTTGTTTGGCAAATGCTTGCTCCCAAGGGTGGTAAGAATCATCGGAAGTTTCACAAGGCTATCCGTATCGGCATGGATGGCAGGGGCTTTGGGGGTTAAGACCGCATCGCGATAGACCAAGACGGGTTTTACGATGGCAGTTTCTTGAGGAAATTGAAACTGTGTTGACTGATCGTAAATGACTGAGCGGTTTACGGTACTAGTGGGCTGTTGGCAGTAACTAACCTAATCTAGCCACCAAATCCTCTGCTCTTAAATGCGTGTAGCGCATCAGCAAACGTGGCATACGAGATGTATACCCCATACGCTTATGGATGGTTCTGTCGAACAGGAATAAGATATGAGTCACCATCGGTTTACTAGGCCAACACCTAAATCTTGATCTAAGATGTGTGCCGCTATTCGTCCAACCCCATCCAACCAAATCCAGCACTTTCGACGGTAGCTTTGACGGTAACTATACGACGGTCACAAGATTACATACACCATTTCAATGTCTTACAGATCAGTTCGATCCCTGCACGGCCCACCAATAAATCAACGACTTAGCGCTGTTTCAAAAGAGTCGATTTCCGATTCCCTCTGTTATTTCTGA
>Ga0207984_1001132_pt1 | contig 13888 bp, 8 predicted proteins | sample ETNtaG_30_FD_185760 | JGI IMG/M metagenome (GOLD analysis project Ga0207984, IMG submission 185760) | Marine microbial and viral communities from oxygen minimum zone, Eastern Pacific Ocean - ETNP201306PF43B (SPAdes) (version 2) | ecosystem: Environmental > Aquatic > Marine > Oceanic ...
GGTGTTTCATCGAGTGTCGATATTGCCCGTTTGGATCAATTGCTGCTCGTTGACGAGCATTCTCTTAACGGGAAAGCAAAACTGGATTTTTCCCTGGAGGGATCTTTCAACCAGCCGCGATGGAGTGCAAATGTAAGTGTTACTGATGGAACTTACACAAATACAATCACAGGAACGTCATTTCAGTCCATTGGGATGGATGTGACTGGCACCGATTCAAAAATGGTGATAAAGGCATCGGCGACCGATGGCGGTCTCGGGAGTCTGCGAATGGAAGGTTGGCTGATTCCGAGTCTTGCTAGATCATTCGCTCATGCTTTCAAGTTGGAACTGAAAAACGCACATCTGGTGCGAGTGGATTCCCTCGCTCTGGCCGCGAATGGCGACCTCTCTTTTGCAGGCGATATGCGAAGACATCGACTGAATGGAGAACTATCCATCAGTCCGGGTGAATTAGTAATTCCCGGCAGCTCGGGTGAAGAAATCGCGGAGATCGCAATCACTGAAGTGAACGGCCCTGCGGACCAGATGCCGGACAAGCCCTCTGTTAAATCGAGTCTACCGGAGGTGGATCTCGACATTAATGTCAACGTGCCGGGGCGCGTTTATGTCAGGGGCCGCGGCTTGACTTCAGAATGGAAAGGGGGCCTGTCAGTTTCAGGTACTACCGACTCGCCGACGGTTACGGGAAAGTTGTCCATCCTGCGGGGACATTTTGTTTTTGCTGGCAAGAGATTCGGAATCCGTTCCGGCAGTTTAGTTTTTGCCGGCAACAAACCTCCATCGCCGAATCTGGATATAGAAGCCGAAACAGAAACCGGAGGCATTACCGCCGGTCTGAGACTGTTCGGGCCAGTCACATCGCCACAACTGGAGCTGAAGTCCATTCCAGAGCTTCCCAGAGACGAGATTCTGGCCCGCATTCTGTTCGGGAAGCAGCTTGCCTCCATCTCGGCTCTCCAGGCCTTGCGATTGGCCAGTGCAATCAAGACGCTGGCCGGTGGTGGAAGTGCATTTGACCTGTCCGCAAAACTCCGAAGATTTACCGGTGTGGATCAGATCGAACTCCGAAAAGGTGAGAACGAATCCATGGGACAGGGCCGAGTTGCCGTTGGCAAGTATGTCGTTGAAGGCGTGTACGTCGAGGTGGAGAAAGGGCTGCGAACCAACCAGGACAAAGTAACCGTAGAAGTAGACATAACCCCGAACATTTCTGCGGAGACAGAACTGGACGCCAAAGGGGGGAGAGGCGTTGGGCTGAACTGGAAATGGGATTACTGAAAAGAGAATCACATCTCACTTTTTGAGTTGCAGTTTCTCCTTGATCCAGGGCTCGTACGCTTTGACCAGATCGGTGTCCTTGAAATCACTTAACAGCTTTCTTCCGTTAAGCCGAATTTTGGACGACTTGAACTGCCTGGCTGCCATTTGGAGCCGATTCAAATAAGTCACCGCCTCGGTATCGCGGGTCAGGCGTACGAACGCGCGAAGCACTTCCGGGCCCTCATAGTCTTCCGGTAATTCAGCAAGCCACTCTTCACCCAGTTTGGACTCTCCGGCAGCATATGCATAGATGGCCAGACCGTATTTCTGATGATCCGTCAGTTCATCATCTTTGAACAATGTAGCCAGATTCTCCGGCTCAAGTTTGCCTAATGGCCGTGAGCCGGATTTCAAACCAACTTTTAAGCTCACGGTTTGCCGTGTCACGCTCACGACTTTAACCACGCGGCCGAAGGCCCTGATCGACCTGCCGGAAGTCTCGGCCAGTTTCGTCACAATGGACCCCATGAATTTTTCACCGCGTTTAATCTCATCAATGGAATCGGTCAGGAGCCCGGCGATGGGTTTCACTTTCGGCTGGTTCAATTGCCCTGAAATAGTGTTTATGACCAGATTGTATTCGTGCTCCATCCAGTCCTGTTTGATGCGTATCCATATGTCTTGAAAAGCCAGGGCTCTATTCAGCGCCATCGCGCGGTTGTTGCCTGCTTCAAGCTCTTCAATCTGTGCGCCTACGAGAGTATTGATCTCGGGAATATCGAGCTTTTGAAGTGGTTTAATTATTTCCAGAGCCTTCGCGTACTCATCTGCTGCCACATACTCCCTGATTTGAGATTGCTTGTTCTTGAATCTTTCTCTGGCTTTGCTGATGACTCTCTGTCGAAGGGATTCCAGTTTTCCTGGTTCCGCAGAATTGGTGACGGAATCGGGTGCCTCATTCAGATACTTCAATGCACCCATAAAGTCTGATTTATCCATGTGAGTCAGAAAGCGGTTTTCAAATTCAAAATAGCTGAGCTCTTTGGGTGCAGCTGGCTCAGGTTTCTCTTTTTTTTCAGGCTCAGGTGTCGGCACTGTGGGAACAGAGGTACTGGCCTGAGACTTCCTTTGGGGAGGGGTGATCTTTGGTTCCGCGTTTCCGGCAACAACGATAAAATAAATGCCATACGAGAGCACGGCAAGGACCACGAATGGGACGGCTGCCTTGACTATTTTGACTGCAATGATCTTCTTTCTGGAGAATTTGATCGGTACCACATTCGTTTCTGTCGTTCTTCTCAAGACTTGGGCGGGAGACTGTGCCGCACTGAATCGTTCAGTCTCTACCGGTGATGCCCCTTCTTTTATCGGTAATGCCCCCTCCAGTTGCAGAGATAGATCTGCCAGCGGGGAAACAGGCTGAGCGTCAGATTCCGGGGGGGGCGTGGGGACGGGCGGAACCGAAGGCGGAACTGCGACCGGCTGCGGTGCAGGATCGGCTAGGGAAGGATCGGATAACGATGGCTCGGCCAACGCAGGCTCTGTTAAAGAAGGTTCGGACAGGGACGGTTCCGATAGGGCAGGCTCAGATAACGAGGGCTCAGACAGCGAAGGCTCCGACAGAGAAGGTACGGACAGGGACGGTTCGGATAGCGAGGGTACAGATAACGAAGGCTCAGATGATGACTTCAGTTCACCCAGGATGGAGTGAACTTGGTCCGGTTTCAGGAATCTCAATTGAATGAAAACCTGAGGCACGGATCCGGCAGTGCCCTGCTTTTCCAAGGTCTGGAAAGTCTTTCGGGCCTGGTCTACCTGATATTCAGTTACCAGTCCCCGTTTGAGGATTTCCTTGAGGAATGCTGTGTCGAGTTCGCTGGCCATGGGATGCTGAAGACGAGGTTACGGAAATCGGCCCTGTGTCATCAATTGCCTCCTTCTCTTGCCAGCGGATCTGATCTCAGATGGATCCGCTCTCCCAGACGACTGCTTGTAATCGATGCCTCAATTATTTCAAGAGTACGATACGCCATCGGCAGCCCAGGTTCCGGTTCTTCTCCTTCCATGAGGCATTCCAGATAGTCGTGAATACACGGCGGAATCGTCTCATTGTATGAACGGGGGCCTTCACCTACTGGAATCCAATGGTCGCCCTCTTTATCCATAATCCGGAACGGGGTGTCTTCCTTGCCATCAAGAACAATAGTGCCTTCGGTGCCACAGATCGCGCAAGGGCCATGCGGGGGTGAGAAGGGAACTGCAAAAGCTCGAGTTACCTGCACTTTGATGCCGCTGTCAAACCCAATCGTCATGGTGACGAAATCCTCACCTTTTTCAGGAATATCGATGGCGATCTGATCCGCGACCCCCGTCACCCAGGCCGGTCGGCCGTAGCTCTCAAGGAAAAAGAGATGCCGATAGATCTGATGGAACCCGCCATCGATCATCGGACCACCTCCACATTGCTCCTTCGTGGCCCGCCAGTTGTTCTGATCGGTCATGACTCCAACGTGGTGCAAGCCATACTCGAAGGCCAGGAAAGGCTGGCCAATCGCTCCCTTGTCAATGACCTCACGAATTTTTCGATGCACCGGGTTGTAGAGCTGGTTCATGATGACGAAGTAGCGAACCTGATGCTCACGGCTCGCCTCCAGCATGGTCAGTGCCTCGTCCATGGTGCGGGCCGGAGGCTTCTCGCAAATGACGTGCTTGCCGTTTTCCATGGCTGCCACCGCGACCGGCAGGTGCATATCGTGAGGCAGGACAATATCGATGATTCCGATTTCGCTGTCAGCAAAGAAATCCTCGAAGTTGTTCGTGATGCTTCGAACCTTTGAATGTTCCGCTTGAAGTGTTCTGAGCTTTTCCAAGTTCCGGCCAGCCAGAGAAATCGCGGAGATGTGAGAGCTTTCCTGGTAAGCCCGGAGGTGATTCTGGCCAAAGCTGCTGGCGCCTATGAGTCCGACATGCATGCGTAATGAGTAATGGTTTCTTCTGAGTTTTTGCGCGGCGCGCAATTACTCTTGTTAAGCGGACGGTCGATTCGAGAGTGCGTTAGAAGTTTTATCTTATTGATTGAAGCTGTAAAGGGCGTTGTGGTACTGGGTAACAAGAGCGAAGAATCCCATGTCCATGACCTGACCGGCCAGAGGACCGATATGCATCCCAAACCAGTTAGCCTGAACGTGTTCATCACGGATAGAATAAGCAACTTCATTTCTCCTTACCAGATTCATGCCCTACCAAGATCTTGAACATCGGATTCAGCAGGTTCGAATGCGGCAGAACCTCCTGGCCTTTCTGATCGCTGTCTGCTCATTGGCGGTCTGGACGGTCGCGCTTGGGACGGTCTCGTTTGTGATTGACTGGCAGTTCAATCTGCCGAAACAGTATCGGATTCTGATGATCATGACGCCGGCCGTCGTGCTGGCGGTGGTAGCGTTCAAGCACATCCGTCGCTTCCTGCACCGCGCATCCGATGACGAGATTGCGCTGCAGTTGGAGCGCAAACATCCGGAACTTGGGGCAAGGCTCATTTCAACCGTCCAGTTTCATCGGATGCGAGAGAACCCGATCTACCAGCAATCGAGAGGAATGATGGATGTCGTCGAAGAGCAGACGACCCAGTCCACTCGCACGATGTCGTTCGGAGATATCCTGCCGGTTGCGCGGATGAAGAAAGCCGCGCTGATTGCGGTGGGTGTCGGGTTGGCATTCGGGCTTTCGTCCTACAAGTTCCCGGACTACGTGGACGCATTCTTCAAGCGCCTGCTTCTTGGCGAGGTCAAGTATCCCACCCTCACGCGTATTCCAGAGGTGCTGCCCGGTGACTTGACTGTCGCACGGGGTGAAATGATTGAGTTCGCTGCGACCGCGGCTGGGCGCATTCCCGGCTTTGGCCACATCGTGCTCATCGAGCCGGAGACCCAGCAGCGTCATGTCTATGAGGTGGAACGAGGCGAAGGCAATCGTTTCGCGTTCAAACTCGACCCGGTCACTAGGGACTGGCAATACTTTTTTCGGATCGGCGATGCCGTGAGCCCGGTTCATAAACTGGGCGTGACAGAATTGCCGCGGGTGTCAGAAATCAAGATAGCGATGCGCTTTCCCCCATACACGCACCAGGCCCCAAGGACTACGGAGCTCGGTGACGTTCGGGCCCTTGTCGGAACGAAGCTGCGGTTTGATGTAAAGACGAACAAACCGGTCGATGCGGTGACTCTGAGCATCGAGGGCGGAGAAGATGTTCCTGTCGGCATTGATGAGGGCGACAGTTTCACTCTTGAACGCACGGTAAAGGCTCAGGAAAAGTATTTTTTCAAACTCGTGGACGCCCACTCTATCGAGGGCCGCCGGCTGACAAACCCGGAGCCCGTTCTTCACACCATTACCCCGCTCGAAGACGCGCCCCCTGGAATCAGTATTACCCGACCTGAGTTTCAGATGGAAGCCACGCCGCGCAGCATCATCCCCCTGGAATTCAAAGCGTCCGATGATTTTGGTGTGGGCAGGATTGCTCTTCGCTATGCCAAGGTAATCGACCAGGAAGAAATCAACCCAGTGGAAATCGATTGGTACGATGCCGAAGGCCAGAGGGCCATCGACGTCACAGACCGGCATTGGGACCTTCTTCCGTTGAAATTCGCGGTCGGGGATGTGATTCGTTTCGTCCTCATAGCCCACGACCAGAAAACGCCTGAAACCAACCTGACGGAATCCAGGTCGGTTGAAGTTCGTCTGCTGTCTCCTCAGGCCATGCTGAGAAAGATCTTGCTGCGCCAGGGCGAGGCCATGGATCGCATCGAGCGCCTTATGAATATGGAAACCGAAAACAAAACCGGTGTGGACAAGCTTCTCAGAGGGGGCGAAAAAGATCTCGATTCTGAGGAAGCGAATCCACCGGATAAATAGAGAATAAAAAATCCTTCCAGGCTCCTCCCACCCACCAAATCAACATGAAGCATTTCATTCTGCTCGCAGTCGTTGTCTGGCTCCCCGTTTTCGGACAGGAACAGCCTCAGAAGACTGAACTCGAACGCAACAGCAAAATTCTTTCTGAGGAACTGCAACAGAAACGGATCGGCCGGCTGACAGGCGACACCTCCGATGAGTTCGGGACGCTCATCGAACTGCTCAAGTTCAATCGCCTCGGGAATCCGGACCAGCTTGGTAAGCTTGATGGCACCTCGACAGAGCTGGGCGATCTGGAAGAAGATGAAATGGCACTCGTCGTCTCGCTGCTGCGATCGGCCCGGCTCAAGGCGCTCGAATTGCCACCGGAGGAGAATCTCGCCAAAGCGACAGTCAAGCAGGACGAAATCGTCGAGCGTCTGAAAGCTCTGCTCGAACTGCTTCGTCAGCGGGCTGAGGCCGTCGAGGCCGCGGCAATCATCCGCGAGATGATTGAAAAGCAAAAGGAGCTCAACCATGAAACCCGCGATCTCGCCCAAGAGAATCTCGGCAAGGAAGAGCTTCCCGAAGAGGATCAGCAAAAGGCAAACAAACTCGCGCAGAAGCAGCAGACTCAGCAGGAACAGCTCGAGCAGCTTGGTGAGGCCCTGCAGAAGATGACGAAGCAGAAACAACAGAAAGCCGAAGCGGCAGAGCAGGCGGAAAAGGCCCTGGAGAAGCTTGAAGACGCGGAACTCGACCGGCAGATCGAGGAGGCCGCCGAGCAGCTTGAAAAGAACCAGCTTGCCTCCGCTTTCGAACAGCAGCAGGAGCTGCTGGAGAAGCTCGAAGACATTCAAAAGGAGCTCAGTAACCAGACTCACAATCCGTTGCAGGATCTCGCCGACGTTCTCGAAAAACTCGATGAGCTGGAACAGAAGCAGGCGGAGCTTCAGCAGGAGACCCAACAGGCGCAGGAGAATCAGGCATCACAGCAGGAGCAGCGGCAGCTTCAGCAGAAACAGGATGAGCTCTCTCGCCAGGCACAGGATCTGTCAAAGCAGACCGAGCAGAACGCGCCCAAGGCTTCAGAGAAGCTCCAGGAGGCAAGCGAAAACATGGAGCAGGCCGAGGAGCAGATCGCCCAGCAGAAGAACCAGCAGGCCCAGAAGGAACAGGCCGAAGCCCAGGAGAACATCCAGGAAGCCAAGCAGGCCATCCGCGAGGCCATCGAGCAGCTCGCCGAGAAGACCGAATCCGAGGAGGCCCAACAACTGGCCGAGCAGTTGAAGGAAGATGCGATAGAGGAATATAAGAAGGCAAAAGAGCAGGCTCAGAAGGCAGCACAGCTTGCCGAAGATCAGGAACAGCTTAACGAGAAAACCAAAAACAAAGAGGAGAGCAACGAGGACCTGGCCCAAGAGCAACAGGATCTCTCGGAGCAGACGAAAGCGCTCCAGGAAGAAATCGCCAAACAGGATGAAGCACAGAGCCAGGAGGCGCAGGAACAACTGGCACAGGCCGAACAGAACCAGCAGCAGGCACAAGAGCAACTGGAACAGGCTTCCGAGCAGCAGCAGTCCGAGGAGAGCCAACAACAGCAGCAATCGGAGCAGAGCCAGTCAGAGCAGAATCAGCAGCAATCGGAGCAAAGCCAGCAACAGCAGCAGTCAGAGCAGGAGCAAAGCCAGCAATCCGAACAAGATCAGCAGGAGCAGGAGCAATCTGAAGAACAGCAGCAGAGCGAGCAAAACCCTCAAGTTCAGTTGGATCAGGAAAAGTCCGAACAGGACCAGCAGGCTCAAGCGCAGCAGCAGGAGCAATCGGAGCAGAGCCAGCAGGAGCAGCAATCAGAACAGAGCCAGGCGGAGCAGAAGCAGCAGCAGGCTCACACCCAGCTCGAGGCAGCCAAACACGAATTGGAGGAGCTTGCAGAACAGAAGGCCCAGGCCCTCTCCGAAGAAGAGCGGGCCCAGGCCGACGCCGAGCAACTCTCAGAGCAACTTGAAGAGCAGGAACAGCAGCTCGATTACCTGGCCAAAGCCGCCAAGGCCCTTCAGGAAATAGAGGAGCTGAAACAGGAACAAAAGGAGCTCTCCAAAGAAACCGCGAAAGCGGAGGAATCTAAAAACAAGAACCAGGATTCCGGAGAAGAACAGCAGGCGGAAGCAGAGGAGCAGAAAGGCCAGGAACAGAAGGCCCAGGAATCCGGCGAAGAACAGAAGACGGCACAGGAAAACGGGCAAGAGCAGAAGGCACAGGAGGCCGGAGAGCAGCAGGGCGACGAGGAGCAGACGGCCGAGGAATCCGGCCAGGATCAGAAACAAGAGGCCGAATCCGGTGAAGAACAACAGGCGGCAAACGAGCAGGCTGAAGAACTGGCCGAACGCCAGGGCGATCTGGCTGAGCAGGCGGGTGCCGTCGAAGAGGAACTGTCCGAAATTGACAGCGAGACCAAAGAACTCCTCGCCGAGGCTGGGGAAGCGATGAAGAAAGCCGAAGAGAATCTTCAGGCAGGGAACAGCGAAGAGACCGAAGCAGATCAGGGAAAGGCCGAAGAGAAGCTGGGCGAGGCACGCGAAAATCTCAGCGAAAAAATCAAAGACATCGCAGAAGCCCTCAAAGGACTCGAGGGCCGCATGGAGCAGGCCGAACAGCAGAGCCCGCATGAAAGCAGTCCACATGCACCATCTGGGGGCGAGCCAGAGAATTTTGATGAACTGTTCCAGATGGCCCGCAATCTCGTAGACATCCAGAAGCTGGCGAAGGAGCAAAAGGAGACCCTGGGGCAGACCCGCGAAGAGGCAGAGAAATCAGAGGACGCCGCCTCTGAATTCGAGGAGCAGGAAGGACAGCCCGATGAAGGGCTCAGTGAACAACAGGCAGAACACGCTGAAAGGGCTCGCGAACTGAGCGAGAGACTTTCCCAGCAATGGCAGGATATCGCGGAAAAAATGCAGGCGGCCGCCGGCCAGATGGAGCAGGCCAAAACAGACCTGGACAAGGAGAAGCACCAGGACGCGACCGAACAGCAGGAGCATGCCCTCGACCAGTTAGCCCAGGCCCAGGAAGTCTCACTCTCCAAGCTGCAGGAACTGGCCAAAGAAATGCTCACCCAGCAGATGCCCATGCAAATGGCCCAGCAGGAACAGCAGGAGCAACAGCAGCAGCAGGATCAACAACAACAGGACCAACAGCAGCAGCAAGAGCAACAACAGGAATCAGAGCAGCCGAACCAGGGCAAACAGGATCCAGGCGCCGTTGAAAACGGAAAGCTCGACGACTCAAAGAAAGAGTTCGGCGACTGGGGCAACCTGCCCGAGCGTTTCCGCGATGAGGCAAGCCAGTCGCGCAGCGAGCGTTATCCCAGGGGATACGAGAAGCTGATCCAGGCTTATTACAAATCACTGGCAGGGAAGAAGCGGAAGTAGGCTCAGCCAGCCTGATATCAACATAATTCATCAATGTTCACCAAGAAACTGTTATTTGCTCTAGCTCTGTGCTGCCTGTCCCTCCCCGCGCACGCCAAGGGCCCCAACTTCGTGGAGCTCACTCCTGATGCGGACGAAGCGATCCGCAAGGGACTTCGCTTCATCGCGAACCGGCAGAATGCCGACGGCTCCTGGAATGCCAGAGTGGGCAAAAACGTGGGTATCTGTTCGCTCGCGCTTCTCTCCCTCATGGTCAAAGGCAATATTCCGGGGCGCGGTACGTATGGGAAAACGGTGGCCAAAGGGATGGCCTTCGTCCTGAGCGCCAGCGCTCCCAGCGGGCTCATCGCGAAACACACTTCTCATGGCCCGATGTATGGCCACGGCTTTGCCACGCTATTCCTTGCCGAGGTCTATGGCATGACCCAGAACCAGCGCGTGCGCGACAAACTCAAGAAAGGTGTGGACCTCATCGTTCGCACGCAGAACAGCCGCGGCGGATGGCGATACCAGCCGATTCCCTCGGATGACGATATCAGCGTCACGGTGGTTCAGGTTGTCGCGCTGAGAGCCGCCCGGAATGCTGGTATCGACGTACCGAAGGCTACAATTGATAATGCGATTAAGTATGTGCGCGCCTGTTATAACAAGAAGGATGGAGGCTTCGGATACCGGCCTGGCGGCGGCTCAGGATTCGCACGGACAGCCGCAGGATGCATGTCACTGCAATTATCCGGGGAATACAAAGCCGAGGAAGTGAAGGCGGGGCTCGAGTATCTCATCAAGAACCGCGAGGCCAAAGATCACCATTACTTTTATGCGCATTATTACGCGGTTCAGGCCATGTATCAGGAGGGTGAAGAGTTCTGGGAAGAGTGGTATCCAAAAATCCGTGAAGACCTCATTTCCAGACAGGAATCGGACGGCAGTTGGAAAGGCGGCGCGGGCAACATCTACGGTACAGCCATGGCATGCCTGATTCTGGGCGTGCCCTATCGCTACCTGCCGATCTACCAGCATTAGGTTTCATCTGAATCGAACGATTCAGGATTCAATCAGACCGGCCCGCACCAGTCTGAACGCGCTGCTCAGCCGCTGCTTTGTCACCGGTTTTGAGAGCACGAGGTCCACGCATTCCGGCTGCTCTCCCGCTTCAAGCATCTCTGCCCCCAGAGAGGTAAGCATCACCACCGGCATGTCAGGAAAACGGGCCTTGACATTTATCGCCAGCACGTCGCCGGACATCTCAGGCATGATGCGATCCGTAAGCAGGAAATCGAACTGTTCGCTGTCCAGCAGGTCCAATGCCTCAGGGCCTGAACTGGCGGATTCAGTGACGCATCCCAGGACCTTGCAGGCGCGTTCGGCAGCGAGAACAGAAACGCGCTGATCGTCAACTACAAGCACCCGCAAACCTGGAGGCAAAGGCGCGGGCTCGTTGATCTCTTTGATCAATATCTCCCCAGTTTTGGGTGACTCGAATTTCTCGGTGGTACGAACAGGCTTTGCCCCGGCCTCCTCCCGTAGACATGCCTCCAATTCCTCTCTTACTTCCGCTGCATTTTCGGGGCGACCCTCTGGTGAGCGCGACATCATCCGCGACACCAGAGAGAGCAGTCTTTCAGGTATCTCGGCATTGAGTTCCCCGAGAGGCCGTGCATCACCAATCAGTTGATCTTGAATGATTTCTTCAGTGGTTGCCCCTGTGAATGGATTGGCTCCACCGACCGTACGGTAAATCGTGCAGCCAAGGCCGTAAATATCCGACCGGCAATCAACAGGCTTGAGCTCCGCCTGTTCGGGTGACATGAAATGCGGTGTGCCTACCAGCCGCGACGTCTCATCAGGGGAGTCTATGTGCATCGCAGCACCCAGATCTCCCAGTTTTGCGCGGCCGTGGTCGGTCAGGAGGATATTGTCCGGCTTGATATCGCGATGGACGATCCCTTCCTGCTCGATGAATTCGAGAGCATCGCCGACATCAATCATTACTGGAAGGGCATCCTTCAAGGGCAGCTTGTTGAGTCGTCCCAGGTGATCCTGCAGGCTGCCGAATCGCATGAATTCGAGTGCGATATAATGAAGACCCTCCTCTTCCCCAAACGAAAAAACCTCCACGATGCGCGGGTGTATCAACTGTACGGAGGCCTTCGCTTCCCCATAAAAAGCTACTACCGACTCCGGCTGCTCTGTCCTGGCGGGCGATAGCACCTTGACAGCCACCGTCCGATCAAGAGCCACCTGAACGCCACGGTAAACAGTGCTCATGCCACCCCGGCCGATACGCTTCTCTATTTTAAATCCGCCGATTTCTCTCCCGACCGGCCCCGTATCCGTCCTGACTTCTTCATCTTCCGAATAGGTGAAGGTGGTATTACCTGCATCGATCTGATCGCCATGATTGAGCTTAGCACAGGCTACCTTCTCGCCGTTGAGGAAGGTGCCATTACGGCTTTGCTGATCGATCAGCAGCCGGCCCTCTCTCTGATGCTCGACGACGAAGTGGACCCGGGAAGCAAGACTATCTTCAAAGCTGACCTGACAGTGAGGGCTGCGTCCAAATAACAGAACCTCTCTATCCGGAACAGGGATGGCCTTGCCCCTATCGGACCCTTTCTCAATAAAGATGTACGCCATCTAATGATCTGATGCGTGAAACAGATTAGAGCCCAACTCGTTTGGACCAGATCGAATCATACGCAGGAGGTGACGCCATTCCATTGATCCCGGTGAAAAGCCAAGAGGGGATAAATGTTTTCCCTTAACACGATGTCCGTCTTGACTGTCTACTGATATTTCGGCACTTTGAACTGCCTACACATCCACCCATGTACCGGCTTCATTCGATTTATAGCAGGCTTCCATGATCCTGACCGCGTCCACCGCGCATTCGAGATCCGCATCGAGCTCATCTCTGCTCAGCGTGCCCTCGATGGCCGCCACAAGGCGATCCACTCGCGTTGGTTTTTCTGCGCCGGAGGCGACGCTCGCCTGCTCTTTGCCCGGCGAAGCGTAAACGTATCCCTTGCCGGGCTGATTGAAGAGAGTGGCCTCGCTGCCGGTGACCTCGAGCCCGCCCAGGCCGCCCGTCTGGGTCCAGGCCGCTTCGACAGTGCAGAGGCATCCGCTTTCAAATTCGACCAGCGCGATGCCGTTGTCATCCACTTCCGTGTAGATACCAGAGACGTTGTTGATGTGTGAGAAGACCCTTTTCGCAGGCCCGAAAAGAGTTCGGACGAAATGAACTGCGTGCGTGCCCATGTCCATGAACGCGCCTCCCCCGCTCAGTTCCGGATTATAAAACCATGCCAGGTCACTCGAATCGAACCAGTGACCGTAAGCAGCATGATGGGCATTTCGCATTCGAGCATGGGTTACATTTCCGAGGGTGCCGGTATCAAGGAATTCGATCACCCCCTGCGATTCGGCGGTGAAAGGGGTGAAGTACCCCATGTGCACGATCGTTCCATGCTCTTTGATAAGAGCGACGGCCTTCTCAGCATCCGCCGTCGTCGTGGTAAACGGCTTTTCACAGAAAATGGGTTTGCCTGCCGGTACGGCAGCCTCGAGCAGCGGCAGGTGGCGCGTGTTCTCGGCACAGATAATAAAGCCGTCAATGTCGTCACGGGCGATCACAGCATCCAGGTTACCCGAGTAATCTGTTCCATATTCATCGGCGAATCGCTGGCCGCGATCGGACACGTCGTCCCAGATCACAGCTGTTTCACATTTCTCGTGATCGCGAGCGGCGTTAAGGAAACCTTTTGTATGCGTATGCGCTGCAGAGAGAAATGCGATTTTTAACATGATGAGTTCCTTTTTCGGTACGGGCGTGTACAGATTAACACAGGACGGAAAGGCAGCGGCAACTCCTCAGACCTCCCGGATTTGATGATGTCTGTTACTCGAAATGGATTAATGCGCCCCCCGCATCTTCGAGCTTGAAGCTGACTGAATTCTCAGTGACTTGCATCGCTTCCCACTTGGCTGTCTCGCGATTAAAGAAGCTCGGTTTCTTGCCATTGCTGATCTTCAGTTTCACCCTGCCCCGCGTAGGTGTTGTGGTTGGCGAGGTAAATGGCGTCGCGGCCCTCATCGTCCTTGAAGACGCCCATAGCAAATTCGCCGCTATCGGCCTGAACCCAGAAGTCTTTTGGAATGGCGTTGTTGCTTAAACCGGGCGGCATCATTTCCGTTTTCTCCCCGGGCAGAGCGCGATTCTTCAGAGACTTCGTGATCGGTGTGGAATAGACAGCTACAGGATTGCCAAGCTTTGGGATCTCATGCTTCATGGGCATGACCAA
>Ga0207984_1001135_pt1 | contig 13861 bp, 10 predicted proteins | sample ETNtaG_30_FD_185760 | JGI IMG/M metagenome (GOLD analysis project Ga0207984, IMG submission 185760) | Marine microbial and viral communities from oxygen minimum zone, Eastern Pacific Ocean - ETNP201306PF43B (SPAdes) (version 2) | ecosystem: Environmental > Aquatic > Marine > Oceanic ...
ACGTAGCGGTTGGCAGTGCGGTCGCCGTCAGCACCTTCGATGTTGGCGTCGGTATCCTCGCCGTAGAGCACCTGCATGTTCTCTATGCCCTCAACCAGTTCGTCGCCGTTGTTTGCGCAGGTCTGCCCAGACGTTGGATTAGTGAGGCGCCGCAGGGCGGGTTGCGAGGCATCGGCCCCCAGGGCAATACAGAAGGTGGTGCTCTCCGCGCGAAAGACTACCGGTTTCTTTGACTGCTGGTATATCTTGCTCAGTTCCTCACCGTGCTTGAGAGCGCTGCCAGCGATGGCGGTTATCTGGAAGATCTCGACCGTCTCGCAATCGCTGATAAGGGCCGCCGGTAACGGACTTTGGTTGAAGGGGGCTGTGTCTGTGACCGGGATATCACCGCCGGGCGAAGACATGCTCGCAGAGGTTGGAAAAGGCACTCCGCTGCCGGCAGCGCCGCGGAAAGTAATGCTGTCAGAGCCGTTGAGGCCATCGTTATCCGTACCGGTAACATGGCCGCCGTTAGCAATGATTCCCGGTTGATGGGTCGTTCCAATTAAACTGGCGGCGCCCGTGCTGATGTGATTGTTTATGCTCAACTCACTGTAACAGCCCCAAAAGCCAGCCACCCGGGCAGCGCGGCGAGTGAACTCGATGGCAAAACGGCCATTTTCCTGCACCCGGGCCAGGCCCTCATTGAAGCGGTACATGCGGCTTGCATCCACATACACTTTGAGCATGGCCGCGGTCACCAGCAGCCCGATGACCAGCGCCACCATCAACTCGATCAGGGTTACTCCACGCTGGCGGCAGGGGCCGGCCAGGCCTTTTGCGGGGATGAAGAATCGACGGGCCGGGCTCATGGCTGGAACTGGAAGATGAAATTGTCGTCAGCTGCACCGTCATGGTCGTCGTCCCATATCACGGTGATGGTGTACACGCCCCCGGCGGTCGACACGGTACCGCTGCCGCCAGGCAGCAATACAGCATTGGACGCCGATAGCGCGTCAGTATTCCATTGCCACGCATCGTACTGGGCCATCTGGGCGGGACTGCAGCCAGTAGCAGTAGCAATGCAGCCGGGGTCTGTTACGCCCGCGCCGGTGATGCTGTTGTAGTTGCCCGCGGCCAGTCCCAGCTGGTTGGCGCGCATGCGGTCGGCCATGTCGTAAGCCTGGGTAACTGCGTAGGAGCGGTGCAGAGCACTGGTGTTGTATTGCAGCCCTTTGGCCATCAGCGCCGCAATCCCAAGCAAGCCAAAAGAAAAGATCACCAGTGCGATCAACACCTCCAGCAGGCTGAAACCATTCTCGTTCTTGATCATGGGGTGTCGCAGTCGGTATCCGAGAGGTCTTGCACGTCGGCCCTGGTTCGCCCTGTTGTGGTTACAGAAACAGTGCTCCCCTTGGTTGCTCCTGAAGGCCCGCAAAGAGTAAACGTTGACTGATCAGCCCCTCCTAGAGAAGAAAAAGAAATCCTGGCGTTGCTCGCCTCTTCGGCCAGGCTGTAATTGCTGTCGAGAGGGCCATGGACCTGAAGTTCTTCGCCATTATCTGGCTGACCGTTGTTGTTGGCATCCACAAACACCAGCCAGCCATCAGCCCATGCACTGCCGGCAGGGCAAGTGTTGCCACTACTACTGGCGCAGACGATCACGGTCGTGGCGCGGGCGATTGCACTGCTGCGGGCAAAGGACAAGGTCGCGGCAAAGTCACTGGTACCGGCCTTGATTTGATTGTTGATCACAAACGTACGGAAAGAAGGAATGCCAAATACCGCAATCAGCGCCACCACCGCCACTGCGACAAGCAGTTCGATCAGAGTAAAGCCGTCCCTGGTACGGCGCTGGCACACGACGTTGGGTGCAGGCAACTCGGGTAATTCTGTTTTCAACAAATGCCCCATGGCCCTTAAATCTGGTTAAAGGGTCCCACGGTGATTGTAACTAAGGTACACGCCCTGGAATGTGACCGGGCGCACAGTGCGGCGCAGGTATTTGTGCTTGCTGGCCTGCACCGACTGTCGTTTGGGGCAATAACACCCAAAATAGCAGAATATGCTCCCCACTGCCCCTTGAAACCATTTTTACCCCAGGAAAATCAGCCTGGCCACCCCGACTCGCGCTGCACCGGAAGTAACAGCCCGACTTGCCCGCTACCGCAATAGTGATAACAGTCGGTTGCGCATTTTTTCGCTCGGCATCAGTTACGCCGGCGGGGGTCTACCAGGAGGGCAAGAAGATCGACTGAAGAGATGCTTGCGGGCGTTACGCTGCATCATTCGTTACAAGCTGTGGCCGGATTGAGCCGGCCCAACCGGGTATTGCGCCCGGCCGGGCCGGGCGGAATCAACTGCTGGTGATTTTCCAGCTGCCGTCGGCCTGGCGGCAGGCAGTGCCGTAACCCTGCTGGGTTTCACCGCCCACCTGGATCTCGGTGGTGAATTCCCGACACGGCGTGCCGCTACTCTGGTAGGTCTTGGTCGGCGCAGAGGTCCCACCGTGCCCGGTGTTCGGGTTTTGCCAGGTGGTGGTTGTGCCATCGGCCGTTGATTCCAGGGCATACTGCAGGTTCTGGGAAGCCAGCAGGCGATCCTTTTCGTCCAGTTGTGCGCCAATCTGGTCGCCGACCACGGCGCCGAAAATGGCGCCCAGCATTATCGCCAGCCCCTTGTCACGATGGCCTTTACCAAGGCCATAGCCAAGGGCTGCGCCAAGCACTGCCCCGGTGCCTGCGCCCGCTTGCTGTTTGCTTACTGTCGTGGTGCAGCCGCCCAGCAGCAGTGCCAGGCTCGCTATTACCACAGTGCTTCGAATACCTTTCATTGTCTTTCTCCCTGGATTTTGCAATCGCTCATGGCCCACGCTGTGGGCGGGCCAACTTGAATTTGCCAAGTAGTATAGGAGCGTTGCAGATGCTCCTGTGTGACCGGCATCACATTTGTCATCATCGTATCTGCTTGTTTCGCTCAGAATTCCAGCAGGTCTTCGATGGCCTCGATGCCGGCTAACGCACACACGTCGTCCAACTCGCCCCCCGGGGCGCCCGATACACCGATCCCGCCCACCAGGGAGCCCGCTGCCTCGATCATTACGCCGCCGCCAACCACGACTACACCAGGCAGGTGGCGGATCCCGGCCGCGGGTTGCCCCATCGCAGTCACCGGTACCATGTCGCTGGTATTGGTCCGAAAGCCCACCGCGGTGCGGGCCTTGCCCACTGCGGTATTCACGGTACGAGCACCGGCCAACAGGTCGCGCAGCACCACCTGGATGCCACCGAAGCGGTCTACTACCGCAACGGCCACCTGGTAGTCCGACCCCCGGCAGTTCTCCAGTGCTGCCTGGGCCGCGGCCAGGGCGGTCTCCGGGGTCATGACCTCGAAACTGACCGTACCTTCGGCGGCGTGGCTGGCACTCGGCAATGCCAGGCCGAGCCCGGCGAGAATTCCAACGATGAGATGATGCACGATGCGTTTTCGACTCAGGTGGATAAGGCCATTGTAGCGAGTGGCCCTATGGCTGTGCGCAGGTTCTGGGCTGGTTGCTATTACCATTCAGTAATAGTGCCCGAAAAAAGTGGGCTGCAACCGGCGTCTTCGTGGTGATTTCGTGCATATCGTGCAGACACGCTGTTACTTCTGTTTCTCGTTCTGCCGGATCCAGCCGCCAAGTTCTGCCCGCTCCTGTGCGCTCATGCTGGAGGCGTTGCCAAGCGGCATGACGGTACTGGATACGGCCTGCGCCAGCACCCCTTGCCCGTGGGTGCGCAGCGATTCAAGAGATTGCAACGTGATCGCGCCAGGTGGCGCCTTGAAGCCAGGGTAGGTTGGTACTGCGGCATGACAGGTGCTGCAGTGGGCATTCAGGATCTCAAGCGCCCGGGTATCGCTGACCATCCCGACGGCCGGCAGAGATGAGCGGCTATTAATAAAGAGTATCAGCGCCACAGTCAGCAGCGCCGCGAGTGGCCACTGCCAGGCCAGAGCCAGGCCGCGGACGCCGGCGTGATGGCTGTTGAAAAAGTGGCGTATGACGCCGCCAATCAGCAGGATGAACGCCACCACCAGCCAGCCCCAGGCCGCACCGCCGGCGAACAGTATCGGGTAATGGGCGCTCACCATCAGCAGCAGCACCGGCAGGGTCAAGTAGTTGTTGTGCAGCGAGCGTTGCTTGGCCTGTTGACCCAGTGCCGGGTCGGGGACGTGCCCGGCCATGAGGTCCGCTACCACCTTTTTTTGATTGGGGATGATGACCACGAACACATTGGCGGTCATGATCGTGCCGATAAGCGCGCCCAGGTGCACGAAAGCGGCCCGGTCGTTAAAGAGTTGGGTCAAGCCCCAGGCGCTGGCAACAGTCAGCACCAGAACGCCGAGTGCGAGACTTGCAGTGTGATTACCCACCGGTGAGCGGCACAGCGCCTCGTATACCAGCCAGCCCCCTGTAAGAAAGCCGATGCTGACTGTCACGGCGGTGGCGGGCGACAGGGTTGCGCGGCTGGGATCAAGCAGAAAGCTTGCTGCCCCGAAGTAGTAGATGACTGCCAGCAGGGCAAAGCCCGAGATCCAGGTGAAGTAAGCCTCGTACTTGAACCAGTGCAGTTCACTGGGCATATGCTCGGGGGCCACCATGTATTTCTGGGCGTGGTAGAAGCCGCCGCCATGCACGCTCCAGGACTCACCCAGCACCCCGTGCGCGAGACCCTCGCGTGCCCGCAGGCTCTGATCCAGCCAGATGAAGTAGAACGACGTGCCGATCCAGGCGATCCCGGCAGCGAGGTGCAGCCAGCGGATCAGCAGACTGGCCCAGTCCAGCCAGGGTATATCCATGGTGGTTTTCCTCTCGGGCTGTTAAGGGCACACGGACAGTGGCGCCCAACCCCCTGTGCCGCCATCCTAATATTGGCCGGTTTTCAGTGAAATCATTACAATTCGAAAGCACTTTATTGTTTTTTTTGAAAATAAATGGATACCGATGATCTGGTGCTGTTTGTGCGGGTGGCCGAACTTGGCAGTCTGACCGCGGCTGGCCGCGACCTGCGGCTGACGCCTGCCGTGGTTAGCGCGCGCCTGATGCGCCTTGAAAAAAAACTTGGCCTGCGACTTTTGAACCGCACCACCCGCCAGGTAGACATGACGCCGGACGGGCACGCCTTCCTGCAGCACAGCCTGAAAATCCTCGAAGCGGTGGATGAGGCACAAAGCACAGTGGCCCTGCACCGGGATCAACCAGCGGGTCCGCTCAAGGTGTCGGCGCCAGTGGCATTTGCCCGGCTGCATCTTGCACCGCTTGCGGCGGAGTTCACAAAACGCTACCCCGAGGTTCAGTTGCGACTGGTCGCGAGCGATCGTTTTAATGATTTTTTTCACGAACAGATCGACCTTCTGATCCGCGTGGCAGAGCTCAAGGACTCGAACATGGTTGCACGTCGCCTCGCCCCCAACCGGCGGGTGCTGTGCGCGTCGCCCGATTATCTCACCCGGGAGCCTGCGCTCGAGACACCATCGGACCTCGTTCACCACAACTGCCTGCTGCTGCGCTTTCCCGGATCAAAGCAGTATCGCTGGACCCTGGCACATCCCTCGGGCCAGTTGGAGGTGCTGAGTCTCGCCGGCACCATGGATTCGGACAATAGTGAGATTCTGACCGACTGGTGCCTTGCCGGCCACGGTATTGCCCTGAAGGATACCTGGGAGGTGGGCCCGCACCTGCTCAGTGGGCGGCTCAAGGTGGTTCTATCCCAGTACCCGCCGGCATCGTATGCTGTGACTGCCCTGTACCCGCACAGCCAGTATCTGCCGCCCAGGGTGCGCTCGTTCATCGATTTTCTGGCGGAGAAAATCGGTGAGCCGCCCTACTGGGAGACGGGGCTCGAGTGGCTTGCGGATTCCACCGGGGCCCCGCTTAAGGGTTGACCCGCCTGGCGTTGCTGCCGGATCCCGAAAACACGAGGAAAAAAAGGGGGCTGCTGGACCGCACGGCAGATTCAGCGATCATAATACTGGTCATGAAATGTGACCGCCGTCACATAATTGCATCCCGTTTAGCCGGCAAAATCGGCAGGCAAGGCGATCTGTAATCGGATTGATCGCCGGATAATCTCGCTGGGGGCAGCAACCATGACTCGTTTTTTCAGGCTCTCCGGGACCCTGACCCTGACTGCGGCCCTCTGGGTCGGGCTTTTGTCCCCGCCGTTGCATGCGGCCGAGCTGCCGCCTGCCGCTGCCAAAAACCCAATCGTGGTGTACACCCGGCTTGCGCCTGCTGGGGCCGAAGATGGGCCGGGTCGGGCGTTGCTGGAGCTTATCGACGGGGATCGCACCTTGCGGGTAATCGTGGGACTGGATTTCGACATGGCCCCGGCCCACTTCCTGAGTGAGGGTGACGCAGCAACCCAGGCGGCCGACCTCGCCGAGTTCCAGGCCGCAGTATTGCAACGGATCCTTGGTTCGAACCGAACCGGCGCCATCTTGCGGTTCCGGGATATTCCCTTTATGACGCTGGAGGTAAACAAGTCCCAGTTGCGCAAGGTGCTGGTCGACCCCGGGGTGACCAGCGTGCAGGAAGACACCGTTGCCGCACCCATGCTCAGGGATAGTACCCAGACCATTCGCGCCACCCAGGTATGGGCGCTGAAGCCCGAGTTGCGCGGTGCAGGTCAGGCTATCGCCATTCTCGATACCGGCACCAACCACGCAACGATGCTCAAAGACCGGATCGTGGCGGGGGCGTGCTATTCCACCAACTACCCGGCCTACACCGCCGAGTCGTTGTGTGCGGGCGGGGCAACATCCAGAACCGGCAAATCTGCGGGCAGTAACTGTCCGACGTACATTCGTGGCTGCGACCACGGCACCCATGTTGCCACTATCGCCGCTGGTGATGACGGCTCATTGCGGGGCGTCGCCAGAGAGGCCGGCATCATCCGTATCCAGGTCTTCACCAAGTTCAGCCATCCCGCCTACTGCGGGTCGGGATCCTGCGTCATGGCATTTACCTCGAATTTGATCCAGGCACTGGAGCACGTCTACCGGCTGCGCAACAGTTACGACATCGCTGCGGTCAACATGAGCCTGGGCGGGGGCATCTACCGGTCTCACTGTGATGCCAGCCAGCCAGCTATGGCCGCGATCACCAATCAACTGACCAGTGCTGGGATAGCGGTGGTGGTGGCGAGCGGCAACAGCGGCCGGGACGGCTACATCAGCTGGCCGGCGTGCATCAACAACGCCATCGCGGTGGGCTGTACTACCGACAACGACAATCTGGCGTACTTTTCCAACCATTCCAACTTGATCGACCTGCTGGCTCCCGGCTACGGTATCTACGCTGGTGTGCCCAGCCGTTCTTACGGCTACAAGAGCGGCACCTCGATGGCTGCACCGCATGTGGCGGGGGCCTTCGCCCTGCTGAAAAGTTACGACCCTAACGCCTCGGTGGCCGAGTTGCTCACGGCGCTGGATTGTACCGGCGAACCGATTGCCCGGGCCGGGGTCAGCCGCAACCGCATCGACATGCGCAGCGCCTATCAGTTCCTGAAAAAAAGGGAGACCAGTTGCAAAAAGGCGGAAGACTACACGCTGCCCGAATGGGTACCGCGGCACAGATGGTTCTGAAGCTGCCAACCATGCCATGACTTTGCGAGTAACCGTGCTCAAGCCACTCTTGATCATCACCTGCGTTGTAGTTCTTGCGCTGGGGTTTGCGCCGGCCAGGGCGCAGCAGCCGGAACAAACGGCTGATCTGTTGCGCAGTATCCGGGCACTGGTGGATCTGCGTTCTGAAATACTGGTCGAGTTTGAACGACTCAAACGCGCGCCCGCACCGGCCACTAAAGAAGAAGCAGAGATGCTGCGGCTGGTGGAAGAGGACATCACCCTGACGCTGGCCGAAATAGAAGGTGCCTTGAAAGATTTCAAGCGCCGCTACCGCAACAGCGAGCAAGCTGCCGCTAGCACCCCATCAGCAAGCGCCAATGCGGCGCAACTGCCGGTGTTACCGGACTAGCCTGGTGATGGCTCGCTGGCAATATTTATTGTCCGCAGTTGCGGTTGCCGGTCTGGCGCTGGTGTGGCCGCTGGCAAGCCCGGCCGCTCCCGGGCCGTTGGCACAGGTACCAATTCTGGCCTCGGCCAGCAGCGCACCCAACATCCTGATCGTGATCGATGATTCCGGCTCGATGGGCTGGCGCCGCTCTGGCCAGCCCAAGACACCGATGCTGGGGGCCCAGGATGCGGCAATCGCGCTACTCGAATCGCTTGCCAAGGTGCGGGTGGGGGTGGGTTCATTCAGTCGTTACAACTTCGGCGGTGAACTGGATCAGGAGGTGGTTGATCTGGATAGCAACCGTACGGCGATCTACCGCGCCATCCGCAGCCTGCGGCCGGGTGGCGGCACGCCGTTGGTGGGAACGTTGCAGCACATGGGCCGCTATTTTGTCGGCTTAGGCGGGCCGGCCAATCCGGGCAATCACGGCTCGGCCAGCTGCACCAAGAACGGCCAGTACCGGGGACCACTGACCCTGCACCCGGATCAGCGGCCTCGCAACTTTTCTGTGTCCAAAGTCTTTCCCAGTGCTCCCAACAAGGGTCGGTCCCCGGCAAGAGCGCAGTCTCCGATCTGTCACTGGTGCCAGAAGAACTTCATCATCCTGCTCACCGACGGCTGGGGCTGGGGTAGTGCCTCGGCCCCGCTGCGCAACTACTGCCCGACCTGCTACCACCCCCTGATCAGTGTGGCTGCGGCCCTCAACGACATCGACTTGAGGCCCGACGTGGACAAATTCGATGGCAGTGAGGCTAAAAATAATCTTGTTACCTACACCATCGGCTTTCACACCAGCCAGAGCCTGCTGAAGGAAACTGCCAATAAGGGCGGTGGGCTTTATTTCGAGGCTGACAATGAGACCGAACTGAAAGCCGCTTTTGCCCGCATTGGTGCGGACATTCTTGCCCATGCCAGCGGTTCGGCCGCGGCTGCGACTTTCAGCACCAGCATGCTGAAGACCGGCACCGACATCTATTTCACCACCTTCAATACCGAACACTGGACCGGCGACGTGATCGCAGGCACCCTGGACGGCAACGGCCGGCCCGATCGCAAGAAGTGGTCCGCGGCAGAACAACTGGACAGCGCCAGCGATCCGAATGGCCGCGTCATGCTCACTTGGAACAGCGAGGCTGGCGCCAGCGCTGCTCTTTGCCCCGGCAAGCCGGCAAAGAAGGCGCCGAAAAGTAAGGCCCGCCCGGGTGGGATTCCTTTCCGCTGGGATTTTCTCTCAACCATCCAACAACAGGACCTGCTCAAGCAGTCGGCGAGTTCAGGAAACTTTGTCTTTGAGCACAAGTGGGGCAGGTCTGGCTCGGGCAGCGGTTCGTTTGGACTCCCCTTTGACGTCGCCACCGACCGCAACGGCAATGTTTATGTGGCGGATTACAATAACCACCTGGTCCAGAAGTTCGATATAAACGGTAACTTTCTACTGCAGTGGGGGGGCCTGGGTTCGGCCGGCAGCAACTTACATTACCCGGTTGGTCTTGCCACCGATAACGATGACAACGTCTACGTCGCGCAACATGCAACTCACACGATAAAAAAATTCTCCTCAGCCGGCACATTCCTCGGCAGCCTGGGCGGCTACGGTATGGAAGATGACCAGCTCTACTATCCATTTGATGTGGCCGTGGATTCTTCCGGCAACATATATGTAGTCGAACTTCAGAATCATCGGATCAAGGTTTTCGACAGCGCTGGCCGCTTTCTGCAAAAGTGGGGCACCAAGGGCAAGGGCGACAGCCAGTTCTGGCATCCCAACCGCATCGCCATCGATCAGGGCGATAACGTTTACATTTCAGATTACGTCAATCACCGTATCCAAAAATTCGACACCAACGGCCAGTTTCTCGGTAAGTGGGGAACGTACGGCAGCGGCGACGGTCAGTTTCGATACCCGTACGGGGTTGCCACCGACGGCAGCGGCAACGTCTACGTAGCCGAGTACTTCAATCGCGTGCAGAAGTTCGACGCCGCCGGCAATTTCCTTGAGAAGTGGGGCTCCACTGGCTCGGGTGACGGTCAGTTCCGCTACCTCCGGGGTATCGCGGTATACGATGGCGGGGCCTGTAAAGGGTCGAGCTTTTTCGTGGCCGATGCTTACAACTACCGGATACAGAAGTTTTCCACCCCCAGCCGGTCAGCTGTCAGCGCCGACATCGGCAAGGCGCGCCTTGAATACCTGCGCGGGGATCGCAGCAACGAGGGCAAGAAAGGCTACCAGTTCCGTGAGCGTGAGAGCCTGATGGGCGATATCATCCACTCATCGGCAGTGTACGTGGGTGCGCCGACTCTCAAATGGCCCGATGGCGGAAAGTTTCCCATTGGCGCTAACGCCTACAGCCGCTTTGCCAAGGATCAAAAAAGCCGGCGCGGCGTCGTCATGGCGGGCGCCAACGACGGCGTGCTGCACGGGTTTGCGGCCGATAGCGGCAAGGAACTGCTGGCCTACCTGCCGGGCAGTCTTTTCAGCGCGGCGGCCAGCGAAGGCTATCACTATCTGACTGATTCGGACTATAGCCATCGCTACTACGTCGACGGTACACCGACCGTGGCCGATGCGTTCATCCGTTCACATTTCTCAAGCGCGGAGAGTTGGCGCAGCGTGTTGGTGGGTATCGAGGGTGCGGGTGGACGCGGCCTGTTTGCGCTTGATGTCACCAATCCTAGCAAGTTCGACGAAAGCAACGCCGGCGATCTGGTGTTGTGGGAGTTCAACAGCAGTGACGATCAGCACCTCGGTTACACGCTGGCAAGGCCCACCGTGGCGCTGCTGCCGAATGGGCGTTGGGCTGCCATTTTCGGCAATGGTTACCAGCACACTGCGATGGTCACGCCGACCGCCGGCCAGGCGGAACTGTTCGTGTTGTACCTCGATGGTGGCCTGGATCGCAAGTGGACCGAAAAAAAGGATTACCTGCGCATCCCCACCGGCGCGGGGTCGCCAGCCAAGCGCAATGGCCTGGCGACGCCAGCGGTGATCGACACCGATGGTGATCAAGTTGCGGACCGGGTCTATGCCGGCGACCTGCAGGGTAACCTGTGGGCTTTTGACCTGAGCAGTGACAACCAGGACGACTGGGCGGTGGTCCATGGTGGCCCGCTTTTTTCGGGCAAGGCCGACCAGCCTATTACCGTGCGGCCGGAAGTGGTTCGCCATCGCGCTATGGTAGCGAAGGGCAATCAACCGAACCTGATGATTTTCTTTGGCACCGGCCAGTATCTGGTCGCGGGCGACAACACCAGCAGGGATGTCCAGACCTTCTACGGCGTGTGGGACCGCGCTGACGGCGGCCTGCACCGCTCAGACCTGGTGGAACAAGTCTTCCTCAAGGGCAAGCACGCCGACGGGCGGATAACCGATCCCGACCGCTGGCAGAATCTCAAGGTTGACTACAAGCAAGCCGGCAGCGGTGACCGCTACGGTTGGTACCTGGATCTGCCGGATGCCGGTGAGCGGGTCGTTACCGACGCACGCTACCGCGATGGTCTGGTTTTCTTCAACACCCTGGTACCCAGCGACCCACGGCCGTGTGCTGCTGGTGGGACCGGCTGGATGATGTCGGTGGATGCATTCACTGGCGGCAGCCCGATTACCCCGGCGTTTGATTTCGACGAAAATGGTGCGATCGACGCGGACGGAGACGCGGAATACATCGAGGGAAAACCCGGCAAGAAGGGCAAGCGCATCGGTTACGCGGGCAAGAAATACATCTCGAAAAAAGGTGCGCCCGCCGGGGTGTCCATCATTGGTGACAATCGCTATACCCCGGGCACCGGCACGGACGAAGCCTCGGAAATTGGCGTCGACGCACTCCAGCCGACTTCGGAGCCGCTGACCGGCCGCCTGTCGTGGGAGCAACTATTGCGGGAATAGGCATTGTCGTGGTCTCATCTGAAGGAATGACCAGGCGGGTACCCGGCGCCTCTGCGCCACATAAGGGGCAAAGATGACTGGCAAGACCATTGCATTTTTTCCAGAAGCGGCATTTGGGCCGGCACTTAACTCGGTCGGCATCGCTCAGGCTTGCGAGAGACTCGGCCACCAAGCCGTCTTTTTGACCGACCCCGGCATGCAGGGTGTGTATTCGGGCTATGGCTTTGAGGAGCATACCGTCAACATGTCTGAGCCGATGCCGCCAGCGGAGATGGCGAAGTACTGGACCGATTTCATCAACGGCCACATCCCGAACTTCGATCTTACTCCCTATGAGCAGATCGACAATTACGTCAAAGAATGTTGGGAAGCCATCGTCGAGACCGCCATCTGGGCCGAGCAGGAACTGCCTGGCGTGCTGCAGCGTGTGCAGCCTGATATTGTTTGTGTCGACAATGTGATTCTGTTCCCGGCTATCAAGCGCTACGCCAAAAAGCACGGCCAGCCCTGGGTGCGCATCATCTCCTGTTCCGAAAACGAGATTCCAGACCCCGACATACCGCCGCACCTGTCGGGCTGTGGCGAGAATGAAAGCGCGTGTTTTGTGGCCTATCAGGAGCGCTTCAATGAGGTGGTCGGCCCCATCCACCAGCGTTTCAATGCTTTTCTGGAAGAGTGCAATGAAGATCCGTATCCCCTCGGCGAGTTCTTTGAGGCCTCGCCGCACATGAACCTTTTGCTGTACCCAGAACCAGTCAAGTTCAAACGTGCCACACCACTCGATCCTGAGTGCTTCCAGTACCTGGAAGGGTGCGTGCGTGATGAAAGCGCATTTGAAGTACCGGCTTTCAAGACCAACAACGAGACGCCGTTACTGTACGTCAGTTTCGGTAGTCTCGGTGCGGGCGATACCACGCTGTTACAACGTTTGATGAATGCAGTAGCAAATATGCCAGTACGTGCACTTTTCAATGTAGGCGATTACCAGAGCGAGTACGACTCGGTGCCGGACAATATCGCGATTGCGCCGTGGTACCCCCAACCGTCAGTGATCTCACAGGCCGATGCTGTGATCCACCATGGCGGCAACAACTCCTTTAATGAGTGCCTGTACTTCGGCAAGCCGGCATTGATCATGCCCTATGTCTGGGATGGCCATGACAATGCCCGACGGGTTATGGAGACTGGCCACGGCCTGCACCTGCATCGCAGCCGCTGGACCGACCAGGAACTGACAGCTTGCATTGAGCGCATGTTGACCGATCAGGCCATGCACGAGCACTTGGCGAAAACATCCGCGCACATGCGCGCTGAGCATGGGCCGACCAAGGCAGCGGCCATTCTGAACCAGTTGGTCGAACATTGACCGCGCTGGCACCACAAGCTGTTACTGCAGTGAGTCGACCGTTTGCCATGGACGCACACCGATTCAACGAATTGTGGTGCCGCAGCGGTGGCGGCATCGAGGCTGATGAGGTTTTCGAGGCACTGGCAACACGCTACCAGGAGCCGCACCGGCACTACCACACCGGCGCGCACGTGCAGTCGTGCCTGGATACTTATGACTGGGCCGAGTCAGTGCTCGGCAGGAGCGATGCCGTGGAGATGGCATTGTGGTTTCACGATGTTGTTTTTTGCATTGGTCGATCCGACAACGAAGCACAAAGTGCTGAGTTCTTCAGGGTGTTTGCCGGGGGGCATCTGCCCGGTGTTTTCATCAACAAGGTTACGGCGCTCATCATGGCAACCTGTCATCGGGAACTACCCGCCGAGCCTGACTCTCGTTTCGTGGCCGACGTGGACCTCGCCGAACTGGCGAGGCCGTGGCGAGATTTCATGGTTGCTTATCGATCGCTGTGCGCGGAGAGTGTCGACTCTGCCGATGCCGACCGTCTAAAGCGTCAGCAAGCGTTTTTCAAACGGCTACTGGGTTGGCCCAGTAT
>Ga0207984_1001137_pt1 | contig 13858 bp, 14 predicted proteins | sample ETNtaG_30_FD_185760 | JGI IMG/M metagenome (GOLD analysis project Ga0207984, IMG submission 185760) | Marine microbial and viral communities from oxygen minimum zone, Eastern Pacific Ocean - ETNP201306PF43B (SPAdes) (version 2) | ecosystem: Environmental > Aquatic > Marine > Oceanic ...
CTGTCTTGACGTTCGAGATGGGAAAGTGACGAAAGGCGTTGCGTTCAAAGGTAATATGGATGTTGGTGATCCTGTTGAGATGGCAAGATTCTATTATGAGAATGGTGCAGATGAATTGGTGTTTTATGATATTACTGCTAGTAATGAAAAGCGAAATATAATGATTGAAGTCGTATCCGCCGTAGCTGGTGAAATATTTATTCCGTTTTCGGTTGGTGGTGGGTTGAGAACTATTGATGATATGCGTGCTGTTTTGCTCGCAGGTGCTGAAAAGATTTCTATTGATTCAGGAGCGGTCCGGGATCCTAGTCTTATATCTAGGGGGGCAGAGGCATTTGGTAGTCAGTGTGTAGTTTTGAGTATGCAGGTTAAAAATGTTGAGCCACGAGATCAGGTGCCAAGCGGTTATGAAATATATATTGATGGCGGACGCCGCCCTATGGGACTTGACGCACTAGAGTGGAGTCAGCGTGGAGTTGAATTGGGTGCAGGAGAGCTTGTAATAAACAGTATTGATCAAGACGGAACAAAATCAGGTTACGAATTGGATCTGACTGGTAAAATAGCTGAATTGGTTTCGGTGCCAGTTATTGCTTCTGGTGGAGCAGGTAATCCAGAACATCTTCGAGACGTTTTTCTTCAGAGCCGTGCTGACGCTGCGATAGTTGCGTCCATTACCCATTATGGTGAATTTTCAATTAGTAGCATTAAATCGTATCTTCAACAAGAAGAGATACCTGTTAGAAATGTCTGGTAGGATTGATGATAAACCGGTGAATAAATGAAATCTTCCCAATGTTATCCTATTACTTCGTTTATGTTAATTGTAACGATTTTGTTATGCTCAGCAAGTTTTATTCTTGCTAAGACCACACGCGAAACGATTGAATTAGCGGAAAACTATCTATTGTCCAACCAGAATCGAGATGGTGGTTGGCCATTGCTTCCTGGTGAAGATAGTGATGTTGAAGTTACAGCTTTGGTGATGCAAGCGCTATTGTTGCAAGGTCATGGATCTGGATGGACAGTTATCAATCGAGGTATGGATTTTCTGATCAAAAAACAACGGAGCGATGGAAGTTGGAGTGGTAACACTGCCCATACTATCTTTGTTGTGATTACACTGCATTTAGGTCAAAGGGATCCCGAAGTAAGAGAAAAAGGGTTAACGTGGTTATCAGAAGCTCAGAATGGTGATGGAAGTTGGGGAAAGCAATTCAACCAACCTGGTAACGTACTCTATACAGGAGCTGTTATCTCTGGTTTGCGTCACCTTGTTACCCCAAGGTATTCACCGATTACCAAAGCCTCTGATTGGCTGGCGGAGCAAATTAACCCAATTGATGGTTATGGTTGGTCAATGAAACGTGGTACTAAATCAGATGTTATTGCAACCTCTTGGGTACTGCAGGGCATTTCGTTGATGTATGATATCAACGTGCAGTTAGCTTGGTTGAAACAGCAACAGAACGAAGATAACGGTTTTCCTCTTGTTGAAGGTAAGCCAAGTGATCCGGAAATTACTGCTTATGCTATTTTGGCTTTGGTTGCCTGTCAAGATCAACTTAATACTGACAAATTGGCTATTGGTTATCTCAAAAATGTGCAAGAGAAAGATGGGAGTTTTGTCAGTCAAACCCCGATTGAATTGGATACTCCAAAATCAAATTTGCAAACTACTAGCTTTGCTCTTTTGGCCGTACATGCCAGAAACATCAAAAAAAAATTTTCCTCGGGATTATCAGAATAGCCATTTGTTATGAGGCTTGCTGACCTAATCCCATTTTTTTGGAAACATGGGATAGACACTTTTACCTAGAGCTATACCAATTAGACTCCAGGGACTGCCCGCGGAGAACTGTCCAAAGATAAATCCAAGGGAAAATGGTAGCATTATTCGGTTGGATTTTAGTCCTCCTAAGGCGAAGATCCAACGTTTGGCCGCCCATGCTAAGAAAATTGAGAACCACATCCATCCGAATGCCCAGCCATCACTGACAGCATAACCCATTGGGTAAAGGGACCACCAAAGAAAACTGTGTTTCAATATTACTATAATTATAGTAACCAGGAAACCAGTACCCATATGTCGTATCATGGTCAAACTTGTATTCTGTGGGTATATGATTTGGTTTATTAGATGATGGAATTCTCCGATCCCCGTGTTCCATTGAATGGGAATTTATAGTATAGTGAAACATGAGGTAATATTGACAAAAACTCGTCCACGATAGAGGCCAAAATAACTAACGGTTACCCACGGAGACAAACCTGCTTGGTATCAAAAATAATAATCAGCATACCAAAAAGTGAGGCCAATTATCGCGAAATTGTATAGTCTTAGCTGGTGGCCATAAGGATAGTCACTTCACTTTTTCTCCTTATCGATTAAGCCAGAAAAATTAGACAGGAAGGGTTACGGGATCTTGATTAATAATATTTTTGATGTGACCGTAGGGAGCGGAAGAAACGAGTTCTTGTGTCTCGAGTGAAAGTCTGTCAATGACTTCCTGTGGGAGTGACACTTTACCTTCGTATTGCGGACGGTAGCGTAATATAAGCATTTGTCGTGACCGGTCTGTTGGTTTCCATCGTAATACACCATGGGTCAATAGCTCCGAGATACAGAGAAAATCGCCTGCTTTAGGAGTCAAGTTGGTAAACACTGGGTCTGGTTCGGGGTCAATTCCGTCTGGTCCAGGTTTGAGTAACTCATCAGGTCGCTCAAATTGGCTTTTATGTGATCCTGGAATTACGATTAGCCCACCATCACCCGGATTGACATCGGTTAGGTAAAAGAAAAAAACCAGGTCATTACAGAAAATACGGCCGTCTTTAACCTGATAACGTGTGTACCAATAACGTCCTTCGCGAGCGCAATGCAATCCTGCAGGATTCTTCTCAACCTTTTGACGATCAGGGTTATGTTGCTCGTATGATAGTGTTCCACTAACAAACCTAGGCATATCAGCTGTTAGTTCTTTGATCAAAGGCCAAATGGCTGGATGCATTGTAAGAGATTCTAAGGGTTTATCAAATGCAAATCCATGTTGGTATCTTATTAGAGGACGATTTCCTAATTCCTCGACAGGTATTGCTTCTCCACGTGGTGAGAATCCTGGAGGTCGTTCATCAGGATGGCAATAAATATATCGAGTGGCGGCCTCCTGTGCCTTTTTTAGATCTTCACCAGTTACAGCTTCTTTGATATGTAAATATCCGGTAATATCAAACAGATATCTTTGTTCGGGAGTCATCTTTTTTTAATTAGTCTCCTCAATTAATTTAATGTAGTGAAAGATACAATTGTTAATGAATGGGTTTGATTATTCCCCAAAATGTGGGAAGTGTATCGGCCTTCTCTACTGATAGTTCTTTTTTCTTTGGCTTTTTCGTAATCCTTATCACTTGGTTGGTATTCTTTGTTTTCTGCATTGGCTTGTCGCCTGAGGAGAACCATGACATTCTTTCCATATTTCAATGTTTTCGTGTGGCCTTCCTTATGACTTGCCGGTATTGAATTCGAAAACACGCTGATCGTTGTTAAATCCCTCTCTATCTGCGGGAGCCTTCTTTGGTGTTTTATCACCAGGATGTCTGTCAACCAACATAAATTCTGATAGGTTTTTAGGATTGACCAAGCGGGCCCACATATGCCACTTCCGCCTTTGGCTTTCGGGCCAATTGTTCCGAAAGCGAACTCGTAGCGTAACATACCCCCAAATTTACCAGTGGGAGCTAAGACGGTCTTACCATAGGCTTTGTTCATTTTTTCAATTGCCCAATGCTCGTTTGTGCTATGTATTTTTCAGCCTCAACATAATTGGGGTGACATAAAGAAGAAGTGATTAGCGATAATCGACATCATCGTTCAGTTCTTTGAGAATGGCATGGGGCATTCCCCGAAATTTTTTTCTTGATCCTGACCACGTAATAAAATTGCTTTCCATCCACGTTTCATGGAGTTCTCTTCGATTTGTTTGACCCAAGGGGGAATGTAGCGGATAGTTAATCCACAACGCCTTCGGGTAGATCGGTTCGGTAGGCTTCCGTGGACGATTTTCCCGTGGTGAATTGACATTTCACCGGCTTTCAAGATTAGATCAAAGGCCCGTTTTTCGTCTTCCTGAGTGACAGATGCTTCTTGGTTAATACTGAGTAAATTTCCTGCTTGATCGGATTTTCCGTGTTCTCGAATACCATCATGATGTGATTCTGGGATGACACTCATGCAACCATTTTCGCGGTCACTGTCGTCAATAGCAAACCAAGCAGTAATTGCTTCAGCCGGTTCCAGCCCCCAATAAGTAACGTCCTGATGCCAGGCGACAAACTTTTCTTGTGGACCGTATTTGCAAAAGAAATGAGTTGCTAGCAATAATACATCTGGGCCGATAAGGTCCGAAATACAATCTAGAATTGACGGATGTGTTGCCAATGCCCAAATGAACTTTTGATCAAAGTGTCGGTCGACCAGGCCTATTTGACAGTTTTCACGACCTTCCTTGGTTTCAAGTTGATCGAATAATTCTCGGTAACGCTTCGTTTCGTCTGCTTCTGTTATTTGGATTCCAGTGATAAAACCATTTGTTTCGTAATCTCTAACTTGTTTTTGGGTGAGAAACATTGTTTTGGCGTTCCTTTTTTGCACTTGGGTGATATTCTAAGAACAAGCAACATCCAGAGGATTGAGGTTGACTTAGATTTAGCTGAGATGGTTTCTTGTTTTAGTCTTGGAAAACCTGTTGATTAACGAGACCAGAAGGTTTTTGTCCTTGAAAAACTTGTATAATGTTTTTGGCCGCTTGAAGTGCCATTCGCGCCCAGGATTCTTCAGTAACTCCAGCTATGTGTGGCGAAAGGACAACCTGATCCATGGAAAGTAATGGGCTCTGGCCGAGTGGTTCTACAGCAAAAACGTCTAATCCTGCACCGGCTATTAGACCTTCTTTTAGAACCTTAATTAGGCTATCCTCATCAACAATCCCTCCTCGGGCGGTATTGATGAGATAAGCTGTTGGTTTCATCAACCTTAATTCTTGTTCACCTAAGAGGCCTACTGTTTCTGGAAGTAAGGGTAGATGTATGCTAACAAAATCGGCTTGTGCTAGTAGCTCATTCAACGGGAGATAAGTAATGTTGTGTTCAGCGGCAAATGTTGCATCTTGGAATAAATCATACGCTAGGAGTTTCATCCCGAATCCAGCTCCTCGTTTGGCTACGCATTTTCCGATACTTCCGAATCCAACAATTCCTAACGTTTTTTTGCTTATTTCGATACCAACCTGTGGTGACCAATTGCCAGAGCGGATATCTTTGTCGCCGCTTGGAATGTGACGAGCTAGACTCAATATCAATCCGATGGCATGGTCCGCAACGCTATCGCTATTTGCGCCTGGAGTAGTAGTCACGCAAATACCGTTTTGGGTTGCAGCATCAACATCAATGGCATCGAAGCCGACACCAGTTCGGGAGATAATTTTTAACCTGCCTACATTGGAAAGGACTCGTTTGGAATAAGGGAAACTCGATGTTATCAGCCCGTCTGCTTGATTTAAAATGCCGATAAGTTCATCTTCCTTTGGTGCTTGCTTAAAGTAGTTTAAAGATATTTTACAGTTATGCTCCCTCAAAAATGAAACAGCTTCACTTCTTTCCCAAACTGGGTTGCGATAGACAGATACAATTGAAACATTGTCCATAATCTGAGTTGCCTTCAGTGTTATGCCATAGAATATATAATGATTTGCATTATGAATTGATTCATAATGTTAAGTATAAATTACAGTTTGGGATCTATTAGGCAGGGTTGAATTGAACTACTAGTTTCTCTGCCCATGCGCGATTAGCATCAATTGTTCGACCTGCGTTATGAGGAGTGTGTACAACATTGTGTCGTTCCAATAGAGGATCATTAAGCGGTAACGGTTCTAAGTCCCAAACATCCGCTGCAAGACTGAGTTCATCTGCCAAAACTCGTTTTCTCACGGCTTCAATATCGCATATTAACGCTCGAGTTACCAATACTACTAAACAGCCTTTAGGTAATGCATTGATATGATCAGCCGTGACAATACCACGCGTCGAGTTCGAAAGAGGGACCATCGGGACAAAGATGTCGGCATCTTTGACTAAGTTATTAAGGTGCCACTCTTTCCGAGTTCCCGCTCGGTGGAAGCATGGCTCGCTGGCAAAAGGATCCCAAGTGGCAACATCAGCACCTAACATGTTAACAAAACTTGCATATCGGCTACCAATGTTACCTGCGCCCACGATTCGGACTCGTTTCCCAGCAATTGTGCCACTGGCGAAATTTGGGTTGTCACCAAATTGATGGCCACGAGCTCCTGGCAAGCCCTTGTTTTCAGGTGGATTATAATTCCAAGGTTCCAAATTGGTAATAATTTCATGATGAAGCTGTGGGATTCTTCTGAGACCACACAAGGTCAATGCTAAACCATACTCGGAAACCGATTGCCCCCAGAATCCTTCACTTGTTTGATTATATACTTTGATTTTAGCTTCTTTCAGGTAGGCAGGAAGATTATCTCCGTCGAGGTTACTGTGGTAACTGCCTTGAAAGGTTGCTTCTTGTAGATCTGTGAATGTCTTCAAACAGTCTAGTGTTACGGTCACACCCAAGCAAGCTAATCGCTGAATGTCAGTCGTATCCAGAACAATTTGACCAAGTTTCCTGTTGTCGCCATGTTCCAGCCGAATAAACTGCACTTCTCCTTCTTGTTGCCATAGTTGGTGGAAATGGTCAGCGGCAAACGGCCATGACAAGTCAAAATCCGGGGCTACAGTAATTAAGCTACTCATCTTAACTCCAGTTTAATTTATATAGAACAAAAATTGTTGATTAAACCCTGTTGGCTTGGATAAGTGAGTCCAAATCAGGATGGATTCCAAATACGATTTAGCTAGCTGAAAAAGTCGTATCAAAACCTGAATTTTAACTGCTATGGTTGGTTCAAGTTGCGACGAAATCAGCTTGCTGAGTTATCATTATGTGGTATAAGTATTTAGGCTGTGTGCTGAATTTCATTCTTTAGCAGTTTTAATCTCATCTAAGTTCAAGTTTATTGTATGGTGGCTTGTTAGGATCGAGTTGACCTGGCAGTTATAACATAATCGAACGTTACTTGTAAACGATTAGTAGAATAGGCAAACAAGTCATCATCTATATTTGAAATGTGGTGGCAACTAAACTTTCGCACGGTTTTTCTCGAAACTTGTTGTAGGATAGAGATGATAACGGATTACTGGTTCATCAGGTCTTTATAACACTCGAGTTTAGCATTTTTCATAGACTGAAATCGATCATCCAAATTGTGCTTATTTTTCCCGTTCATCATTTCTATCAGTTGCTGGAGGTGGTTCGGGAGACAATTCGGAAATCTTATCTCGCAAATCTGGACCGATTTCAATCTGCAAGGATTTTAATGAGCCTTCTAATTGATCTAGGCTACGAGCCCCAATAATTGGAGCAGTTACTGTTGGATGACTTGCTACCCATGCAATAGCTAAACCTGCGGGTGAAAAACCATACTGCTGAGCAAATTTAGTGAAGTTATCGGCTGTCTCGTACATCCATTCTGCATTATATCGAATTTTATACGTTTGGTTTTCAATTAGCCTGCCGCTTTCGGGTTTATGGTTAGATCCGTATTTCCCTGTTAGTATCCCTGCTCCTAGTGGGCTATAGGGAATGACCCCCAAATTTTCGGCTTCTGCTAGTGGCAATATTTCGACTTCAGCCTGACGTTTAACCAAATTGTACATTGGCTGGATACATTCAAATCTTGATAGATTTTCTTTTTCGGAAATGCCAAGTGCTTTTGATATTTGCCATGCGGCAAAGTTACTGGCTGCAGGATACAGGATTTTTCCTTGTTTGACTAAATTGTCTAGGGTTTTTATTGTTTCTTCTACTGGTGTATTATCATCAAAATTATGGATGAAATAGAAATCAAGGTAATCTGTTTTGAGTCGAGCTAAACTCTTTTCAATACCAAGCATGATGTGTTTGCGGTTGGCTCCTTTAGCATTCACGTCATTACCTGTGGGGCCATAAACTTTGCTGGTTATAATTACTTCATCGCGACAATCTGAGATAAGCCTTCCCAGTATTTCTTCCGACATTCCGTTATTATAAATATCTGCGCAATCAAAGAAATTGATCCCTACTTCTCGGCAACGATGGAACATTGCTGCTGAAATCAACTCATCGGCATCACCACCAAAAGACATCGTTCCAAAGCATAAAGATGAAACCATAATTCCGGTATTTCCAATCGGTTTATATTCCATGTTTTTTTGAATTTCCTTTTGAGTTTCATAAATTGTTTAAGTTTGTAATCAACAATGTGATTCGTCTGTATAGTTGAGCAAAAATGATCTGAAAGTGACCTGTAATTTAGTAGTGAGGTAATATTATCTGTCCTTCCATATATTTGACAGCCTTCCCCGATAACAGCACTCGATCTCCTTTCAATTCACATTGGATGATGCCGCCTCGTGGAGAAAGTTGCTTGCCGATAAGTTGACTTTTTCCCAGCTTTTTTGCCCAATATGGTGTCAGTTCACAATGGGCCGAACCAGTAACAGGATCTTCATCGATCCCAAATTTTGGGGCAAAGAAGCGGCTAACAAAATCAACGTTTCGCCCTTTAGCGGTAATGATGACGCCACGTAGGTTAAGGGATTTGAGTTTCTCAAAGTCAGGTTTGATGGTGAGGATATCATCCTGTTCGTCATAGACAGCCATATAATCTTCAGCTGATAGTACTTCTATTGGTTCTTTTCCCAAACTATTTCTTAAAGTCTGTGGCATTTTACAGGGAGATGGTGGTTGAGATGGAAAGTCCATAACTAACAAATCATGGTTGCGATGTACAATTAATTCGCCACTTCTTGATGTAAATGTGATTGTGTTTGTAGGATGGCCGGTCAATTCGAAAATGACATAAGATGCTGCCAGCGTAGCATGCCCACATAGATTAACTTCTGAAGCAGGAGTAAACCATCTAATATAGAATTCTGATCCCATTGGGACATAATAGGCCGTTTCGGAAAGGTTGTTTTCCTCAGCGATCGCTTGTAGGGTGGAATCTGGCAGCCATACTTCAAGGGGACAGACAGCCGCCGGGTTTCCGGAAAAAACCTGGTTTGTAAAGGCATCAATCTGATATAACGTCAGTTCCATATTTATTTGTCTTTAGTTTACGAGTTACAAAGCATATGGATATGGTACACTAAATTGTGTCTAGGTTGATTGGATATTTAAAATTATCCTATTCCCACCATGAAACTGGATGCCATCCCATGTTGTAGGTTGTGATATTGAATGTTGCATTAACAATGCTCCAGATTCCTCCCATTGTATAATCTCCAAGTATTAAACCAACGAAAAATGGTATTGCCTTGCGGTATGTTTTTAACCCGCCATATTTGAGAATGGCCAATTTTAGCAACCAACTAATAAAGACCGGAACCCAAATGTAAACCATCTCAGCTGGACTGACTCCTAGGACAAAGCCAATGGGATGAAGTGGCCACCAAAGAAATCGCATTTTCATAGCTAATAGAAGGCTTGTAATCCCGAAGCCGATGCCCATAAAGGCCATCGTAGAATAGTCGTGTGGGGTAGGGGAAGTCAACCATACTTGAAGGCGATTAGTAAAGCTTTCTCGACCCATATGTGCAACTTCCGACCAGTTACCAGCACCATAGTGATATGAAAGGTGAAGGTAAATTATAAAATTAATCGGTATTCCAACTAACAAGGCAATGATTACAATTGATAATAGTTTCCTGATGTTTGTTTTTGATTGTTCTCCGATTCTGAATCCCTCAAGCTGATTTGGCATTGGATGAGCAGCCTGATCACGAGTCAGCCCGTAAAAAAAGGAAAGAATGGTCAGGTTTCGTGGACCGATAATCCGTGTTCCCAGAGTCTCAGTAATCGCGCGTGACGGGTCTATCATTAGCATTTCGTGCACAGCAAGCCCAAGCCCACTTCTGATTTTGGTTACCCCAATTCCTATGAAGCAATATATTGCCAAGAAAAGCAGGATAATCCATAAGGACAGTCCAGACTTGTAAGAGAAAAGCAGGAAGAAAATAAGTGCTAACACGATGCCCCAAATAGCAGTTCGATAATTCATTGGCTCTTTTGATTCATCGATAATGTTTTGGGCCATGAACACTTGTAGGAAAATCTGTTTTAAGTGATTACGCGCTAGCCAAAGTGTCAGGATACCTAATCCTATCCAGGCACCCATGGACTGTTCAATGAAATGTAGGTTACGCAAACCCGTCGTGGTTCCGACTAACAACAGTGCTATTTTTTTTGATAGATAGAAAAACCATGCTGAGAACGAAAGGTCTAGCGGCATAAAGAAAGAGAGACCAATAACAAACGGTTGAAAAGATATGCGTGTTTGACCCATATACTCCCATGGCTTATCTGGAAATTCTATGATACGCCATCCTACCGGAATATATGGGAGTGATGAATGGAAAGCCCGTAAGCCGTTTAAAAAACTAATGCCAGCTGCTATAGAAAACCCAATCCACATTAATTTGTTCTTTAGGAAGGATGAACCATCCCGACTCATTTCCAAAGGCATCCATGTAATAGGATAAGTGAGTCGCTCATAATCTGTAAGCTGTTTTCTGATAATCACATTGAGGCAGATTAGCATTGCATAAAGTGCAAACAGAAATCCTGACCAGTATAGTGTTGGAACAAGCCAAGCTGAAACAAGATTTAAGTTGAATAGTGAAGAATCACCTGAGAAAAATGGGTCTAATACCCTCATGTCTCTTGGGGTAAACCAATCAGGTATGTATCTCCAAAATAGGTCTCTCCACTCGTTTTCCACAGTAGCGAATTTAAATGGATGTGCTATGGGACCTAAAAACCTTGTCATTCGGTGCCCGGAGAGAGTTGAGACTGCAACAATCATGACGTAGATGACTAAGTTTTCAGACTCTGTGAATGCAGATTTCGGTGAAAAATTTCTTATCAGAAGATTTATCAAAATCAGCCCGAAAAGAGTAAAAATGGCATTGCTAAAGAGCGACATATAGGTATGATTTAGTCCCTTTAGAAAATCATTCATTGAAATCCAGTAGGAGTTTACAATAACCAAAATAAGACCAGTTATAATCACACGAAGTCGGACATTATGAATGTGATTTTTAGTTGACAGGGAAAGTTCTCTCATAAAAAGTAACCTGAATTTGAATCTTGAATTTGGACCGGACAGAGGTAATGAATCATAGTCTTATTTCAAGCCTTTGGCGGTGAAATTATCTAGACATTATATTCGAAAAATTAAAGCGAGTTTAATCTTTAATCATTTAAGTACGGTTTAGTGGCTGAAGTTTTTTATACGTTTACTTAACCGTTAGATTGATTTTAGAATACGATTAACTGTCAGGTATAAATGGGCCCCCAAATGGTCATATTTGCTCATTTTCATATGTTTATATATAGTTTGGTATATGATTAGGAAAGTAATATCAGGTAAAAACGAAAGTCGTTAGTGCTCTAAAGTTTGGTGAATGTTTTTATCCTGTCAATAGGTTTATTAGTTCTTAATTGGTTCCTGTTATTTTGAGCTGCTTATTGTCTTTAAGGATAAATCGCAAAACGTGAAATGATAATTCAAGCCGAAAATACCTCTTATTCTGTCGGCTTTTGGATTATTCCAATATCTCAATCCATTCCTGGTAAACATCCCTCCAGATGTAGGCCAACGAGGCTAGGACATCAAATGGTTAATTGGGTTAGGATTACGTAAGTGAGTCGTTTCTGAGCCAAATTCATGATCTTTGAAATCGCCATGAACAAATATGAATCTGTTTCGGAAGTTAGGTTTTGTGCTTGGATTTGGGATATCATTTTAAACCCAAAGTAAGTCTTCCGAATGAGGGGTAAGATTCTAGCTGTTGATCGTTAATTGGTTTTAGGATCCAATCAGGTTTAATAATATTAAATATGGCAAAATAATACATCAATAGAGCTTAGCAACATGTCGTCGGATTCGGTTGTCGGTATCTGTCCTTTGGCAATGTTTTTTCCCGTCTAGTAGAATATGTTCTGTGACACTAGATGTGCCCTTAAATCAAGAATTAGTCATTGCATTTTCTATGGATATCGGCACTCCAACATATTTCTTGTAGATGAGAAAGGGAAACTTGAACCGCTAAACCTTACCCAGTAGGAAGTCCTAGGCTATTGTAATGGTCACTTAACTTGGTCTCTGGATGGAACTCAAATTGCTTTCGATACTAATCGTAAAGGCAAAGCAAATTATGAAATTTTCCTGATGGATGTCGATGGTGCGAATCCGAAGGATTTGAGTAAATCAGATAAAGATGATAAAGAACCCGCTTGGTTCCGATAAGGAAATAAGATTTTTTTCAAGTCTAAACGCGATAGCAACTTGGAAATCCACCTTAATGAATGCCAAGGTGGAAAATTCCATTCGATTGACTAATCACCCTAAAACGGAAAAGGAGTCTAATAGGTCTCCGGGTGGCAAATCAATTGTGTTCATGTCTAATCGTGGTGTCGGAAATTGGGATATCTACAAGATGGATGCGGCTGGGCAAAATGTTGTTCGTTTGACTGATGACCCCGCAAAGGATGATAGGGCTTCATGGTCACTAGATGGTACGAAGATAGTTTATACTGCTCCCGCCCAACCTCTTACTTGTCATTTTGGATTTAGCACAAAAATAAAGACATAAACATGGGAATAGTAGCACATCTATTTCCCGTCTTGGAAAGGTGCACAATGGAGCTCAGTAGAGTTGATCGAGAAATTGAACGCTTTTTAGGGTGGTTCAGCAGTGGTTTGAGCTTAATAGAATTACTGATCAGAGAAACATGATGGTGGATGTCATTTCTACTATGTGCTTGACATTATATTAAGGCATGTATTGTGTAGGCTTCAATTTACATTGAGTTATGTTACGTATCGAAACAATTATTATTTGTAAAAGGAGATTGTAGAATATGTATCGATTTTTTTCTATGTGGGTTTTTGTTTTGCTGACGCTTGGACTTGATGGAAATGTATGGATACCAATGGCTCACGGTGGCGAATTCATGGGAGCTTGGCTTCTGGATGATGGTGGAAAAGTCATGAAAGATTCCTCCGGTCTTGACCACCATGGTGAGATTACTCTTGGTCCAGGAGCTAAGTGGATTAATGGTCCCTATGGGAAACCGCGTACAGCGCTGTTCCTTGATGATAAGACGTTTTGTCGTGTTGAGGATGCCGGTGGAGTATTCGATACGCCGGAGGGCATTACCGTTGGGTGTTGGACTATAATTTCAGGCCTTCTGCTGTAGCGGTATTCCTCGTAAAATGGATAGTGCAGATGCTGGTGGATGGAAACTTTTCTTTTGGGCACATGCTGGTGTATGGGTTGGAACTGGTGCTGCCAGTGTCCAACCCATGGCTGATCCCAATCCTGGGAAATGGACGACGAAAGATTGGGTCCATACTGCTGCCACCTATGATGGTAGTGTTGTTAAAGTTTTTGTAAATGGTGTCATAAAAGGCGAAAAAAAAGGCGGAGTTAATGAAATAGACCCTGGCGATGGTTCGTTAGGTTGGTCTCATGATGTGTTCAAACGACGGCATCAGGGAGCTATTTCTGAAACTTTTATTTATGATGAAGCAATGCCAGCCGCGGAAATTAAAGCAATAGTAGACAAGGGATTGGCCGAAACGCTGGCGGTGAGAGCACTTGGCAAATTATCGACTGCTTGGGGCATCTTGAAAAGAAAATATTAATTTTTAAAATGAGTATGGAGTATTTTGGATTGACATGT
>Ga0207984_1001139_pt1 | contig 13847 bp, 9 predicted proteins | sample ETNtaG_30_FD_185760 | JGI IMG/M metagenome (GOLD analysis project Ga0207984, IMG submission 185760) | Marine microbial and viral communities from oxygen minimum zone, Eastern Pacific Ocean - ETNP201306PF43B (SPAdes) (version 2) | ecosystem: Environmental > Aquatic > Marine > Oceanic ...
ACAACATCGGCCCGGTTCCTTTCGAGTCTGTCCCTGTAACTCCCTTATGTGGCCTGAGGATCTCCCGTGGGACAGGCGTCCCGCCTGTCGTGACTTTCTGACAGCAGGTCGGCTGTCCCACACTGCATTTGCTGCCCCGGCCACGTTAAGCCGTGTGTACGGATTTCAGTCGGGCGCGGCAATCGAAAACTGAGAGGACAGAGAACATCGCAACCATCACCACACGGCGACAGATGAGCTCCTCCTCCTTGAACGGTTCAAGCACGGAGATAACCTCAAGCGGCGTACTTGGCACTTTGCACTTAACAGGCTTGGTATGCTGTTGGTCAATCACGCAAATCGAGTCCCCGCACTCCAAAGGAGCCGTCTTGGACACGACTCTCCAAACCGCCACCCAACGCCTGCTCTCAGAGCGCAATTCTGGCGGCTACTGGGATGGCGAACTAGCGACCTCCTCGCTCTCGACAGCCACCGCGGTTTCCGCGCTCGCCATCACGGATGCGGATGCCCACAGTGCGCTGATTGACGGCGGTATCGAGTGGCTGAGTGAACATCAAAACGAAGACGGCGGCTGGGGCGATACGGATCGCAGCGTGAGCAATATTTCAACGACGCTTCTGGTGAAGGCGGCCATCCATCTGGCGGGCAGGGCCGACAGTCTCAGCGATCAGCTCGAAAGCGCGGATGGCTATATTCAGAGAACAGGTGGCATTCCGGCGATGGTTGCTCGCTACGGCAAGGACAGGACGTTCTCCGTGCCCATCCTGACAAACTGCGCGCTTGCGGGGCTGGCCGAGTGGCGTGATGTCTCAACTTTGCCGTTCGAGCTCTCTTGCCTGCCGCACTCATTTTTTCACCTGCTTAATCTTCCGGTCGTCAGTTATGCCTTGCCCGCGCTTATTGCGATTGGGCAGGCCCGTTACTTTCATCGTCCACCGATCTTTCCGGTGACCCGCTTCATTCGTGCGCTCGCCAAGAAGAAGAGCCTGCGAGTTCTCGATTCCATTCAGCCAGAGAGCGGCGGATTCCTCGAGGCCATTCCTCTGACGAGTTTCGTTACGATGAGCCTTGCGAGTATCGGCCAGAGAGAGCACCCGGTAGCGAAGAAGGGGATCGAGTTTCTACTGAATTCAGTACGGCCCGACGGGAGTTGGCCGATTGATGTCAACCTCTCGGTCTGGGTCACCACGCTTGCTATCAATGCTTTGACCTCGGCAGATATGGAGCTTTCTGAACATCTTGGCGACGATGAAATCAGAACTCTGAAATCCTGGCTCCTGGCTCAACAGTACAAAGAGATCCATCCATACACGAAGGCCGCACCGGGCGGCTGGAGCTGGACACACCTGCCGGGCGGCGTTCCCGATGCGGACGACACACCCGGGGCCCTTCTCGCGCTTCGAAATCTGCCCATGGATGAGAATTCAGAGCAGGCAGCATCTGATGGTGTCCAGTGGTTACTCGACCTGCAAAACAAAGACGGCGGGTGGCCTACGTTCTGCCGAGGCTGGGGGCATCTGCCGTTTGACCGCAGCGGATCGGATCTGACGGCCCATTGCATCAGAGCCATCCAGGCCTGGAGGGAAGACATCCCGCTGTCTGCAAGAGGTATCGATGACTCGCTGAATCGAGGGGCACAGTACCTGCAGAAACAACAGGATTCGGAAGGCTATTGGTTGCCGCTCTGGTTTGGGAATCAGAATGCACCGGGCGACATTAATCCCGTTTATGGCACTGCGAGAGTTCTGGCCGCATTTCATGACAGCAGGCTGGAAGCCTATTCTACGAACCGGAAGGGGGCCAAATCCCGACAGGTTGTCCGGGCAATCGAGTGGCTTCACAGCCAACAGAACCCAGACGGCGGTTGGGGCGGAATTGCAGGCGCGCCTTCTACCATTGAAGAAACTTCCCTCGCCGTCGATGCATTGATTCCTGCGCCGGGAAATACACATCGGCCTGCTGTCGTCTCAGGAATCAAGTGGCTGTGCAAGGCCATTGCCGACGGCCGGCTCGACGAACCCGCACCCATCGGCTTCTACTTTGCCAAGCTCTGGTATTATGAAAAGCTCTACCCGATCATTTTTTCTGTTGCCGCTCTTACTCGAGCGCGAAAGACCGATTGGCTTGACGAAGCCTGTAAAAAAGATTCAACTTCATCGTCTGTTCCCTGATTGTAAGATTCAATACTTCATACCCCTGCAGCCGCAACATTAGTTCAACGGAGTCGAACTGTGTCCAGCCCTTTGATTGACGAGGCGGTCGGCGCCCTGCCGATCGTCGAAAGCATTCCCGCCGCCCCAAAGAAGGGTGGAAGGCGGAAAAAACCGAGCACCGCACATCTCAAGCAGGTACCGCAGGAAAGAGCCGTCAGAATGCAGGTCAAGGAAGCTGCCGCGATCTACATGAAGGACGTGGACCGCTCTGTCCCGTTGACCAAAGAAACCTGCATGAACATGGCTCAAGAGCTCCTTATCAGCGTGGGGCTCGACCCGCTCAGCAATCTCGGTTTTGGAATGGTCTGCATTAACAATGAGTTCTGGCGCGAGCAGCTCATGGCCGTCGACTTCAGCCGCCGCCTGCTTCTGCTTCCGCACTGCCTCAAACACGCGGAAGGCTGCCCCGCCGAATACGATGAATTTGGACTGAACTGCCGCGAATGCGGCGCATGCGAGGTGGCCGATTTCAAGGTCATTGCTGAAGACCTCGGCTACAAAGTGCTCGTCGCTGAGGGATCGCCAATTGTTCTGAAGATTCTGGTAAGCGGTTACATCGACGGCGTGGTCGGCGTCGCCTGCCTGAACGTCCTGGAAAAGGCGTTCGACAAATTGCTCACTGCGGGTGTCCCCGCCATGGCCGTCCCGTTGCTTTCGAGCGACTGCAAGAATACCTCCGTCGATGAGGACTGGGTGCAGGAGCTCATCTCACTCAAGTCCGAGATGCCGGCCTCGCGCACTCGCACTTACCTGCCTCTGTTGCGTAAGGCGAACGAGATTTTTGAAAAAGATGAACTGGAGCGGCTGGTTGCGAGACCACGCAAAAGAGCCGTCCTCTCTGCATTCGAAAAAGCCGGCAAGATCCTGAACGGCTCGACCCGCAAGACGCTGGTCGCGGACCCGGTAGCCAGCACTGAACAGATCGCTTTCGATTTCCTCGCACGGGGCGGTAAACGTTCTCGCCCGTTCATCACTCTGGCAGCGTATGACGCGCTTGCGGAAGGCAACGGCACCGATCCCAAAGTGAATGGAGATGGCGTGGAAATTCCGGATCACGTTCTGCTGAACGCCATTTCGATTGAAACGTTCCACAAGGCATCGCTCGTTCATGATGATATCGAAGACGATGACGTCTATCGCTACGGCACCGAGACTCTCCACTGCCGCTATGGAATGCCCATAGCGCTGAACGTCGGCGACTACCTCATCGGCCAGGGCTACCAGATGATCTGCAAAGCTGCCGCGGGCATGGGAAGCGATGTCGCGGCGGACATTCTTAATCGGCTTTCAAGATCGCATGTGAAACTTTCCGAAGGCCAGGGAGCAGAGCTCACCTGGCGCGAGTCTGGTGACAAATCATTCAGCCCACTCGATGCTCTGAAAATTTACGCGCTCAAGACCGCGCCGGCCTTCGAGGTCGCACTTTACTCAGGCGTCCGCCTCGCCGGTGGTGCCGAACCTTATGAAAAACTGATTGCAGACTTCTCCCGAAATCTGGGTGTCGCCTTTCAGATCCTCAATGACCTTAACGATTGGGAGGGTGACGATTACAATAAACTGGTGAGCGGCGGAGATGTTCTTTCCGCTCGGCCGACGCTCCTGCTTGCGCTGGCGCTTGAATCCGCCGGCGATGGAGACAAGCAGTCTCTGCTCGACCTGCTGGATTCTGAACAGCGAACTGAAATGACCATCCGCAAGGTGCGCCGCATTTACGATCGTTGCCAGGTCTTTGCCAAAGCCGACAAGCTCGTCGAGAAATACCGCGCTCGAACGGAAGCCATCGCGGACGAAGTGGAGAATAGCGACTTCAGATCCCTGCTGTATTTCCTCGTGGATACGATTCTGGATAAAGAGGAAACTGATCCGTCTGAGGCGGTGATGAGTTTGCCTGTCGTCAATCCTGCGCTGGTGGTGCGGAGTTGAGGTCGCGGATCTGTTATCGATGGTTGGGCGCAGCCGAATCTCCATCTTGATCTCACTCATCATCTCATGTCCTCTCGATTTCTCGTCGAGGAGCGCCGAAACCACGTTTCAGCACCACTCACGTTCCTTGGATATAGGAGTAATGATGAAGAATGCCGACCTCTCGATCTGACTCAGCAGGTAACACCATGCCACACGTTCCCCAGGAAGTTGATTACCAGGACCTCTTCTCCATCTTCGAGAAGAATCCTGACGCGCCCGAACACAGATTCGTCGATGGCGAAGACGTACCCGAACCCTACCGAAGCCTGCTGGTTCATGAAGATCACATGACCGTGACGATGGAGGGCTTCTATAACGAGCCAGTTGTGTTGCGCGTGGTGGAAGTTGCCCGCAAAGACAATCTCTACGCCCGCAAGATCCTTCTGACGGCCGGAGAGGGCGGGAAGGTGACCCAGTTCGGCATCATGCGCTTCAATTTCGATTACTGCACGGACGAAGTCCGCGACGAAATCATCGAAGGCGTCACTCCTCTCGGCTACATCCTCATCAAGCACAATCTGCTTCGCCGCATCGACGTCCATTCATTCCTCAGGCTCCAGCCCAACGATGAAGTTGCCGGCTACTTTGAGATCGAAAATGCCGGCCCCACCTACGGCCGGCTGGCCACCATCTTCTGCGACGAGAAGCCGGCAGTAGAATTACTTGAAGTCGCCTCGCCGGATGTCTAGTTGTCCAAGACGGAGTCGTTTTGACGGATTTCAGGGGCGAAGCCCCGGGCTGTTTGCCTAGCCCAGCCCAACGGGCTGGGTGAATGGTACATGGATTTGGAAAGGGGCAACGCCCCGGCCATTTATAGGGAGGCCATTCATAGGGGCAAATGACCGGGGCGTTGCCCCTTAGGATGATCTGCCCGAAAACCCAGCCCGTTGGGCTGGGCTAGGCAAACGGCCCGGGGCTTTGCCCCTGAAAATTGTCATTCAAATCCGTAAAATTGCCCTCGTCTCGGCCTTCTAGCCCCTGGTTAATCCGCCGAGCATGCCCAGCATGATGACGAGCGAGGGTTGCGCCTGAGACCATTTCACTTCTGTTTGATCAATGCCAGGATGGATTCCGCCGGAACGCATTGCTTGAAGACCATCTGAAGATTGCGCGGGATACCGTCTTTGCTGCTGTAGTAAACAGAATTTGTGCTGGCCACGATTCCGACGACGTTGCCAAACTCGTTGAGGAGCGGGCCGCCACTGGAGCCTTTGGCAAAGTCAGCAGTGATGGCCACACGCTTCGCCTTCGATCCGTTCTTGTGTCTCTCGAGGTAGTAACGCGAGATCCTTCCCGCGCTCATGGTGAAGAATCGAGTGGATGGATGGCTGATGACGGAGACCTGCGATCCGACGGCCGCGCGTGTCGACAGAGCGAGGGGCTTGAACTTCCGTTCGCCCACGTCCAGTCGGCAGATGACAAGGTCATCGGATTCATTCGAGGCCAGCACTTCTTTCACCGGCAGCACTTCACCTTTTTGCGTCATCGCTACCATGGCGTGGTGTTTTTTATTTTTGAATGAGTGGAAATTGACCACAAACGCCCCGTCTTCAGACACGATGAAGCTGCTCGATACATCCACGTGCCATTTGGTGCAGCGCCCGCATTTGTAGATGTTCCCCACCATCAGCAAGCTCTCCAGGCTGTCCTGATACAGCTTGTCCTGGGCTTTGCTGTCCGTCGAGGGCGTGGCCAACGAGAGAGTGCAGGTTTTGCGAGTGAGTTGCTGTTTGAGGGTCTTGAGAGTGGCCGTCTTGCCCTGCTCGAGGAGCTTCACTCCTCCTGTCTCGAGCTTTTTCTTGAGGGCACCATCATCGAAGTAGATGTTGTCGCCACTTTTGACGACCAGTGGCCCTGATGACGAGGGGGCCGTCGCCTCTGCGTGGCTCTCTTCATCGACGGCAGCCGGATCTCCCAGGCTTTTTTTGAGCAGCTTTGAAAGCTCGGCACCCCGTGCGTTCAGCGAAACGACCTTACCTTCCCGATCGACGAGAATGGCTTTGGGAATGCTCATGATGCCGTAGTAAGCGGCGAGCGGGTGATCCCAGCCGGTGGCCTTACTGTCTTCACTGAACAGCGTTGGCCATTCCAGTTTTTTGTCTTTGACGAATTTCACAACCCTCGCTTTCTGTGTATCCAGGCTGATCCCCACCACTTCAAAGCCCTTGTCGTGGTATGCCGCATAATTGCGCTTCACGTTCGGCAGCTCGGCGATGCAGGGCCCACACCAGGTAGCCCAGAAATCAACGAGGACCACTTTCCCCTTCAGTTTCGCGAGATCAATCTCTTCGCCGGACAGGGCCTTGCCCTTGATTTCCATGGCCTTTCCGGGAAGCTCGATCAGGCGCGCCATTCCTTCGAATTTTTTGCCCCAGCGAACAACATTCGCGTCCTCGCTTTTGATGACCTGCGGCCCGAGTTTTCTGTAAAAGTCAGCCGCAACTTCTTTCTTGCCCTTTCCTTCGAGGGCTCGGCCGATACCGAACAAGAGGGACATCTTGGATCGGTCGATCTTGTCCCCGAACACCTCCGCAGCCTGGCTGACAAACTTGTCTCCGTCTTCTTTAAGGTCTTCGGTCTGCAGCAGGAGTGAATACTGCTGGCCGAGGCTGGCAATGGCTGGCCGCGCATCTTTAGAGACGGTCTCCACGAAGCCTGCATACTCGGCCTGGATGTCCCCCTCCTTGTAAACGACCAGTTTCTTGAGGTACCCCAGCTTGGTGCTCGTCATCTCGAGAGCGAGGGCTTCATCCGGTTCCGACTCAAGGATTCGCGTGGCCGCGTCGATGATGGCCCGACCTGATTTCTTGCGATGCGGGATGTAATCCTTCCGCGTCTTCGGCCGCATCTTCTTGAGTTTCTCGATGAACTCTTTCAGGATTTTGTTATCGCCTTCGGGCAGTGAATAGGGATCCGCCCCTTCACCAACGACGACCGAAAGAGCAAATACTGCCGCCGCCAGGCATGCAAACCACCTCAGGCTATTGGGACGAGATTTCATACAGTTTCCTTCGGGAAAGATGAATGACGAATAGTTGGGGCCGTTATTGTGACTCCCATTCAGGATTAGCACGAGTGACAGTGTCGACCAATTCGCCCCACCACTCATGCCTGCATTGCTTGAACTCGTGTTTCATTCCAATACCGATTCCGCTGCATCGGCCATGGACGCCTCCACCTCGCCCTTCATGATTTTTTGAATGAGATCGGCCGGATAGAAGTTTCCCGTCCCCGATCCTGGACAATGCTTCACGGTGTATTTCCAATCCTTCTCCTTTCGGAGATTTTCGGGCCAGAATGGAAATGTCCGGCACTGCTCGGGGCGCACCTCGTAAATCGTGCAGCCGATTTCATCCTCCCAGAAAAAGCAATCGTAGTTTGCTTTCTCACCGATGGTGATGCGGTCGCCTGCTGGCCTGGTGTATCTCCTGAGGAATTCTTCCGCGGGTATGTCGAGATACCTGGCGATGGTCCTGATGGCGGGTTGGTCGACCCACACAAAGCCGGGGCCTTTGCAGCAGTCGCCGCATTCCGTGCACGAGAAGTGTAGTCCACCCTTGTACCAGACTTCTTTATCTGACATGACTGAGTTGAGTATTTATGCCCAAAGATGGCTGCCGGCTCAGACGATGGCTTCTTCGTCTTCTTCTTCGTAGATATCGTCCGCTCCGAAGGCGCGCCGATGAAAGTAAGCCATCGGACCGGAAGCCATGTAGCCTCCGAAAACGCAGAAGATGGTGAACTCAGTCTGAAAGATCAGAAAGAGCCCGAAAGCGGCGCACAATACTGCCAGCTCGGGCGGGCGGCGACGCTTGACGAGAAGGTTGGTGAAATGGACGTAAGGGACGCTGCTCACCATGAGCCCTGCTGAGGCGAGAGCGACGATTGGGAGGATTTCAAGAGCGATGCTGCTGGCGTGCTTGGCCGAGCCCATGAAGCGATGCAGGTCAACAAGGTGATGATTGAGTATGACCAGCGAGGCGATGGCGCCGGCCGCGGCGGGAGAGGCGAGCCCCTGAAAGAACTGGTGTGCCTCGTCATCGTGCGAATTGTCAACGTTGAACCGGGCGAGGCGGACGGCCGTCGCGCAGACGTAGCATCCACTCAGAAGCAGGGCAAGGCTCACCGGATAGTGAAAGATGCGGTAACAAAGTACATAGATAATCAAGGCCGGCGCTGCACCAAATGAGACGAGATCACATAGTGAATCCAATTCTCCACCAAAATCACTCATCTGGTTCGTGGCCCGCGCCACCTTTCCATCGAACATATCGAAAACCATCGCTAGCATGATCAGCCATGCGGCTATCAGGAGTTCACGGCTCCAGTCGCTGCCCGGAGCATGAGCTATCACAGCCAAAGCGCCGAATCCGCACAGCAGATTGCCGAGCGTGACCATGCATGGAAGGATTCCAATTCTCTTCATTGGACGTCGAGTTCAGGTGATGATTGAGGAGTCATCTCTGGTTTGGGCCGGAAGCTTGACACCGCTCTGACCCCAGCCGCCGCTTCAATCCTTGTCATCTTCCAGCGGCAACGGTGGCGATTGTATCAGGGCGACCTCCGACGGCAATACCTCCGGAATGCAGGATCTGAACGGAGTGGAACGTATTCGCATCGGGTGAGCGAATTGGGGCAGGATCTGCCGCCTCGATGTGAGATCAGATCCTCCTCCGGAAAAACATCCACCACTCAAGTAGCATCAGGCAAGGCAGAATGATCAGAAGCCACGGACTGAAACTGCTCTTGACAGTACCTCTCACTTTTCCTTCTTCGCCCGATACGATTTCCGTGCTCTGCGCCGGCTGGCTCAAGTCAGATTCGCCTGGCGAGACTCGTGCGATGAAGAATTCCTGATAGCCGTCGCCCTCCACTCGATACAGACCTGCAGAATCGGTCTCTTCGATAACCACCGGGCCGCCGGACAGTACGAGCTCCTTTACCGCGCCCGTCGGATTCACAATCCTGATCCCTTTTGCTTCATCCGGAGGGCTCAGCGTAATCGCCGATCCAGTCTCAACCACATTGGCGTCCGCCCTCCCTCTTGGGTTGCACCACTCGAGCAGGCGCATCAGCAACAGGACCGCCGTCGGATTGTTGAGCATTTGTCGGATGGGCAATGCGCAGATTGCGTGCTTTCTGTCGCCTCCTTGATACACCCCGACGAATGGGGCACGGCTCCCACCTATCACCGTTTGAACGCCCTTGCCGAATTTGAGGAAAGGTATTTTTTCCGGACGCAAATTGTCCAGCGCAACCTGGTCTATCAGAGGATGCCCCTCTTCCCAGTAATAGATTTCGTCGGATATCCAGGAACGTAGCTCGCCGGCTGCATCGGGGATCATCTGAGAACTTTCACTGTCAAATTCGGGGGTCAGGTAGATCGTGTCAGCGTGAATAGAAAAGGTGTCAGTAACACCTTCCACTATCACAATGTCGGGCATGAGCATGGGGTCCGGTTGCTCATCAGGCTGAACATGCACCAGATCGAAGGAGTCCAGTTTTTCGAGGAAATTCTTGATCTCTTTCCTTGCGGAAATAAGGAGCAGCATTAACGGCCGACGAGGTGGCAGCGCCGCATAGCCGGTATTGTCCAGCGCAAGCGCGTCCTCCAGGATGAGGCTTACTCTGGCGATGCCGGAATGTTCTCCCAGGTCGAAGGTCGCGGCCTTCAGGCCCATCGGGCCGAGTGCAACATTCGAGTTTGCGATCTCCTTGTCATCGATGCTTACGGCCAGTTTTGCACTCATCGCTTCCGGGCTGAAACTGCGCACACGGGCGATCAGCTTGCCGCCGGGATCGAGCAGACTCGAAGGGGTATCCAGGGCCACGATCGCCGCGTTCGGACGAAGCGTGCCGACGCTTACGATTTCGAGATTCAGCCCTTCCTTCAAGAGAGACGCCGGGAGCGAGACCTGGCTGTCGGTAAGCAGAACGATTCTGCCCCCGCCTGCAGGCAGTAACATATTGGCCGCCGCAAAAACCGATTCTGATGCGCTGCTGGCGGTGTCCGTCTGTCTGATCTCGGACAGCACACGCATCAGTTCATTCTTGTCAGGCGTGAACGGATGCGTCACAAGACTTCTTCCGGCCTCGATGATGGCGATTCTTTCTTCAGAGGGCGCGTCAAGAATACGCTCTCTTGCAGCTTCGATGGCAATACTCAGTCGCTTTTTCCATCCCGATTTCTGTGAGTCCTCTTCCGTGGCCTGCATGCTTGCGGTCACGTCAATTACGTAAACCGAGTGTCTCACTTCCCGGTCACGGATAGGTTTGGCCAAGGCGGCTACGAGAAGAAATATGAGCAGGAGCTGCAGCCAGAAGAAAGGCGAATTCAGAAAGTAACGCAGTCGTTGTTTTACCGGCACGGGCGAATCGGGAAGCGCCAGCATATGCAGGATTGAAGGAACTTCGAAGACCTTGGTTTCCTGGTTCACGAAGTAGAGAATGACCAGGATCGGCAACACCGGCAGAAGCCACAAAAACGCCAGAGGAGTGGCGAACATCAGACCTTACCTCGGAGGAAACCCATCCCCGGCAGTTGCCTTAGCACGAACTCCTCGAGCGCATTTTCATGGTCCGCCTCAGGCAGAACGAACGAGGCGTACCACACACGCATGGAGTAACAGAAGCTCTGCAGACGTTGCTGGTGCGTACCCATCGCCTGTCGGTACAAACGCCGCGTTCCTGCCGTAACCTGAATTCGCTTGCGTTCTCCTGTCTCCGAATCGCTTACCTGGACGACTTCCTCGCCAATCTCCGGCAATCCTGTTTCACTCTGTCCGATCACCTGGATGACCGCGACCTGAAGCCCGTGGCTCACGAGCATCCGCACGGCGCGCCGGTAGGCCTCCTCCAGAAAAAGAAAATCCGAGAGGAGGACGACCGTCCCGTGCCGGCCGCGACTCTCCTGCAGGATTTCAGATGCCGCGGCAGGCAGGTTCAGCATCCCACCTCCCTTTGATGCGGACAGGTAATCTCGCACTTCCATGACACGGGCCCGGTTCTGGCAGGTGAAATTCGGCGGCGTCTCGGCTGTTCGCGGCGATGTTGAAAAGTTAGCCGAATCCTCTGAACAAAGCGCAAGATACCCGAGCGAAACAGCGATATCTCTCGCCACGTCCAGCTTTCGGTCTTCGGGCACCTTCACCATCGACCGGCTGGTATCCAGAAAAAAATGAGAGAAGCGGCTCTCATCCTGCTGGAACGTCCGCACGTACGGTTTGTCAAAACGAGCCGATGTTTTCCAGTCAATATTCCGGATGTCGTCCCCCTGCGCGTAGTCACGAAACTCTCGAAACTCCATCCCCGCGCCAGCGTATTGTGAAATGTGCGCCCCGCGCCCCCAGCCCCGCAGCCTCCGAATATAACGCAGCCGAAGCGCCTCAAGCCGCGAAAGAAACGGCCGCGTGCGTTCGGGCGAAATAGTGAAGAATAGGGATTCAGTATCGGGCATCAGTGGAAAGCAGGATGCGGTAATACCTAATACGTAATACGGAATGCGTACTACGTAAAGTAAGCAGCTCTCAATTCCGGACGTTTGGCATCCTTTCCTGCATTTTGAATCCTGATTCCTGAATCTCATTCCGCACGTGTGATCGATTGCTTCCGCTCATTCCCGCGAGTATTCATTCTCACTTGCCGTCACATTATGGTCCTCCCTCCTCCCTCCCCATGCTCGGACGCATCACTGTCTGCCTGTTAATTCTTCTGCCCTTTCAGGCCGGCGGGTGCATAGGCAGCAAGAGAAACCCAGAACCTAAGTTCGAAGTTCTCCACACGCTCGAGAATCCAAACGCGCCCATTATCTTCAAGGCGGTCAGGGGCAAGGGGGGCATCACCCTGGCCTATCTCACTCGGCAGCACGGCCGCTTCGTCGCTCGCCCGATTTACCGCACCACGGGCGGTCGATTGATTCTTCTATCATATTCGAATGACGTCCTTGACATCGGTTTTGTCCCGCCGGAAGTGACAAACATCAGGACGTTCACCGTTACTGTAGACTGGATCATTCGCGGCCTCGAGGGCGCAAGATCTTCAGGCATCACCGAGGTGGTAATCCAGGCCGAAAAGGATAAAGAGCCCAGCATTCTCACCGCCAGAAACCGGATCGATTGATCAGTATGTCTATATCTGGAGGAACAGGCTTGGTCTGAGGATTGCCCGGCATGAAGTGGAGCGGTTCCGCAGCGCGGAACTGGTTGTTGTCTCCTCATCTCTATTCAGGTTCCATGACAACCCTGAAGCCGATGTGCACGGACCTCTTATCGGGATCAAATCCTGAGCGGTATGCGCATCTGAAAGTGTCAGGATCGAAATTCCAGCCACAGCCACGCAGGGATTTCTTGTTGCCTTCTTCAGGACCTGTGGGATTTCGGAGAGGCCCTTCCTTGTAGTAGCCGGTCTCGTACCAGTCTGAACACCATTCCCAGACGTTGCCTGCCATGTCCAGGATGCCGAATGGGCTTACGTCTGTTTGCTTCGAAGCCACTTGAGCGTATGTGCCATTCGCGGTGCCTGACTGCGTTCCGTTGTAATCGTTTCCCCATGGGTAACGGCGTTCGGCAAAACCTTTCGCCGCCTTTTCCCACTCCGCTTCGGTCGGAAGACGATAGGTGTGCCTGGTTTTATCCGACATCCATTCACAGAAGCTGACAGCCTCCTGCCAACTGATCCAGGCAACGGGATACTTGTCTGTCTTGCCCCATTTTTCTGTGTACCAATCATCCAATTGCCGGGCCTTCGGGTTGTCCTTGAGGAATAGTTTGTACTGCCCAATCGTGATTTCCGTCTGCGAAATATAGAAGCCATCCACGTGAACCCACCGCTGAGGAGTTTCGTTGCGCCGTCCCTTCGTCAATGGGCTTCCCATTGGGAACTCGCCCGGAGGTATGTACAGCAGCTCGAGGCCGAAGGGACCCAGCTGTCTCGCTTCGGGCAATCTCGTGAAGTGTTTCCTGCGAGTACGTTTTGCAGAGGGCTTTCGCAAGTTTCGAAAATCGTAAACCAGCGTCCTGCCCCGGTCCAGGATTTCGATCACCTTACTGCCCCGCACGGAACGCATGTGGGGCGAATCGAAAAGCATATTGCGATCGAGCCGGATGGGGTGGCCGTCTTCAAAGGCCGCCATCATTTGCCAACGAGTACCGACTCTTCGATTGACCATCCTGATCTGTCGGCCATCGGGCATCTTCCAGGTTAACAGGCCATCCTCGAACTTGGCTTCCAACTTCTTCAGAGCCGTCCTTAATGCCGCCTCATCGTTGTCGCCACGATTTTCGAGCATGAAGAGATGGCAGCCATCGGTGAGGTCAACCTGCCCGACGATAGCACGATCGTCTCCGCCAACGGTGATCGTTTCACTGGTTACTTTCTTCAAGCCACCGTGCCATCCGACGTCGCCGAAGGTGGCCAGAACGTTTCCGATCTGCAGGATGTTCCTTCCGTCTCTGTACGTCCCGGTAATGACCTTTCCCGGTGCTGAAGTAAAACTGATCGTCCAGTAACACCCATCGTAGTAACTGCCTGCGCCCTGCGCTGAGGCCATTGTTCCGTAAGGTGTCACCCAGATGCTGATCGGGATGCGCAGCTTTTCGGGGCCTGTCGTCGCTACTTCCGTCATCAGGTAGGAGCCGCGCTTATCCGGATTCTTGACGAGCCACGTCGCTC
>Ga0207984_1001154_pt1 | contig 13670 bp, 16 predicted proteins | sample ETNtaG_30_FD_185760 | JGI IMG/M metagenome (GOLD analysis project Ga0207984, IMG submission 185760) | Marine microbial and viral communities from oxygen minimum zone, Eastern Pacific Ocean - ETNP201306PF43B (SPAdes) (version 2) | ecosystem: Environmental > Aquatic > Marine > Oceanic ...
TCCTATTTATACAAATAAGACCTCTCATTATATAAGAAAGGCGTCCTATTGGCAATGCCAGGACGCCTATCAATTTAAGTTAATTATTTTTTAAAAATATTGAACAAGTTAGGTTTTAATACATCTTCAAACCAGTCTTGCCAAAATTGTTGTGTTTTCTTTTGATATTCTTGGGCTTTCACAGGTTGTTCCTTTACAAATTTTTCTACTTGTACTTTCCATTCTGCGTAAGTTGGAATATCTAAATCAAATTTAAACATTTTATCTCCTTATTTAACATCTATTGTTTTTGCTTTTCTGCTCTCTGGAATAATCTTCTCCATAGATACTTTCAAAAGACCATCTTTCAATTCAGCACCTTTGATTTCGCAATCATCAGCAACCGTGAAAGCTTTAGAAAAGAATCTTTTAGCGATACCTTTATGTAAGATATTACCATTGTCATCTTTACTTTCGTCTTTTTCTGTTTTAGCAGATTTGATAGTCAAAAGACCGTCCTCATAGTTCACTTGAATATCCTTTTTAGAATATCCAGCAAGAGCTACTTCAATATCGTACTTGTTCTTGCCTGTTTTAACGATATTGTATGGCGGATAATTTGGTATCGTAGGTGATAAAAAATCATCTTCAAACATTCTTTCAAAATGGTCAAAGATATTATCAAATCCTATTGATACTGGTCTTAATTGATTAAAAATAGATAATGCTTTATTGGTCATATTAACCTCCTTTATTAAGCAAAGTTATCGTTTATAAAAATGAAGCCCCTTTCGGCAACTTCACTAGTATTTATAAGGTATATAATCACTATTTTTAGGATTACAAGCCTTAAATGTCAGTTTTCGGTTTAGGGTCTTAAAACTGACAAAAGAGAACCGCAGCTTAAGTTTATATTGTGTCCCGCTAGGTACATTTAAGTTCAGATAAACCAGGCGCAAATGCCAAAAAAACTGAACACCCTTTAGACAAGCAAGGTAGGCTCCCCCTATTCTACCAAAGGTAGAATTCTTAAAATCTCAACAGAGATTGGCATGTTCGGCTAAGGTACCCTATAAATTCCCTACAAATGCCAATCTCAATTGAGATTATGAGGTTTTGTTAAAGCAGACCTCAAACTGCTACTTGATTTATGTATTGCTACTACAATGGGTCAAGCAACCCTCCACGCCCCAGGACTTATGAATTGCCTGGTATCACTATTTATCTATAATATAAAGCACAGGCATGGAATCCTATAAAAATCTATTCAATTTAGCCATCTTTTTCTTGTAATTTTTAATGCCTTCTTTTTTCTTTTCACGCTTTATTAAAGATGGTTTTTGATAAAACTGGCGTCTTTTAATCTCTTTCATAAGGCCGTCTTTTTGTATTTTTTTCTTTAATACTCGCATGGCCTTTTCTAAATTTCCGCCTCTTACTTCAACTGTAATACTCAATTAATCTCCTCACCAATAGCGTAAAAGGTGGAGGGCATTACCCCTCCACCAGGACTTGCACTATGATTGATAGGTTTAGATAACATCTTCGTCATCTGACTCACTATCATTGTCATCCACTTGTGAAGCTACCTCTTCTTGTCTTTTCTGTTCTGCTATCTGCTCAGCAGTAGCACCAGCGTCAACTTTAGTGTATAACTCCATAAATGAAATCTTTGTATCACTATCAAATCTGTTAGTACAAACTTCAATAGCTTTTATTTTATTAGCAAAAATTGAATACGCTTGAACAATGTGTACCAATCTTCTTGTTGATATAATCTCATCAACACCACCATCAAAGTAGGTTTTTCTGATTACATCAGCCCAAGTTACTAACTTCTTACAAAAATCTTTGTCTGATTTTCCAGACGCTTCTTTGTAAGCAGCCACCAAGATTTTTTCTTCAACGCTTGGTTTTGGATAACTTTGTTCAAAGGTAATTGGAAATCTTTCCAAAAACGCTTCGTTCAGTACATTAGTACCGATAAATTTACCATCATCACTACCTTGACCTTTAGTATTGGCAGTAGCAATAACATTGAAACCATGAGAAGGTTTTACAAGTCTGTTAATCTTTTTAACAAAGATACCAGAACCTTCAAGGATTGGTTGTAAACACATAATCTTATTACTTGCTAAGTCTATCTCATCAAGTAAAAGAACAGCGCCTCTTTCCATCGCTTCAATAACCGGCCCATTTTGCCAGACAGTTTGACCTTCTCTTAGTCTATAACCGCCTAACAAGTCATCCTCGTCAGTTTCAATTGTAATATTAACTCTAATAAGTTCTCTCTTGTTTTCAGCACACGCTTGGGTTACACCCAATGTCTTACCATTTCCAGAAAGACCTGTAATGAATACAGGATAAAACATTTTAGACCTGATAATTGATTTAATGTCAGTATGATTACCGAAATTAACAAAACCAGGAAACTTTTTAGGAACAATGTCGCCTGTTAAAGATGAAACCACATAAGCAGCTTCTGATACTGTATCAGTTTCAGGCGCTTTAGTAGTTAAAACTTTTTCAGTTTGTCCTTTATTAGTTTTAGAAACAGATTCACCATCTTCTGTGGGTAATCTGAATAATGATTTGCCGACTTTATAGTCGGAATTTTTAATTAACCATTGTGGAGCATATTTACAACCAAACTTTTTGTTTGCTTCTTTTAACTCTGCAACAGTTAGTTCGTTTGTACCAAACTTTTCAAAAGCGTGGTCAACGAATTCTTGTTGTTTTGTATTTAACATAGTGTTTTTTCGTCCTTTCATATTATATAATTCCATTATACAGGCCTTTTTTATAAAAGTCAAGCCATATAATGCTCTTTTTTGTCACTTTTTTTCCGTTACCAGGTAACGATTTACCATTTAGCTGCGACATTTACGCAACCTCCTGTATAAATTTATTTAAAACTACTCTGGAAACCAATCGATTCGCCATTGATTTACCAAATATTCTTTTGAATTCTGATGGTGTACCTTTTTTAATTGGAGCTGCTTCCATACTAAAGTTTTCAACAGCAAGTTTTTTACCATCAAGTAAAAAGAATTTATCATAACCATCAGCGTCAACAGCAATTGCTTTATCTGTAGTTAATTGTTTTCTTAATTTAGTTATTATTCTATCCTTATGAGAATAATCATCATAAACTTTAACATATTTTTCAATGTCCCACCTTTTAACTCTTTTAATAACATAGAAACCAATCACAGTAACATAGTCATATGATTTTCTAATATGATTTAATAAGTGGTCAGTAATTTGGTGTCTTCCTGCAAATTTTTTATTGTTAATACCATATACATTTTTCTTATCCCAATCACCGTCAACTCTTTCTCTACCCATAATCTCATTTTTTGGATAATTACCAGAACCGTCAGTAAGGGTTATAAAAGTAAGTTTTTCAATACCATATTTTTTCTGAAACATTGGTATCATTTTATTCATGTAAATAAGTGACTCATTTAAAGGTGTACTACCAAGATAATATTGATTTGGCATACCATAGCTGTTACTCATAACCATATATTCTTCACTATTATAATCCACATTTCTTCTATGAGAATATCTATCATTGAAATACATACCCATATGATATAAAGTTTTCATTGCTTCATCCATTTCTTGTTTTTTCATTCTATGGCTGATACAATTAACTAATTTAAAATTCTCAAATAACCATTCACCAGGTTTATTACTAAAACCTTTAATTTTTTCATCATCACCATAACCTCTATCACTAGTAAAGAAATAAACCTCAAAAGGTATATTAACTTTTTTAGTAAATTCTACAAGGTTAATTAATTGTTTTACTGTATTCATTAGAACATCTGACATTGAACCAGACCAATCTAACAACATCATCATACCATGGTTTTTACCATCAGGTATAATAGTTAATCTTTTAAATATATCTTCACTATATTGATATTGTGGCAATTTCAATGGGTCAATAATACCAGTTTTATCTGTACTTGCTCTCTTATAAGCAGTAGCAGCTTTTTTCATTTCAAATTCTTTAACAAGATACATAACTGTTTTCTTGTTTTCTTTTATAAATTTTTTATATGATTTATCAAGCCAAGCTGAATATGTGTCTATACCTGAATTATGTTTTGATTCGGAAACTTTCCAATCTCTCATATCTTTTAGAAATTTTTTATAACTAACTAAACAACCATCATCTTTAAGGTTTGGAGTAGGTATATCGCCATACAAATAACCTTTATTTTTTTCGTCTAATAATTTTTCGGAATTTTGTGCAAATGAATCGTCTGTAATTGCTTTTAATGGTTTATCTTTTTTTTCAAGACCGCCAGCACCTTTAGCATAACTATCTGCTTTACCTGTATCTTTTTTATCTTCTTCTTTAGCGTCATCAGGTTTTGAAGAACCTTTACCATCTTTATTTGAATCTTTTTCACTATCTGCTTTTTGGTCACCAAAGTTATTGAAGTCATTTTTTTCATCTGCTTCATCTGATTTCTCAACATCACTTGAAGCTTCTCCTTCACCATTCTCTGATTCATCATCTCCGTCACCATCACCTTCTTCGTCTTCATTAAGGTCATAAGTAACACTTATAATATGTTTATCAAAATCTGGTAATTTTTTCATTTGTTCAACTTGGTCTTTTTGCCATTCTAACATTTCTTTAGCCAAAGCCAACACATCATTAAAAGTTTTTAATGCGTCAACTTTAGCTAACCATTTATTATCTTTAGAAGCAAAAATGAACGGTAACCTGTTTAATGATTTTGACCTCAAATTAATTTTGTCAATAATCATAAAATCTTTATTAATATCTTTACCACCAAAACCAAAAAAGTTTTGTTTTTCTAATATATCAAATCCATTTTCATAGTTTCTAACTACACCTGGATATTTTTTCTGTATTTTTAAATCTATTCTGCAATCTTCTAGGACATTTACATATGACCTTAATTCTTTACTGTCAATAGTTTCCCATTTTTTCATAGGTGTCCATAATGCGTGAGCACATTCGTGTGCTATCAACATATCATATACATCACCTGATTTTTGTTTGAAAATTGGAAGAGTTAAAACTCTATTCTTTACATCAAAAGAAGCTGTCTTAACATTGTTGTGTTGAATTACTATATTTTCTGTAGCAAGAAGTTTTGCTAGATTTGATTTCACATCAAAGTTCATAGTGTTTTTCAAGTCCTTTTTAATCATAATATAGGGATAGGATACAGGCCTTTTATGTAAAAGTCAAGCAAAAAGCGCTTTTTTTTTAAATTTATTTTTGAGACCTGGTAAGGGTTTCCTCAGGTGTTGCAAAAATACAACAGAAAAATATTCAATTCTAGTTGAATCCTATTCAATTTTCTGCTGGTTTGTGATGGATTGTTGCGATTCGCAACTATCTTTGGTCGCCGGAACCATGGAGTGTTCCGTTCTTCTTACGGTTTTCTAATTTTATGAGATTATTGTTAGCAATGTCGGAAAGCTTACACCCAATATCATCAGCCAATACAGCAACATACCACAAGCAATCGCCAATTTCAGAGGATATCTCTTGATATAAGTCCTGATTAATCTTATTTGTGCCATCTCTATATATTTTCTTTACTTTGTTTGCAACTTCACCTGCTTCACCGGTCAGTCCCAAACTGGGGTAAATAATGGCCTGTTCTCTCGGATATATTGCCGTTGTCTTCGCTACCTTTTGATACATGTCAAGGTCGCTTATTCGTTTGTATTTATGATTCTCAGAGGTTTGAGTACCTAATTCTAATTCTAATTGTCCAGTCATTGGTTATCTCCCTACCTGTGGTAAATATTTTAATTTAGTTTCTTCCCAATTCATGTATATAATATCATCATAGAAATGGGAATCTTTTGATAATCGGTCTTGTTTTTTCAAACTAGCCAGCCGTTTCTTAGCGTATTTGTTCTTCCAAACATCTGTTAATGCTTCAACTGAATTGTCAAATCTTCTCTCTAATTGGTCTACCTTAATTTCTTCTCTTAAAAATTCTTTAGTATTGTTATATAATTCACTAAAATAGATACCTCTAGCATGTTCAGATTTAATTAATTTCTTATCTATATCTAGTTGTCTAAAGGTAAAATTGTGTGACCTGTTTCTATGGTCTCTCTTATGTGGTTGTCCGGAATCTTTCTTTGCTACATACCATTCAAAGTATTTGTATGTGTGGTTCTTCTTTAACCACGCCTGTATCATCTGTCTTGTAGGTAATAATGGTTCATATGATACACTACCAGCAGTCCAACCCATTTTCTTCCAGTATTTCAATCTATCGTATTGTGATAATGGTATTGCTTTTGTCTTACCATATAAAGATGTAGTGGTTATACCAACTAATTTATCTTTGTATTGATATTCCCAGGTGTCTTCAACCGTTTTTGATAGACATAATAAGGCTAGTAGTTTCCCACCAACCAGATTGTATCCTAGTGGTTGTACTGGTACAATGGTACTACCAATGCAAGTATGATTAATCATTCTTTGCGTCTTGGCCTGTCTTTCCCAACCAATATGATTATCTCTAGGTGTTAAATCTAGGAAATCAGAAGACATACAAGTAATACCAAGGTATTTACCTGTCTTTTTATCTCTAATAAGAAAGTTTAAATTTCTACCAATGTTACTGTTATTTTTCATGGTAGATAGGAAAGTCCTTAAACCATTCCAAATAGCAGGCATTTTACTACCTGTTATAGATGTAACCTCATCACCATCTGTCCATAATAATTCTGGTTCTAAATCAATGTATTCTTCGGGGTCTTCTGGTAACCAAAAGTTGTTTTTAATCTCTTGTAATAATGCACCTTGGTCAGCATTGACCAATGTAGGTTTGTCATCAAAAAAACTATTAACTTCTTGTGTAGGATATCTGTCGTGTACCTCACACCATTTTTGATATAAAGTATATTCTTTTACATCCATTTGAGATACAAAAGATAAGTCTTTTACTACTGCTTGTTTTAATGTTTCTGTATCAGGCGCTTCAATCTTATCCAAAGGGTTGTGTTCTTGCCAACTTTCCCATTGGTCATCAATTGTCATGCCTTTTTTCCATCCATACGCCATAATATAATCCTACACTAGTTCAATTAGAATGTCAAGCTTGTTTATTTTGTTCCATATATCTCTTGATTCTCTTGATTTCCTTAGCAGCTTTTTTCTTAGCCATATCTAATTTCAATTTAGATACAAGTTCAACAAAATTTCTACCTATGATATGGTCATATTCGTGCTGACATATACGACTCATCATACCATCTAGGTGTGCCTCTTGTAATTTGCTTTCACTATCTTCATATTTTATTACAACCTTTCTAGGTCTTCTAATATTTAAAAATAGGTAAGGATAGGTCAAACAACCTTCTTTCATCATAATCTGTTCTTCACTAGAGGATATAATCATAGGATTAAACATTGCTAACGATATACCATTTTCTATTTGTGGATGCCCACCTGCAACAAACATATTGAAAGGTAATCCTACTTGATTACAAGTAAGACCTAGTCCACTAAATTTCTTCATTACTAAAAACATAGCTTCTGTTAGTTCTTTTCTATCTTTAAACTCATGTTCTTTCAACATATCATCTGTAAAAGGTGCTATCGCTGATTGTACTCTAGGGTCTGATGGTGGTATTAGTTTTAGTTCTTTCATTATATTGTTCCTAACTGTGTAAAGTTTTGGTGTTTCTCAAATTTAATTATGTTTGTAAATTTATCAAATAGTATGTCACCTTTATGTGATATAATAAAGATGTTTTCTTTAGTAAATGTTTTAATTATTTTAAAGAAATCGTCTGTACCTTGGCCGTCTAATGATGAATCAAATAACTCATCAAGTATTAATAGATTTGTATTGGTACTATTTTTCATTCTAGCAATATCTCTCCAAGAGAATAACAAGGCTAAATCTATTCTCATCTTCTCACCTTCACTAAAATTATTATAGTTAAAGGTATCTCTAAATCTACTCTTAACCGTTTCATTAAACTCCTCATCTAAATGAAATGATATGTAGAAGTCCATTGCCTGCAAGTATTTATTAATCAATTGATTCATTATAGGTACATACTTCCTAATGATTTGTGCCTTAGCACCTTTGTCATTAAGTATCTCTCTTAATACATCAACATAATCTTTATCTTCTTGTACCTTTGCTAAATCAAGTTCTGCTTGTTTTAAATCAACTCTTAATTGTTCAAGTTCTAATTCTATTGATTCAATATCACTATCTCTTTCTTTAGCTGTGGAAATCTCTTGTTCAATTTGGTCGCTGTGAGTTTTCAAACTTTCCAAACTTGATGTTATCTTTGCCACATCCACCATCATTGATTGTATCTTTGTTGATACCTTTCCGTAACTCATTAACTTCTCTTCTTGTTTGGTAAGTTCTTCTACGAGCTTGGATAGTCCTGAGTCTAGTTTCCAAATTGTTGTGGATTCGTGATTGCATTTTTGTTCCTTAAAAGTTTTATCAATAGATTGTGTACAAACTGGACAAGTATCATTATCTTTAAAAAAACTTAAAGTCTTTTTATGAATTGCTAAATTTTGTTCTATTTTAGTTTCAAATTTCTCCAACTCCTTAACCTTTTTGGAGACCACTTCCTCACCACTTAGTTCATTTTGACTTACGGCTATAGCATCATTTATGGCTGTTAGCTTTTTATCATATTCTAGCCTATTTTTCTCATTTTCCACTAGTTTATTTTCTTGTACCTTCTGGTTGTCACTACCTTTGGTTTCCAGAGTGTTTAAATACTTTGCTTCAGTATCAGTCTTCTGCTTAATCAACTCTTGTTGGTGACGCACCTCCGTCAACTTTTTTTGGAGGTCACTCTGTTGGGACCTTAAAACTAGGTCCATTAGGCCAAAAACTCTAATATCAAGTATCTCTTCAACAACTTCTCTTCTGTATCTTGGTTTCATCTTCATAAATGGTTCGTATGAGGAAGAACCTAATAAAACCACCTGAATAAATGACCTGTAATTAAGTTTCATTATATTTGTTTCAAGATACTTTTGATAATCTACATTGTTGGCGTCTTGATTAATCATTTTACCATTGCAAAAAATTTCAAATAAATTTGGTTTAATACCTCGTCTTATAATATAGTTCTTGGTACCAACATCAAACTCTACCTCTACCAAACAATCACCATTGTTAATAGTATTGACCATTTGTTCTTTCTTTATTATTCTAAATGGTCTATTGAATAATACAAAACATAATGCGTCTAATATGGTTGATTTACCAGAACCATTGGAACCTACAACTAAAGTTAGTTGTGATAAACTTAAATCTATTTCTATTGGTATATTACCACTTGATAAAAAGTTTTTATAAGAAATTCTTTTAAATAATATCATCTTGTCTTTCTAAAATACCATCTCCATATAGCTGACCTCGTCATTGATACACAAGTAAAAATCAAAGCAATCTGAAAATTCTCAAATATTGTTGGTGTCATGTCAAATAAAGGAAATATTAATATCTGTATTAATACAGCAAGAAAAAATCCACTACCTACATCTAATATACTTTCTTTTATATCTCTTTTATTCACTTGCCTCCATATATAATTCTTTCGCAAAAGCTTTTAGTTTCTGTTTATCTAATTTTATATCCGCTTGGTCAATATAGTTACCTAAAAATGTAAGTGTATCTTCACCTTGTTCTAATATATTTTCTGGTACTGAAGCTCCTATATCTGTAGGGTCTTCTATTATATCTATTGCGTGTACATTAATATGATTGTAAAGTCTATCCATAAGTCTTTCAAACATATCTGTGTCTGTCTTTTCTGATATAAAAATTTTTAAAAATGTATGGTTAAACTCTTTAATATCTAAATCATCATAATCCCTATCTTTGTCATTATAAATTATTTTTTTAAACATTCTATTAGGATTTTCTACCCTTGATAGTTCTCTTGTTTCTGTATCAAAAATGTGAAACCCCTTTGGACAATTATAGTCCGACCAAGTCATTTCGTATTGTGCTCCAAGATAATAAATGTGACCATCATCCGATTTTTTGTGAAGGTGGCCAGACATAACCTTTTCAAATCTTTTAAACATAGGTTTTTCTAAACCTTGTTCATTCATATGACCATTATGCATTTCAAAACCCTTAACCTCTAAATGACCCATAGCAATTGTAGCTGTAGAGTTCTCAATAGTTCTCATGGTTTCAACATAGTTATCATCACATATCCAAGGTATGAATAGTATCTTTAAACCATCAAATTCAACATCCGTTGCGTGTGTATATACTATGGCGTTTTCTGATATGTTTAAATTTTGGAGGGCGTTAACTTCATTTGTATTCTTATAATAGGTGTCATGGTTACCAATAATAATATGAGTTTCAATACCCATATCATCTAGTCTGTCCCAAAATACTTTTTTAAAGTTGTGGGCGGTGTTGTGATTAATAAATTTTCTTCTATCAACCACATCACCTAGGTGTACTAAACAATTAATGTTATTTTGTTGTAGGTATGGAAAAAATTGCTCATTATAAAATTTGTTTTGAAATTCAATAAAGGCGGGGTTGTCATTCCGGCAACCAAAATGAGTATCATTTAATAGAATTATTTTCACTTTTTCTTTTTCTTCTTAGCTGCTTTCTTCTTAACTGGTTCTTCCAAAGGTATATTCTTTCGTAGAAATTCTGTAAATTGATTCTTAAACTCTCTATCTTCACCTGGTTGCAATGTCAGGTCATCATAATTTGCTTCTTGAATCATTCTTTGTTTAATGATTACTTGTTTCTTTTCTTTTTGAATTCGTCTTACAAATGCATAGTATATTATTTGTGTAAAATATGCAAAGGGATTGTTTGATTTCTCTGGATTAAAATTATTCAAATATGTCAAACAATTTTCAATACCATCACTAATCATATCATCACGATAGGTATAATTAATAAAGTTAGGTCTATATGATAAGTGGTTTGCTATCTTTAGAAAACACTCTCCAATATAGTCGGGTACTGGTGGATTTTTTAGTTTATTTCGTTTTGCCTTGTTAACAATCTTCTTATATTCAACCATTGCGGCCAAAAATTCCTTATTGTTAACATAATGTTCTGACTTCTTTTTTGTCTGTGCCATAATATCCTCAATTTGGTTATATAATACTCTATGTCGCCTAAAATGTCAATGCTGATTTGGTTTTATTCCACGGTTGACATTTGATTTTTTATGCGTATAATAAGCGGTGTAGCCGTTTCAGATAACACCTTAATGAATCGTAGGTGGCGTTTCCTCATCATCATCAAATTCTCTAAATATCTCATTTAGTTTCTTATTTTCTTCGGAGGAAAACTCTTTCCTGTGGTAGCCTTTATCTCTTTTCGGTTTATCCAAACTGTTATAGTTTTTACATACAGCAGTATAGTTACCAGTCATTTCCAAAGAGGCGTTAGTTATTGTCATAATTTTATCTTTCGGAATGGTAACAATCTGGTCACCTGTATAATTAGTCCAACGAATTAATGCAATATAATCCCTAAACCCCATTGGTGTGATTTGAGGAATATATTTAATCTGTAATGGCTTGTCTAAACGAATCAATGGTCCGTTTTCAGGAAGTTGTAACTCCCCTGCTGGCAAGACGCAAACTATATCGTCACCATTAATTAGTTTGATTATTTTAACCTGTGGCTCTTTCTGCATTGTTTAACTCTACATTATGGATTTCATATTCAAAATCTTCTTCACCATATATATTTATTCTTTCCCTAAAGTGAGATAAGGTATAATTTTCTTTTTGGTTATATGTTAAATCATCTGCTATATCATATAAAGTTGCATGAGAATTATTATCCTTTAATCTTAATCCTCTACCTATACTTTGTAAGTTTCTTATCCGTGACTTGCTAGGGCTAGCAAAGATAATGTTATGCAAGTTCCGAATATTAATGCCTGTAGAGAAAGTCCCATAACTTGCAACGATAATAGCTCCGTCAGAAGATTCCGTAATTTCTCTAATCTTTTCTCTTTGGTCTGTATCAACTCCGCCGTGAACATAAAATACTTGTTTGTCAACAGCCTTTGTTTTAATTGATTCATATAATTCCTTTCCATGTTTTTCTACATATTGAAACAAACATAGTGTATTGCCTTGTAAACCGGAGGCCAGATTACGGATATATTTATTCCTCTTATCAGACTGAACAATATAATCCATTTCCTCTTGGTAAGTCATACCATAAGCATGCTTACACTCAATGGCTCCGTGTTTTAAAATTAAACAAAATATTTTTAAGTCGGCAAGTTGTTTCTTTTCTTGTAGTTCTACTGTAGATACAACCTTATTTACCGTACCAAACAGGCCTTCTAAAACAAGTTTATGTGTTTTGGTACCATCTAAAGTACCAGTTAGACCTATCTTATATGGGCACCTTTCCAACTTTGTCAATATCTTTGTTAATGAAACAGCTTTAAATAGGTGTGCTTCATCACCTAATATCATGCCTATATCTTTAAAATATTTTTTAGGCATATTATAAATTGATTGCCAAGTAGATATAACAACAGGTTTATTAGTTTCTTTATCGTGACCTTGATATATTCTATGTACATTTCTTTCAGGCGACCAACCATAATCTTTGAAGTCTTTAAACAGTTGTTCCACCAAAGAAGTGGTCGGAACAATAATTAATATTTTTTTCTTTGTTTCTTTTAACCGTAAAATGTTAAACCTAACAAGAAGATAAGAAACAAGAGATTTTCCACTAGCGGTAGGTGATAGTAATAAACACCTATTTTTTCTAACAGCATGTATGAAAGCCTCCTTTTGATAATCTCTAACTTTTAATGGTATGTTTAATGCTTCAATAAATTGGTCTACCTTTTTATCATCAACTTTAGTATCTTGTATTTTAGACCCATCCACAACCTCAACATCATTATCTTCACACCACTTTAATATATATGGATATAATCCGACATAAATTTGGCCAGTTTGGTATGAAAATAATCTAATCTTTCCATCCCACACTCGGTTTCTGTATTGTGGCATAAACTTGAAACCAGGTACTTCAAAGGTAAAGAATTGACCTAACTCTCTTCTTATATCTTCGTCTGCTTCAATTTTTAAATAGACATCATCTTTCTTGTCTATTATAATATATCTGCTAATAGGCATTAAACTGCGCCGGAGGTAAACTTACGCCAATCTATAGCATTTTTTATTGTGAAAGTTCTATTAGTGATTTGTCTAATTGTTCTATCTAAAAAATCTACAGTAGCTTGCAAGTAATCTACTTTTTGTTTTGCCTTAATATACTCATCATCTGCTTGAATATATTGGTCAACATCTTGTCTTAATAATTTAAATTGAAAAGGTTTTTGTTTATACACCTCGGGGTCTGCCTTACCGGTATAATATTCCCATAAAGACTTTTTAGTTTTGTATAAGTCCGTTTCTGCCCGGCTTAACATTAACTTAAACTTTGATAAGTGTTTTAAATATTTGTTGTGTAACTGTGGAGTTTTTAAAGATTCTAAATCTAGTTCAGTATCATTAATTTTTAAATCTTTGTCTGCTAATTCTTGTAATTGTTCTAAATCCATAATATATTCAATATAACATAAACTGACTAAAAAGTCAATGTTTATGAGGTTGTTATTGTAGTTCTACTTGCGTTTGAAGACGCAAAATC
>Ga0207984_1001155_pt1 | contig 13656 bp, 11 predicted proteins | sample ETNtaG_30_FD_185760 | JGI IMG/M metagenome (GOLD analysis project Ga0207984, IMG submission 185760) | Marine microbial and viral communities from oxygen minimum zone, Eastern Pacific Ocean - ETNP201306PF43B (SPAdes) (version 2) | ecosystem: Environmental > Aquatic > Marine > Oceanic ...
TATCCTACCGCTTCTAATGGCTGGATTGGTTGTGTCATGCACTACCACACAAAAGTCGGCCTCCGATCCTCAATCTCAACAAAAGACACTCAACGTTGTTGTCGTGGACTATAAAAATATAGCTCAGGACCATGAAGAGGATTACTTGAAAGTTGAAAAATATTGGAAACCTGTACATCAGGAGCGCATCAACGACGGCAGGATGACAGCATGGTTGCTTCTCAAAGTAGTCAATGATGAAAAAAAGGACATCCCATATAATTACATAACGTTGAATGTCTACCCGGATATGGAAAAAGTTACTAATGGCGGCGCAACCAATGAGGATTGGATTAATGCCCACGGTGCTCAAAAAATTGAAGATGAAGGGCCGACAATGAGAGCGTTGACTCAGAAGATTAACAACATCATTCGTAGGGATCATTGTACAACAGTTAGCGGCATTTACTCACTAACTAAATACAGAATCGCTAATTTCATGAAAACAGCACCAGGGCAACGCGATGCATTTGTAGAAAGTCGACAAGAATTCACACGCCCCATTTTTAGTAGAATGATTCATGATATTGATGCCCCCATGAGTGGGTGGATTTTGAATGAACTCGTAACGCCGGATGGCACTGAAAAAGAATACGATTTTGTCTCTTTCGACTTGTTCAAGGATAAAGCAGATATTGGGCGCTCTAATCCAAATAAAAATTACACTAAATTGGCACACCCCAACCTTAGCAATGAGGAAGCACAAGCTACCTTTAAGAAGAACAGAGGAATGCGAAAAATGGTAAGGCGTGAAGTTTGGGAAGTGCTAGATTACGCTTTTAAGGAAACGAATATCAACGGTGTTTGGTCCTTTTCAGACAATAAATACAAACCCAGTAAATTAAGCAACAGCGCTCCGTTGAAAATAATAAGAGATGGTAGTTTTATGGTGCTGCATATGGAAAACGGGGTGATTAACCATGTTCATACTGGCTCAACTGAATACGATGGTGCTAAGATGACGGAAAAGGTTAATGCTTCAAGCAAATCAGAAAATAATCCACTAGGGAAAGGTTTTACGTTCAATGTGCAACCATCCCCGAATGCCTTCTTACAATCTGGTAAAAATCCTGAAAACGGAACTGATTGGAATGAAAAGTGGATGCGAGCAACCAAAAACACTTTTAATCGGACAGGCATCGAAGGTGTTTGGGGACGGGAGTTGGACGACCCAGATAGGATTATGGTGAAATTTATACTTGATCATACTTGGGTGTGGATAATCATGAACAAAAAAACTGGACTAATTACAAACTCTCTAGGTGGAACCTTTGAATACAACGCACCAGAATACATAGAAAAAGCAGAATTTCACTTCAACGTGCCGAATGGCATTGGGGGAATGTTACAATCTGAGTTGACTGTTCAAGGCGAAGAGCTTTCTTTGACTGGGTCAATAAATAGGAATGGAGAAAAGAATCCACTTGAAGAGACATGGAAAAGATTTGAGTGGTAGAACCTAACCGGTATGCCAATTTTGAAACCAAAACAAAAAAGAAACACAAAATGAAAAACACTATAATATTAATCGCAATCTGCCTTTCAGTCGTTATCACCACTAAGGCTGAAACAGAAATCGAAAAGGAAGTTAAGCAACTCATTCTAGATGACAATGCTTATGCATTGAAAAATCTAAAGGACAAAGCAAAGGTGATTAGCAATAAAGGTTCGCTCGAATTTTGGTCTAGTGGTGGATTGTTGCAGTCAATGGATCAAGATGCAATAGCGCGTGAGTTTGACACTTATAACTTGCATCCAAAGCATATCAAAATTATCGAAGTTAATAGTAAAACAGCCATTGCCCTGTATTACGTCGAAGGGGATTACCAACAAAAAGAAAGTGAAAACAATCCCAAATATTTGACGCGAGTAATGCAGGTGTACGTGAAAGAAGAAGGTGGTTGGAAAATCAGGGCTGCCCATTGGTCTCCGCTAACAGGTGGGAAAGGCACAACCGAAACCGCTATAAAGCAGTAAATTTCACAAACATACTAGCCGTCACTCCCTAATATTCATATATAGAACACGCAAAATGAAAAAACTTATTTTATCACTAATGTTGGGAATGGGATTTGTGTCACAAATCCAAGAATTAAAAGCCCAAAAGTCATTAGCACTCAATTTTAATGGCACTAATTCCATAATTGAATTTCCGGCAATTCGTTTTGATGAATATGAGGAATTTACCGCTGAAGCTTGGGTCTACAACTGGAGTGGTTACATTTTCAGTCAAGGCCCTTTCGGTGATCCGGAAAACAGTGTTTGGATGGCGACCGGGAATAATTATTACAGTTCCGGTTGGGAATCTAATAAAGGGAATCCAAACCATGAATTTTCAACTGGACTGCCTCAACCTGGAAAATGGGTTCATGTGGCCATGGTATATGATGGGGTAAATCAGATTATTTTTGTCCAAGGCAAGCTCAAAAATAAGATTGCAGCTCCAAAACCGGGGCCATTGAAACCCAATCGAAGTTTTACAATTGGAGCTGAACCGAGTCCTAGTCAGGAATTTGCGACGAACTATGGTTCAGGGCTTATTAGGGTGTTAAGGGTTTCAAACAAGGCGAGATATTCAGATGATTTTGTTCCTTCCGAACGTTTCGGCATAGATCAACACACAATGTTTTATCTTTCACCGCAAGGAATAAAAGGCACTAAGGTTGAAAACTTAGGTAACAATGAACATAACGGTTTAGCACGGGAAGTTTCTGTGATTGAAGAAGCTGACATCAAAACAATTGTGATTAAGGGTATCGTTCTAGACCTAGATGAAGCACCACTAGCCAATTGTTCTGTCAGTTTAGGCAGTGAGAGTCGACAGTTAATCACTGTAAAGACAGACACAAAAGGTGAATTTTATTTCATTTTAAACACCCCTAAAAGCACCTACGAAATCACAGCTGAAAAAGACGGCTTGAGAAGGGGTATTTCTGAGATAAACCCAAGTGTTCTAGGTGACGATAGACTCAGCATTCGATTGACACCTTCAAACTACCAACACCTCAGGGCTGTGAACTTTCTCACGGGCGATTGGTTTCGAGAAGGGCAAACAAATGAGGGGCAGCCTTATAGGCTAGATATAAATTATGAATGGGGAAGCAATGGGAATTTTATTCATGGTTCGTGGGCTTTCAAAAACAATGGGATCAAATGGATGTCAGGGAATTCAACGTTGTACTGGGATGCGGTAAAGGAAGAAATAGTAAAACTAGGGTTTGATACGAGGGGGAATCATTTTAAAAGCGTTTTGTCTGTAAATGAAAAAGGTCAAGTTACTGAATTAAGAACAAGTACAAATCAAGATGCTGAAGTAACAGAGCTAGGGTTTGTTATAAATCGTATCGATAACAAATCATACACAAGACAAAGGATGTCAATTAATACAGCGGGGGATTTAGAATCAGTTGGGGAGGAGAGCACTATAATTCGCGTGCCTAAGTATATTAAATAAAGCGTTTCAAAGAAGAAGGTAATTCAAAATAAGAAGTACAGAAATCCGACATTTAACCTTCCAAAAGGAATTACATTATAAACCATAATAATTGATTAAACTATCATGAAAAATACCATAATACTCTACCTAAACAATACGCGCATGAAGTTCCACATTCCATTTTTCCTGATTGCTCTTTCCCTTACCGGCTGTGCATCGATTGATATTACGGTTTCTACGCAAGTCGGAGACGATAAAGACCGAGCTGCTATTCACCAGCTTATGGCAGATTGGGAGCGTGCCTTTAATGCTCACGATGTGAAGGCAGTCGCAGCCACCTATGCGCAGCAAGCCGAGTCCCTCGACCAAAGTGGGATGAAGTTAGTGAAAGGTCGGGAAGCGATTCAGCGTCAAGTGCAGACAAGGATTGATGAGAATCCCAATGTCAAAACGAAACAGACTGAGTTGGAGGTTCGCTTCCTGTCTCCGACTCTAGCAATCCAGACCGGTTATTGGGATGACGACGGCTTGGAGACCGAGTTTGATAAAAAGCGGCCAAATGGCGCGTGGACTGCAGTGGTCAAGAAGATTGACGGCAAATGGCTATATCTCATTGAGCGGTTTTGGCCTGAACAACAACCCGAATAGCCCAGTTTTCAAGCCGCTTTAACTGTCACCTCAGAACAACAACCCTGCGGCGTTCAAGTGGACCAGTTTAATTAACCTCGACCAATCAGGGCCAATCATTCCGTGCAGATCGTACGATGACTGAAGAACACAACCCGGTCATTGACGAAACTCCGTTCGAAGAATATCGAGATAGAGTGATCCGTAGTCGTAGTAGCGGTTATCTTCTGTGAAGTACTTGCCGGACGCCGAATCGTCTCGTGAAACCGAAGTTGTGACTTTGCCTTTCGTCGCTTCAATCTGGGTGTCCTCGTACCATTCGTTGAACGATGTAACCATGATCATGCGTTTTGCCTTCGGGTCGGCAAGTGGTATCGCGACGTCACGGATCATGGCACGAAAAAGATCTCCTTCCTCCGAGCCCTCAACGTCGGTGAAGAATCGAGGCCGCCCTGGATGCCCTTGGCGCACGGCGCGATCATTGTAACCGGGTGCGATAGCAGGAATGAACCCGGTGCCAACCTTGTTGGCGGTGCGCTTGGCCATCGAATAGTTCTGTTTCAAGCGTTCTATTCCAGCTTTTGTCGCACCGCTGATTTTGGTCGATTGACCATAGACATCGTACGCTGTCACCGCATTCCATTGACGAGCTGCGCTCTCACGATAGCGTGGGCCAAAGACGTCGTCGCCAACGAGATACAGGTTTGGATTATTCTGGCGCAGTGACCTCAGGGCTTCCCTACCGGTGTCACCACGAAAATAAACTCGTGTCAGGTATATAAACACCACCGGCTTGCCATCGATTTTGAGGTATTGCGGGTGATGGAAATAATGCTTCGTAAAATATTCGAAATCAGGGATAAGATTTTTATATGTCGGATTCTTCATCGACCCCAACCGGCCGGTCGATTCGTAGAGAACTGCATATTTCAGCTTTCCCGCATCGGGATGCTTGAGAATGTGATCCTGAAATGTTTTGTCCTGCCGTCCCTGTCCCCACCAACTCACCGCCCAGAAATTGATTCCGGCATGCTCGCATTGTTCGATGTGGTCCTTGATGACAGCGGCATCGCGACTGTCATAAACACCGAGTTTGGGGAGTTGCTGAGGCCTCAACCTCCCGCGTAGAGCTCTCTTCATCCAGCCGAGGTCCTTCTGGACTCCAGGAGCGTTGTACCAAGCGTAGTAATAGGTTCCCAGTGTGAAGCTATCCTGCTTGTTCGGTTTCTCAATCTGGGCCTGAGAAAGGACTGGAAGCAGAGCTATGCCCAGCAAGGCAGCGATTGTTGTGAGCAGGAGGTGTTTCATCTGCCTTCAGCTTTCAATTCTTCACCTGCCTTGCCGCCGTGTTTGCGGAGGAGGTCGATGGTTTCAGTGCGTTTGCGTATGATGGCAAAATCTAGCGGTGTTTCGTCATCCTCATTCTTCGCATTCACATCCGCACCATTGGAGATTAGTAGTTCAACGATTTCCTTGTGACCACCATAAGCCGCCCGAGTCAGCGGTGTTCCGCCGAAAAATCTTTCCTGAATCTTTGCATTCACATCCGCGCCTGCGGCGACAAGGAGTTCGACAACTTCCGTGTAACCTCTAAAAGCCGCAAGATGCAAAGGAGCCAGTGTACCATCCTTCGCATTTACATCGACACCTTTGGCTAGAAAGTCTTTTATCCCCTGCAAATCTACTTCATCGACGGCTTCAAGTAATGTTGCGGGAGGTAATTCCTTGGCCGTCTTGCCGCCGTGTTTGCGAAGGAGGTCGGCGGTAATTCTTAATCGTTTGAGGAACAGGCCATTTATTGCCGCGATTTCGGTGCGTTTACGATCGATGGCCCGATCTAGCGGTGTGCGGCCAGCATAATCCTTCGTATTCACATCCGCACCTTTAGCGATTAGTAGTTCGGCGAGTTCCTTGTCACCAGCGAAAGCCGCATTATGCAAAGGAGTCGCACCCCACGCATCCTTCGCATTCACACCCGCACCAGCAGCGATGTGTTGTTTAACGGTTTCGATGTTTCCTTGTCGGGTAGCATCGTGAATTGAGAACCTTGGACCTGACCAGTCTGGTGCTTTAACTGTCGGCGGCTCTGCTTGCTGTATTGGAATGGCTTTTGTTTTTTGTAGCTTCTTTGGAACACACCCCACAACCAGCACGGCTGCGATTGTTGTGAGTAAGAGGAGTTTCATGTTTTATTCTGCTTTTAATTCTTTACTTCATCCTTGAAGAAGTCCTTGAGGATGCCGTCGATCCGTTTTCCCGTCTCGCTCTTTGGCGCGAGTTCCTTGGCCTTGAGTAGCATTTCCTTGGCCTTGGTCTTGTCGGTTTGGAAAAGAATCGAGCCCTTGTAAAACATAGCCTCTTGCAGGGCCACGCCAGTCGGTTTCTTTTCCTCGATAAGTTTGTCGATAGCAGCGAGGGTGTATTCCGGTTTGCCGTGGTTGTCGCGCATGGTGGCTTCGAGTTCGGTCTTAAACCTCACGCTGTCTTTAAAGCCCGCAAACTTGGTCTTGAGGCCGGCCTTCGCCTTGCCGCCGTGTTTTCGGAGGATGTCAGCGATTTCGCTTCTGTTGTATTTAATAGCGTAGTCTAAGGGGGTGAGTAACGCCTCATTACTATTGATTGAAGCCGGTTCCATTCTGTTTTCTGCTAATCGACCACTGCTTTCTGAATTTATGTTAGCCCCATTGGATATAAGCAATTCTACAACCTCTTTATGTCCTCTAAAAACCGCTTCATGCAAAACTGTGTCACCTACAGGTAAATTTAACATTCTAGTGTTAACATCTAATCGTAAATTCATGAAATGTTTTACTGCTTGGATGTTACCGGCTTCAACGGCCGCTTGTAAGCCCAGTGTGTCTGATACAACCACTTGACCAGATACGCCTTGTATAGAATTTACGATTAAAGCGTTCGTTGTAACAAAGTAATTATTACGTGTTATCTTAGAATTTCCGTTTGTAGCCCCATTGCTCTTTAGAAGTTTTTTAATTTCAGCTGCTCCTTGATTTAATCTACCGGCAAAGCCTCCTAGCATATCCAAAGGAGTTTGCCCGTTACTATTAGTCGAATTAACGTTTGCGCTTTGAGAAACTAGATATTCTACAATTTCAAAATCATTAACTTGAGTTGCCCAATGCAAAGGGGTCATTCCACTATCCGCAATTTTATTTATGTCTGCTCCAGCTTCTATTTCCTTCTGAACAGTTTCTAAGTCTGCGGAGCGAATAGCATCTTCAATCCTAATAGATGATTCACCACACCCCACCAGCACCACGGCTGCGATTGTTGTGATTAATATGTGTTTCATGTCGCCCAATGCTTATCTTTATTGATAATTTTTGCAACGGCTTTATCAAACACCAAAGATCGCAAAGTGAACTACCTCCACTGATCCAATGTTCGGCCGGCCCTTTTTGTTAAAAATTCCATGAGCCAGAATCCATTATGGGTTGAATGGGCACGTGATTACGGAAGCCCCCCCCCGCCCCCGGCCGGACCTTAGAAATTAGTCATTTCACTCGGCTCAAGAGGGATGCTCGTTTGATCTGAAATCTTCTAGTATAGTCACGTTTATAAATATTGAGTGAGGCGAGTCGGTCATACGGCTAATTCAAATCACACTAATATAGAAACTTGTGATTATAAAGGAATCCAGATAGCATTTGGCATGTTTTCAAATGAAACGTGAAATCGACATCCTGACCACCGTTGAGTGCTACGCTTTGCTCAGTGCCTGCTCAAGCAAAGCACCCACTGGCATCCGTAATCGGGCCTTGATTGTGGTCCTCTGGCGTACCTGCCTGCGCATCAAGGAGGCACTGGACCTACTTCCCAAAGATGTCTCTGGGGATTCGATTCGTGTCCATTCCGGCAAAGGTGATCGAGCGAGGACGGTCGGGCTCGACCCTGAAGCTTCAGCCGTGGTGTGGCAGTGGATTAACAAGCGTAAGGAGCTCGGGCTCAAATCCTCTCAGCGACTCTTCTGTACCCTCAAGGGTGAGCCCATCGACACATCCTATTACCGGCATTTGTTCAAGCGGTTGGCAAAGAAAGCCGGATTAGATAAGCGAGTCCATCCACATGGGTTGCGTCATTCGGGGGCAGTGCACTTGCTTGATGAAGGCAAAGATGTGGTGGTGATCTCTCGCCAACTGGGGCACTCCAATCTAGGGACAACAAACACCTATCTGAACCACTTGAAGCCGGCCGACGTGATTGCGGCCATGCAAGATCGGGCAGGGTGGAGTAAGAAGCCGGAATCGCCAAGTGCGCCAATCAATCCAGAGAAACTGACTCAGCTATCAAATGAACAGCTGGGAGGCATGTTCAGGCAGTTTCTATTGGCTAATCCAGACATGCTGAGTAAGGAGTGAGATGAGGACATTTTTTATGGGTAAAGATGCCAGCCAAATGGAACATCTCTGCCCCAAATAACAGGAACTAATTTAAGAAATGAAAGAGGAACAAAGGGGGAACGAGGAGGAACTCCAGCCGACCATTCAGGTCAAACACCTGCCACTACTGTTGCGGCCCAAGCAAACCTGCGAGTTGTTTGGCATCGATTTGAAGGCACTCCACAAATTGGAAACATCGGGTCGGGTGAAGGCTGTAAGGATTGGGCCAAAGAAGGTTCAGCGGCGGTACACCCCGGTGGCAGTAGCAAAGGCGTTAGGAGTGGACCTAATGGCCGAGAACTACACCCTGGTTGCGGGGATGGACTTTGCGAGGGAACTCGGGGGCAAACTGGCCGACTCCAGCGATGCTGTTCTTGCCAAGACACGCCAGTTGGTAAAGGAGGAACTCCAAGGATTACGCCAGTCGGTCGGTGAGATCGTCCGAAACGAGATCAATGCCGCACTCCAGAACACGGTGGTAAAAAGGAAGCCCGAGCCACGACCGCAGCAACACCTGCTTCGGGACTATGTGCAGCCTCCAATGAAAACGGGCTACTGATTGTTCCCATAACCCCAAACCTGTTTTCTCGCCAAAAAGAAAGCACAACCCACACAACCCACATAGGCACACAAGGGTTAAAACTTTCTATGAAAATATCTTATTATTTTTCTATTAAATTAAAAACGGTTGTGTGGCTTGTGTGTCTGGTGTGTCTTGTGTGGGTTTCGCCGAGGTTTCTCGCCGCGCATTAACTCTTCTTCCATTTGGTGTATGGCCCTCGCCTTATCAATTCCTGCAAGTCACGCTCTGCCCGCTTTTTTTGTATGATCTTTTCCTTTTCTTTTTGTTCTTTGCGCTTCCGCCTTTCCTCAGCTCTTTGTATTAGGTGTGGAGCAGGTTTCTCACATGGATGGCCTTTTAAATCTTCCATGATTTCTATTATTTTCGAGCGGCTATTGCCGCGAAGTGAGAGGATAAAGGCAAAATCGAACGGAGCAAACTCGACGAAGTGCCCGCTACTAATTTGCGAGTAGTACTTACCTTTGTAGAAATACATTACTTTTTTCATTGGTGTTTATAGGCTGGGGTTTTTGGTCTTTGGTTCTTGTACATCAACGATACTGCCACCGAATAACTCCAGCGTCTTCTGAATTACCGGATCATTATTAAATTCTGCCGCGCCTTTTTGTTCCGTTTTCGAGTCGCCTTTCCTCACCACTGGCATGGCCCACGCGGGCTCGTTGTCTGTTAGATCATTCCCACTTGGTGAAGTGCCCTCGTGTTTTGAAAAAGTGTATCCTTTTTTGTTATAGATAGCGTAATTGTCTTCGCGCTTTTCCTCCCACTCCCTTTTTGTGACTGTGTACTGGTCAACAGTAATTTTCATGTCGTCACTAAACAGTTGCTTCATAAGTGTTCCTGTTCTTCTTACAACCTTGCCTTCATCTTCAGTAAGGTCAATTCCTGGCATCTCGATTTCATTATCTTGGCAAAAATTAACAATTTCTGTTGTGGTAAACTCTATTCCCAACCTGTTTTCGCGTTCCAAGGCAATCGCCAGTTGCCTTAACCAAATGAGCGGTGGCTGTGTTGCTCTTTTCTTGGCGGCATCGTGCTCGGCATCCATTAGTGGAGCTTCTGAAAATACTTCTCTTACTATCCAGTTCAGTGTCTGAGCCCATTCCCGAAAATCGTGCGCAGTTTCGGTGGTGCGCGGCTTCCCCTCTTGATGCCAATGGCGAATGACTCCAAAAACACAACCGAGATAAAATGATTGATTACACTTCACATGCTCGAGCAAATCTCCTTCTTCGTATGATTTGAAGCAGTAACCATTGGGTTGCTTAGAAATACGAATAAAAGATGCCCTGTTCGCCAAGTCTATTGTGGTCTCTATCCCGTTACTGGTCATCTGAAAACTAAGCCGGCTTGTGTCAACCACGACTTCACCTCTATGCGGTACTCGGGCAAGGAACGTTCCATCACAAGTTAACAACGCCTCAAGTGTTTGGCTATCAAGCTTGCCCCGGATATTGTCAAACATGATTATCGGTTTCGCCCTTATAAGTGCCTGCGAAAGACTTTCATCGAAGCTTCCAACTCCTCCGCGCCTCATGCTGATTATTTCCGGAATTTCATTATAAATGGCAGCAACTAGCTTTTGGCGATAAGTCTTTCCTGCTTGGCTTTGGTCTGCTTCGGCCATGTCAATCGGCATATGACCTTTAATCAATCCGCCGATACGAAAAGCAGGCGTGAAAACCGAGGCGATAGCTCTGCTCTTATCCGAAGGTGTCTGGAAATTAAAATCATCGAACAGCCCTTTAAGTGAGGTAACAGCTGCCTCTAATGGTATGTCCGGCGGGCTGCATGCAGCCTTACCCAAAATTAAAAGCCCTCCCAAAGCTTTGCTATATCCCGGCCCTAGCATTAGTAATTTACCGTGTTTTTCCGTGAGGATGGGGGCATTCAAAACTACGCTAATTTTTGGAAGCAGTCTCTTTGCAGGAGCACTTTCCATGAGGGCTTTTGCCATTTCCTCAGGGCATGGTACTTGTTTTAACTTGCGAGTCCCGTTTGTGGTTGCCCTATACGCTCCAACCTTGTGGCCATAGCCTTCAAGACGGCTCCGAAAAGCTGCCGGTTTTACTGTCTCAAGTGCAATGGTTCCCGATAGACCTTGCGCCTTTTCAACAATCAATCCCCCCCGCTGAAAAAGATTATTTTTAGGGCCAATCACACCAAAAATACGTTTGGCTGAATCTGTAATCGATAAGGAATCAGTGCCTGGTAAAACAAACCATTTATTGCTGCCATTTTGGCTAATATGCTCTTGAGTTGCCTCAACTTTTCCCACCTCACGTCGCAACTGGGAGTTTAACTCAGTGACTATGGGCTTACACGAGTTGTGGAAACAATGGACAGTAGGTGCTCCATCCAAGTTAACGATGCAGTCCTTGATTTGATCCGTTCCTGTGTGCATCTCGATACCGGGGCACTTGCAGTAGCCTTTGGCATTGCTTTCCCATTTGATTTCACCAAGAAGACGAAGGGCTATCATTTTTCTTTGTGATAACTCTTCGGGCGAATTGGACCTAGTCTCTTTGTCTTCCTTGTTTGATTTTGAGACGGCCAGCTCCTCCGCATCGGGATTGAAGTAGGCTTCGGGATCATAGGAAACAAAGCATAGGCTGTTGATGTTCTTTGTAGCCTCGTCGGCCTTGAAGCCGGTTTGTTTTTCTGCCTCTTGAGCCGCCGCCCGCCAAACGCAAGCGTGTATGTCTTTATCTGGTGGCACTCGGAAAACAGCCTTCACGCCATTGCCTCTCGGCGACACAAAAGCCGCATAAACCGAAGGATGCTTGCGAAGCTTGCCAATGGCATCCTGCGTGCCCGCGCCTATACCGTCGATGTCGATGCAAAGAAGGCCCGAGTGCTTAATGAGCTTCTTTCTGTCGGCAAAATAACCAGCCCATATTATCGCAGGGAGTTTTTGTTTTAGGTTGGAGATAGCTTTCTTTGCGCTCTTGCTCATCCCTACCTTGGCATTGTTGGCGTTAAACGCCTTACGAATAGGCTCAACCTCTTTCTTCCATACACCAGCGATAATGCTCTTAATAATCGCATCCCCGTCGAAAGGTTCAGGCTTACAGGGCTTCTGCCTAACGGATTTGACAACGCTTACGGTTCTCTCCACGCGTTCCCCCTTGTTCATCATTTGCCCCCCACAATTTTTGAGTTGAGATAAGCCATAAGGCTGTCGAAGTAGATTAGCCGCGTCCACCCCTTGCCTTTTTTCGGGCCAAGAGAAATCGAACGCACTGGTGGCGAAAATTCATTCTCCTTGGAAGGCACGGCAAGCTGCGCCATTTTTGCTCTGCTCAGTCCCGTCCATTCGCAGGGCACGCCTTGCTTGGGCAGGCGAATCAGTTTGGGGTCGTTGTAATTAACTCGGGAAGCTTCCCGACCTCTTTGTTTAAATGCGTCATTTGCTTTCATGACGCGAAGGAACCTATCACATTAATAGTGCGATTTTCTGACCGTTAAATAGTTTCAATTAAAGGTCAGATTTTAAATTGAGATTAGCTGACTTTAGTTAGGTGTATTTGGCCATTAATTTTGAAAAATCTTCAATGGTCTTTTCAACGCTTGAACAAGCGGCATACCATTTCTCGTATCCGGAAAAGAGCGCAAATCCAAGTAAATCAAAAGTGTACCTTTCAGCCTGTGGGCTTTTTAGTTTTTCGAGTTTCACTAATCGATACGCCCCCAAACGATTCAGGTCGGTGATAATTGATGGAGGCTTACCCTTTTTTTGTGTTGCCTCTATTGGTCTTTTTTCCTTCAAGACAAGTCTCATCCATTTCAAGAGGACTGCGTCTGAAAACTGCCAATCAATCTTTAAGCAAATATCCGGCTGGCCATCTCCTTTGGCTTCAACAATCGGTCGCACGGGATGCTCCTTCAAGAACTCGGCTGTCAGTTCTCTGTCTTCTTTGCTTGGAGATGCCCTTGGGACTCTCAAGTAAGGCGTATCGGGGAAGTCTGCACCAGTGGGGAACCAGATACGCCATACATTTGGTATGCTGCCATGCCGCCGATGGTACTCTCTGGCGAACTCATAAACCCAGCAATCGAACAACTCATCTTCGGGACAGCCGGAAAAATCCCATTCCACATCGGCCAACGAGACTTCTGGCAACTGGTGATCCATGGCCCGATTGGCTCAAAGGCTGATGGCTAATTCAATCTTTATTGCGATAGCTGCGGCCAGATGGCCCAGAACGCCTCGGCAGCCTCCCTTGTGACAAGCTGCCGGTAGTGGCGGTAGAGCATCTGCGTGTCCCGGTGGCCAAGTTCATGCGCCGTCTTGTCGGGTGAGCCATGGTAGGCGAGGTGGTAGCTGGCGAAGCTGTGCCGCATGATGTCGTGCCCCCACGTTACGCCTGAGGCTTGCCTGAGGGCCTCCAGCCGCCGTCTCCTGCTCTTGGGCGGCAGATCACCACCCAGACTGAGCCACCCCTTGAGGTTCTCTGAAATGGTGATCAGCCGCCTCTGCCGGGTCTTGGCCTTTGGTCGAGGTTACTTAAACTGGACCAAATAAAGAGTTAGTCTGGGCGCTTGGAAAGGGTCCAGAAAATGAAAGGAAAACGATA
>Ga0207984_1001160_pt1 | contig 13627 bp, 11 predicted proteins | sample ETNtaG_30_FD_185760 | JGI IMG/M metagenome (GOLD analysis project Ga0207984, IMG submission 185760) | Marine microbial and viral communities from oxygen minimum zone, Eastern Pacific Ocean - ETNP201306PF43B (SPAdes) (version 2) | ecosystem: Environmental > Aquatic > Marine > Oceanic ...
TTTCTGAGTTTTTTGTCCATATCCTCATGACACTGTTTGCAGGTTGAAAAGTTTGCCTTAAAAGTGTGTCCACCATGCTTGGCGACTGTGTCTGGGGTTTCCTTGACCATATGGCAATGAACGCATCGTTTTTTCATCACTTTGGCGTGTGGTGAAGGCATTCGTTTCACCCCAGCACCATCGCGCCCCAAAAACATCTCTGATTGCGATTGATGTATAATTCCTGCGCCAGCGCACCCACAATCCATTTTGTGACATGAAGTGCATAATGATTTTATTGATTTTTTTAAGTAATGTTTGCGATGACTCTTGTGTGAATGACAAATTGAACAGGAAACTGCGTTAACAGCTGTTTTAAGTGTTATTTCCTGTTGCTTCCCCCAGTTCCTGGTTGGATCGTCATAACCAGCAGAATGACATGACAGACAGGAATCTTTGGTTTTATATTGTCCCTCAATCAAATTAGTTAATGCGTGTTTGTGGCCTGAAAATTCCCATTCTTTGAAGGCAACCTCATCCCCATGGCATGTGTAACATTTTTCAGCAAATGGGCTATCAGTGTTAGGTTCTACTTCACTAGTGCCAGTTTGGGCAATTAATGTCAACAGCAGAGTTGCCATTAATCCTATTATAGCCATTAATATTGGGAAACTGGGGAAAGTATGGTTTCGCATTTTATCGTAATCTGCAATTTTGGATACTCCTGAAACAGGATATATTTAAACTATCATCGTTGTCAATTAAAATATCGATTTTCTAGGTCGACATAATGCTTGAATCAAGCAGTTCTGGTGTGATATACTGCCAACTAGTGAACGCCATATTAATATTAGTTTATATAGAAGGTGGAGTCTACTTGAGATGTCATCAGATGCTCTAGGATTAATCGAGACACGTGGGCTTATCGGTAGTATAGAAGCTGCCGACGCGATGGTCAAGGCAGCAAATGTTGTTTTGGTGGGACAAGAACAAGTTGGTGGAGGATTAGTCACTGTTATGGTTCGTGGAGATGTTGGGGCAGTGAAGGCCGCAACAGATGCTGGTGCCGAATCAGCCGCCAAGGTGGGCGAGGTGATTTCAGTTCATGTAATTCCTCGGCCACATGCTGAAGTTGAGGCCATATTGCCACGGTCAGCACAGCAAACGGAGAAAACCTTGACTCTGGATTTTTCAACCGATGAAGGCGAAGATTCTGCAGAATAAATCCTTTCGAATAGGGGATGACTGAAATTGGATCAGTTGGTTGAAAAAATCTCGCAGCAAGTACTTGCGCAGTTGAATAAGGAGCAACCGAATGGAGATCAGGCGTGCCATGGGTGTGTTCTCCGCGCGTGTAGTGTAGCCAAGCGGGCTTGTGATCAAGCAAAGTTTGATAGGAAAGTCCCAATTGGTGTCTCTGCTAGGCATGTGCACGTGACCCAATCTGATTTGGAGATTTTGTATGGAGATCGGCATCAACTTACAGTTTTAGCTCCTCTATACCAGCCGGGAGCTTTTGCTGCCAAAGAAACGGTCACTATTGTCGGGCGTCGAATGCGAGCTATTGAAGGGGTGCGAATTCTCGGTGGTGTCAGAAGTTATTCGCAGGTTGAAGTTGCTCCTACGGATGCGATTCGTCTGGGATTGCAACCGCCAATTCGAGATTCAGGAGATTTGAAGGGCGCTGAGCCAATAACACTTGTTGGGCCTCATGGCTCTGTTCGTCTTGATGAAGGCGCCATTGTTCCCTCCCGGCATGTTCACATGACACCAGAGGAAGCAGAGGATTTTGGTGTTAGCGAAGGCGACCGTTTGAAAGTGCATATGGTCGGGGAGAGATCGCTGATATTCGAGAATATCCGTCCAAAGATTCATCCAGATTATGTATTACAGATGCATCTTGATACAGATGATGCTAATGCTGCTGGTTTACGTGGTGGTGAAGCGGTTGAGCTGTTGAAGGTTTTATAGGACAAGAGCGTATCGGTGAATCAAAGTCAGAAGAGAATTCTGGTTATATTTGGAGCGGCTCAGATCAATATTAATCAGTCGCTGGATCAGATTCAAACTTGCATTGAAGATGGTTATGACATTTTTGTTATCTTATCTGATCTGGCGGGAAAAATTTTTCAAATAGACGAAATTAGAAATGTTTGTGGTATTGACCGTGTTATTACTGATAGTGATGTAGATGATCTCAACTTTTTTCTCAATGGCTTTTGCCTGACGATGGTCGCTATCTTATCACAGACTATGTCATCTAAAATGGTTTTGGGGGTTGCTGATACACCATCTGTTTTTTTGCCGCTTCAGGCTCTGGCGCGTGGTGATCGCGTGGTGGGAGTGTCAACTCAACTGCAAAAAAAAACGTCAAAGCTGATGCAGTTCAGATCAGTGCATCGTCAATTGTTAGATCTTGGTGTGGAACTTATAAGAACAGACCAGATTGCAGATCTAATTATGAGTGATGGTACACGTGCTTTTTACACTGAGTCTCCGAACAACAAAAAAACTGTCATCACTGCGTCAGCCATAGATCGGTTGTCATCAAGAGTGAGTGAGTTGGTTTGTCCAGTAAATTCTCTGGTTACGCCGCTGGCTAAAGAAATCGCCGCGCGGAAAAAAATTAACCTTATTAATTAGCACATTAAGGAGGTTTTAAAATGAGGTTCCAAATTCTTCCCGTTCTAATTATTACTTTTCTGTTATTTAGTATCGCGAATTTTTCAAATGCCGATTACGAATATGATTATTTCTCGGATCGCTTAAGCCGTGAGTATCGTGATGCAGGAGATCTTGAGGATTGGATTGAACGTGGAAACTCAACTGTTACAGCTAGTCCTCAGTTTCCTAATGGCGTTCGATTATCAGCTTGGGAAACTGAATACAAGAATGATGAAAGCTATGAGTTTGCTCTCGTAAGTGCTGTTTATTCATTCTCTATACCAAAACGGGCCCAGCATATAGAGATTACTGTACGTTATCGTGGTGAACCAGGGAAATCTCATCTAGAAGATTACGAAGAGGTTGCGGGGCGTGTCTGGATTCGAAATACCAAACGAGAGATGATGGAGCAGGCTTATGATGATGAGAATGCAAGTGAAACACTTTACGGTGATACTTTTGTTCTGCGTGCTAAGCGTAGGGCGGAGACAATCAAGATTGCAGCGGCCAATCATGTTGATGGTGATGAGATGGAACTGCATGTTGTTGTCGATGATGATGGACAGCTTGACGTTGAATCAATTAGTGTTTCGACTTATCGTCGCCGTCCCGAAATTCGTGTCGAGCGTCGGCATGTAAATAGTTATCATTGGTCCCCATGGCATCGTTACTCTTATCTCTATTTTTACAATGGTCCGTTATATTACAACTATCCTGGTCACTATGTGCGTTGGGATTTCCCATTTGATGACCGATCCTATTTTCTTATTCGACATTCTTATAGTTCGTATTACGATAGATACTACCACCGTTATCCTAACCGCCGTTACTATCGTGCTTCTCGAAGAAGGGTTCCTATGCGTGCGCACCGTTTTCGAGGAACAGGTATGGTCAATCGGGTTCAGTTGAGTCGATGGACGACTGATCATCAGGAGGTTCGTGCCGAATATATCCAATCTCGAAATAATAAAAGCGATTCCCGTGTTGATCACGCGCAAGTGCAATCAAATGTTAGGGTGGTTGTGCAGAAACACCGGGAGAATCCAGCGCTTTCAGACCAAGTTGTCAATGAATCTAGCAGTGTGGCCAGATGGAAACGAACTGCTTTGCAGCGGCAATCCTTGCGCACTTCCGATACTTCTATCAGGCAGAGCAGGCAGAAGCGGTATACTGATAACCGAAGCCGGCTTCCTCAGCATATTAGTTCTAGTGCTAGCAAAAGGCGGAGACCTAGCTCTTTAAATAGTACACAGATTTATAATAGTCGGTCTAATTCAACCAGTCAATCTAATGTGCAAAGGTCGGTGTCTAGTCGAAGTAGGTCGTCATCAGGTCGGAGTAGCCTTGAAAGGCGGAAGAAATCTGATGCTGTGCGGAGCCGTCCTTCATCGGGTAGCTCTTCATCTTTGCAAAAAAAGAGATCAAGTAATTCAAGTAGCCATAAGAGTAATAATGATGATAATGAAAAAGACCGAAGCCGCTCCTCTAGTAGAACGAAAAGGCGAAGGAAATAGACCAAACATAATCGTGATTTTGAGAATGAATCTAAATCTATCGATACCTTACTAGAAATTAATGGTGAATTAGGAAGTACCTTTGCGTTTTAGGCTTGTGGCTTTTGCTTTTCTTTTTGGAGTTTTTTTTGTGCAGTTTGGATTCACTCAATACGAGATGGGGAGCCCAGAGGAGAATGTGCGCCTCATTTCTCCCTATGGAGCAGTTGCTAGGTCGGTTATAATTCCTGGTTGGGGGCAGTACCATGCGCATAATTACTTCCAATCGGTTTTTTCTTTTTCTGGTATTTGTGCTTCGTTAGCTGGAGCTGTTGTGACGCATTTTTCATTTCAAGAGATATATGATAAAGAGTACCTACCTCTAGCTTTAAAGAACCGTAAGTCAAAAGCCGCTCTTGTAGCTTACGATCGGGCTAACCAAAAGTACCGAATCAGGCAATTTCTTCTCTATTCAGCAGCTAGTATTTGGGCTTATAGTATTGTTGATTCTTATGTGGCGGCGAATCTTTATAATGCTTTAACAAAGTCACAGCTTATTATTGAAGAGAGCAAGGCTTTTGAAAAATTTGGCCTTAAATTCGATCTCGACCAAGATTATATTGCTTGTAACTTGGTCAAGCAATTTTAAAAATATTTACCATTAGTGGGGTTTATTTGTATATGCTGGAATCATTCGCTCGAGCACTGTGCTTATTGGTAATTTCGATCCTGATTGTTGGATGTGGTGATGTTGATCCCGTTGATGTCCCTCTGACAGGAGAAGAACTAACTATAGTTGCAGTTTTAAAAAAATGGCGAACAGGGTATGAAAACGAAGATGTTGATACTTACATCAGTACTTTTTGGGCTGATGGGTTCCTATATAATTCGGATCTTGGAACGGACGACAAAACCGATGATGTCGAGTTTACTGACATTCGTGAAGAGAGGGAATCAGCAATCCGTGTTTTCTCCAGATATCAAGATCTAGAAATTGAACTCTCTGAACCACCTGAGTTTATGTTTAACGAAGATAAGACTCGAGCTGAGGTCAGAAATCATTATCGGATTCAAGGTTTCGTCGCTGATGGAGAGTCACTTGAGGGTGGATATACGGGTTGGTATGCTGAAGGAGATAGCAATTTTATTTTCGAGTTGAGGGAGAATCCTGCTTCTAAGAAAAAAGAGTGGCGAATCTCCGAATGGTGGGATGAGGCATTCACTGAAGAAGAAATTCGGGCCGCCAATAAACTTTAGATTTGGTAGATCTCAATGACGTCAATGCCTCCCAAAGAGGTTCACTTACGTGACTATTTATCCCTTCTCAGAAAACATGATTTTTTAATTTGTTTTACTTGTTTGATCATATTGGGTAGTGCGTTAGCTGTGGGTTTGCGTCTGCCAAAAACCTACGTCGCTTCAGCCTTGATTTTGGTTACTGAGTCTGCATCCAACTCATCGACCTCATCGGTGAATTTGTTTCAAAGTGTCCTTTCTGGTGGTATTGATAAGAGTGAAGTGGAAACCATCAATCAGCGATTTGCGACTGATTCTATGCTCACCCGAGCTATTGAGAATCTAGAGGATGCTAATCTAGCAGGTGTTAGATATTTACCTCCCATTGGTTACTTAAAAAAGAATTTAATGGTCAGAAACCGTCCTGATACGCAATATATCGACATTTCACTTTCTCTTACTGAAGAACAAGGGGGGGAGCGGAACGCAGCACTCTTGGTTAATCAATTGGTTGATGATCTTCAGACAATGCGGCATCAGGAGGAAATGGATCGTTCTGCTTATCGAAAACAACTACTCAATGAAAAACTGGATGACTTGCTTGATCAGATTAGAAGCCTTGAAGAATCGGTGTTTCAGTTCGCTCGGGAAAATGGTACCTCTGCTGTTTGGCAAGTTCAACTATCAGTGCTCCTTGATCGACAAACGAAGTTGCTTGATTTACAAACGCAGACGATCAGTCAGTTGAAAGCATCTAGCCTTGAACGTAGTTATCTCCGGTCTGAAATTGAGAAGTATCCTGATTTTGTTAAAACTGGTGAAACATTATCTAAGGATCCCACTAGTTACGATCCTGTATGGCTCTCTTATCATTCTATATTGGTTAATTTAGAAAACCAGAAAGTTGGTATGGAAAGTCGTGTTGGCGCAGCATCACCAGAATTAAAAGCCTTAGATAATCAAATTGCTGATCTTAAAGCCAAGTTAGCAAAAGCTTCTGGTGAGAATTATTATGTAACTTCAACTGCGCAAGGTTTTTCTCCGATACGTCTTAGTATTGAAAATCGATTGATTAACCTTGAGGCTAATATTCCTTTCTCACAGAGTCGTTTGGATGAAATTAAGTCGGAGCGTCTCGTGTTAGACCTTCAACTTGAAGATTTGCTTGATCAAGTGCCAGAGAATGAACTTTTTCTTGAGAAACTGCGTCGAGAAATTAATGTAATTCATGAACTTAGGAAGGAGATCTTTAAGCAGGCATTGAATGCGGAGATTATATTTTCAGAGTCAAACTATTGGACTCTGAATAGAGCAAACAGGTTGGTAACAGGAGGAATTGAGGTTGTTGACCCCGCTGTGCCCAGAAAAATTGCCGTTAGTCCCCGGATTAAGTTAATTGGTGCGATTGCAGCCATCGTCGGGGTCTGCATGGGAATTTCGATAGCTTTAATTCATGAGTATTTCAACGGCGACTGAAATATGTTTATCCGTGACAACTTCCCAATTTAGCTGATCATTTGGATTAATTAAATCTTCCTATAGTGATTTAATGCTACAACAATTTCGATGTTGCCATTTTGAAATTAATAGATAATTCTAATTCTAAGTCTAATGTCTAGAAGGAATAGGCTCAGTCAGCAACTTGATGCAAAATCTGAACTGAACCGGGCCATCTCATACCATCAAAATGGTCAACTCCGTCCCGCCGAACAGATATACAGGAACATACTGGAATTTCACCCCGAGAATGCTGAAGTCTTGCATCTTCTGGGTTTACTTACTTGGCAGACAGGTCAGTGTGAAGTTGCAATTGATTTGATTAGACAAGCTAGCCGAATTAGACCGGAAAAAACGTTGTTTTTACGGGATTTGGCTAGATTCTTGAATAGTACTGGCTGTTTGAACCAAGCTATACAAGCATACCAGCAAGCGCTACAGGTTGTTCCTGAAGATTTAACAATATGCAGGGAACTGGCTCTCACCTTATATCAAGCAGACAGATATGATGAAGCACTTCAGGTCTTTCACCATAAGCTGAACGATAATCCAAGTGATATCAAATTTCGTGTTGGATTGGGTGATTTCCTGCAGTCGATAGGTCGGTTTGAAGACTCGATCCGGGCGTACCAAAAAGCTCTTAGTATCGATACTAATGCTTACGAAGCATATAATAACCTGGGTGTTGCTCTGTCTAAGATGGGAAGATTTGATCGGTCCATTCAAGCTTGTCAGAATGCCATACGGATTTTTCCTGATTACTTTGAAGCTTATAACAATCTGGGTAATATTTATAAGGAAATGAAACAACTGGTCCAAGCGGTCAAATCCTATCAAGAAGCAATCAGGATTAATCCGGAAGTTGAGGAGATTTATTTTAACTTGGGCAATGTCTTCAAAGAATTAGATAAACATGAGGAGGCTATTCGAGCTTATCAGCAGGTATTTCGTCTTAATCCTAATCATGTTGAAGCTTATTATAATCAAGGTGTTGTTTTGCAGGATCAGGTCAATTTTAATCAAGCAGTTGAATCCTATCAGGAAGCAATCAGAATTAATCCCGAGTACGCCCAAGCATATAATAATTATGGATTTATACTGCATAAGCAAGGGAAGTTTGATGAGGCTATTAGTCAATACCGCCGTGCTATTGATCTCGATCCTACTATCGCTCAAGCACATACTAATCTGGGCGTAGCCTTGCTGTTGGCTGGAGATTTTAAGAAAGGCTGGCAAGAATATGATTGGCGTCTAAAGACAGAATTGTATCGGCCCGATAAGCGAACCTTTCCATACCCTAGATGGCACGGTTGTGATTTAGCGAGTAAGACTATTCTCGTTTGGGCGGAACAGGGGATTGGCGATCAAATTATGTTTGCCAGTGTCTTGCATCTGCTAGCACAGAAGTCACAAAGAGTCGTGGTTGGAATTGACCCCCGCCTTGTCGCTATTTTTCGGCGTTCATTTCCTAGTATCGCTTTTTTTTCCCAGTTTGATCTGCCGGATTTGTGTGTTTTGGGGCACTCTATCGACTATCAGATTCCAATCGCCAGCTTGGGGCAACATTTTCTGAATACCGAAGCTACATTTCCCAAACAGCGATCTTATTTAATACCTTGTTCCGAAAAAGCTCAACAGTTCGAGCGCCGATATAAACAGCTTGCCGATGGTAGACCATTGGTTGGTATTTCGTGGCGAGGAGGTAACAAAGAGAAAGAGTCACGAAACATTTCGCTTAAACAATGGGCCGAGTTGATTGCTATGAGAAGCTTTTGTTTTATTAATCTCCAGTATGGCGATGTTATCGATGAAATTAACGAGTTTACGGCAGCGACTAGTATTCCTATCTATTCCGATGATCAGGTTGATTCCAGCAAAGACCTTGACGATTTTGTCGCACAGGTTGCCGCAATGGATTTGGTTGTTTCTATTGCTAACAGTACTGCTCATATTGCTGGTAGCTTAGGTAAGCCATCGTTGATTTTTCTCCCACGTATTCCGGATTGGCGTTGGATGCTTGATCGGACTGACTCACTATGGTATCCCGAAATGACTCTTCTACGTCAAAGTAGGGAGGGAAGTTGGAGTGATGTTCTTCAACAAGCCAAAACTGCGTTAACCCAAATCTGCGATAATGACATCGATACAATTGGATCTAGCTAAAACATTTATCGTCGTATTTTGGATGTTTCCTATTTAGTCTGATAGGATTTTGTCTAAACAATGCACTTCAGCATCAGCTTTAATCGTTTCCTTGAATTGATGTGGTTGAAGAATAATTAACAGGGCTTCCTTTATGGACATCAAGATTCTATCTAGAGAAGAGTGGAACTCACATCCCGCGGTGGAATTGGTTTGTCAAGGACATAATGATGAAACACCGATTTATCGTCTAAAGGCAGGCTGGTATTATGGGGATTTAAGTATCCCTATACTAAAGGATGGTTCAGTTTGTGCTGATTTGTTTAAATGGCTCGGCAGTGAGAAGTATAACCGGTTTTTTGGGGTTCTGAAGGGTATGGAATTACCATGTCCGGACAGTACCAAGATCATAGAAGACCACTTCATCTTTTATGGAAGTCGTGTGTATTACCATTTCATCGTAGATTTTTTAGGATCTTTGCAAATACATGCAATATCGTCAATTTTGGCCGATAAGAAAATTCTCATTGGTCGAGACTTGCCACCTCAATATAAGAAAATACTCGTCGAAATTCTTAGCGTGTATGGATATGAGGGAGGTAGCTTAGCTTCAACAGATACAACCTTTTTTCCATTTAAAAATTCATTTATTCAAGCTCAGCCCGCGGTGGCCGATAAGATCAGGAATATAAGATGTCTGATCAGCAAAATCGAACTAGGACCTACTCTTGATTTAAGAAGGATTTTTGTGCTGCGTGGTTTAGTACGAAGGAGGATGTTGATGAATGAAAAAGAATTGGCATATATGCTAGTCAAAGATTTTGGATTTTCGGTTGTAAATCCAGGTAAACTAGATATAAAGGGGCAAGTTCGTCATTTTAGAAATGCGAGAGTCATTGTTGGCGTGCACGGAGGAGCACTTACTAACGCTTTGTTTGCAAATAATCTAAAGGCGCTTATAGAGATTAACACTGTTATGTATCGTCCGCATCTGGCTGAGATTTCTTCACAGCTGAATGCAAGACATTTTTGCTTAGCGGCAAAACCTCTAGCTATTCAGGAGGGAGCGACATACAATGAGTACGATCAAAACATGGAAATAGATTTACACACAGCTAGAGCATTTTTCCGGGATTTGTTCGGAGGTAAATGGGCCTAGTTTCCTTTTAATGTATAGTTTGTGTGTCATAGCTGTAGCCACTGGCTATTATGTGTTTAGGTTTTGGGTATCAGTTGTTATGCAGATAATGTGTAACCCAAATCATCTGAAAAATTGGGGTTTCTTTGTTGTATGTATGATTTAGGAGTGTTTCCGTTTAGGATAGAATTAGTTGGTGCTTGGGTCGACCACCCTTTTATTTCGGGGGTTCTACCCGGTTCTGTTGTAACAATAAATGTTGTTAATAATTTTAAGTTGAAATCTGGGCTGGCGTCTAGTAGTAGAGATGTGGCAAAAAAACTTTGGTCGACAGGTATACCTCTAGTAAATTTAGAAGAAAACGCTAAATTGTTGTTTGATGCAGAGAATACACCGGAAAAAGAATATATATCTGGTTCTGAAGACCATATTGGAATAATATATCCGGGAATTACTCGTACTCAATATAACGGCTCTTACTGGCCAGAAGAGATAGAGAGTACACAAGATCCTTTGTTGGTTGCTTGGTTGGAAAGTGTTATTAAGTTGGTTCCGATTTCATCCAGAAAAGAGAATTTTAATCCTCGTGCAATAGAAAATTTGGATAGATCTTTAATTAGGCTTTTGTGTGAAAGTGGAGAGTTGTGCTGGGAATCTATACATAAGAAAGATCTTTTTGGTTTTGGTGAAGCAATTAATAATTCATTTGAGGGAAAGACTAAGATTTTGCCTTTAACATTGACTGAGGAAGTAGAAGTAGCCAGAAATATTCACTTAAGCAGTTCCTATGGAGTTGGCATTTCAGGTGCTGGAGGAGGAGGATATCTGACAGTGATTACTGAGGAGAACATAGAGGATGCAGTTGAACCGAAGATTAGGATTTTATCTCAGGGATAATACGTCGAAGTTATGATTTAGCTATAATGGGGATTTGTGAAATTATGTTGGTAATCTATATTTAATTTAGCGCAGTATTTAGAACGAGGGTTCGCACACAAGCTCAAAGTAAGAACTGCTTGGATTTTAATGTAGTCTTAAATAATTCTAGAAAGAGACTTAAGTACGATGAAAACTCGAAATGATCAAGACCGATTGGACGCAAATGGTGATTCAACCTCGGATCGTCCAGTAGAGGAAATTACCGTTGAAGATGCTTTACAGCGCGCAGTTCGTTATCATAACACAGGCGAATTTGGCTATGCTGTAGAACTATACACGAAGGTTCTTGAGGTTTCTCCTAATCACCCGGAAGCAATGCATTTATTGGGTGTTCTTGGTAGCCAGTTTGGTCAACATGAAGAAGCAATTGGTTTAATAAGCCAAGCGATAGAAATTTCGCCGAATCAGCCAGTATATCACTGTAATCTGGGTAATGCCTTACAAGCTCAGGGCAAATTTGAAGAAGCTAAACAGTCTTTTCAGCAATGTCTAGATATCGACCCTAATATGGCGGAAGCCCACTATAATTTGGGTTGTGTCTTTGAACAACAGGGTGAGGTCGAGGATGCTGCTCAAGCCTATCATAAAGCCATAGCAGCTAACCCCAAACATGTTGGGGCGCATATAAACCTGGGTAATACCTTGCAAGGACAATCAAAGCTTGAGGAAGCTATTCAGGCTTATCAACGAGCTATAGGAATCGATCCCAATGTTGCGGAAGCCCACTATAATTTGGGCTGTGTCTTTGAACAACAGGATCAAATCAGCGACGCCGTTGAGGCCTATCAAAACGCTATAGACCGCAAACCTGACTATATTGAAGCTCTTAACAATCTCGGGAATATACATAGGGTATTGGGAGATTTGGGTGAAGCCACTCAAGTGTATCAACAGGTACTCAGTATTAGTCCTGATGTTGGTGAGACACTATACAATCTTGGTGTAATTGAGCATAAGCAGGGACAGATGGGTAAGGCCGTGGAATATTACCAACGCGCGATTCAGGCGGATGTGTCTTTTACCAAAGCGCATAGAAATCTTGGTTATCTCCTTAAGGAAAGACAAGAGTTGAATGAAGCCGTGCAGATTTATCGTCATGCTCTTGATATTGATCCCAACGACCCTGAGGTGCACATGGGGTTGGCGTCTGTTTTACTTCTACGAGGAGATTTCGAGGAAGGTTGGGAAGAATACGAATGGCGTTGGGAGTCAGAAAGTCTCCTGCCATTTAAACGAGATTTTATTCAACCTTTTTGGGATGGTTCTCCACTTGGTGATAAAACAATACTGCTGCATGCTGAACAGGGATTTGGAGATGCTATTCAATTTATAAGGTATGTTGACACAATTGCCAATTCCAAGGTGAACATAATTGTTGAATGTCAACCGGAATTGGTTACATTGTTTGAGACTATGGATAGTATCAAGCAGGTTATACCTAGAGGAGAATCCCTTCCTAATTATGATGTACATGCTCCTTTACTTAGCTTGCCTCGTCTCCTGAAAACGGATCTAGATTCAATTCCTAATCAAGTGCCTTATTTATCTCCAGCAACACCAGAAACGACAATGATTTTGGATGACCCGTCTAAGTTGAAAATCGGTCTTGTTTGGGCTGCAGACTTGGATAGTGAGGTCGAGAACTGGCTGATGTTCGCCTCCGCTAGTAGATCAATTGAACTTCTGGACTTTGCTACGTTATTTGATTTTGAGGTTTGTCAATTCTATAGTTTGCAGGTGGATTCAGCCAGAACTGATATTATCATCTATGATTTCGAAGATAAAATCATAGATCTGGGGGCATCTTTTGATGATTTTAGCGACACTGCGGCTGCTATTATGCAACTTGATTTGGTGATTAGTGTTGATACTGCTGTTGCTCACCTAACTGGTGCTTTGGGTAAGCCTATATGGACTTTGTTACCTGTTCTGGCCGATTGGCGTTGGATGCTTAATCGGTTTGACTCATTATGGTATCCGACCATGAAGCTTTTTCGACAAGAAGAGGTTGGAAATTGGGATACGGTTATTCAAAATATAGGAATAGAGCTTACTCAGTTGATAGAAGATGGGCCTCCTCAGCTATTCGAAACACAAATTTATAGCATGAATGAGGCTATGCAGTTGATTGGCATTAGTCCTAATACTTATAGAAACTGGGAGCGGCGTGAATTGGTTCCTTTAGTACAGCGTGATCCCGGAAATAACAGAAGATATTTTACCAAGGCAGATATCCAACATCTACAGGAATTTGTGAGCCGGAGAAGGAATTCATAGGCCAAATGGCGAAGATCTTCTAAAAGACAACTATATTATGCTTTATTACTTCTTCTTTGATAGATAATCCTCAAAGTTGGTAACAGTTAGAGGTTGATCAGGCGGTTTCAATCCTCTTCTAATCTCTCAGAATGACTCTTATGGCGATAAATATTAGTGTTTACGTAAGAAGTCTCGTCGTTACATACACTACTAGTACAGGCTTCATAATTTCAAGGCGTGCTTGGTTGTCCTTATCTATATAATTTCTTACGCGATGAAA
>Ga0207984_1001165_pt1 | contig 13595 bp, 6 predicted proteins | sample ETNtaG_30_FD_185760 | JGI IMG/M metagenome (GOLD analysis project Ga0207984, IMG submission 185760) | Marine microbial and viral communities from oxygen minimum zone, Eastern Pacific Ocean - ETNP201306PF43B (SPAdes) (version 2) | ecosystem: Environmental > Aquatic > Marine > Oceanic ...
TGAACTCGGTCAGGTTTGTCGTGCTGGCCCTGGAATACGAGATCGCTCGGCAGACTCAGATTCTCGACAACGGTGGAGCGGTCTCCCAGGAGACGGTGTTGTATGACGAATTCAGAAACGAAACTCGCCCGATGCGGCGTAAAGAAGAATCTCACGATTATCGTTATTTCCCGGAACCCGATCTTGTACCGGCGACCTTGACGGAAGATCAGATTGCAGAGGTCCGCTCGTCCATTCCTGAACTGCCACTTGCCAGGAAGCTCAGGTTCACAAAAGAGTATGAATTGCCTACGTACGACGCGGGCGTGCTCGTCGAGGAGCCTGGGATAGCGGAGTACTTCGAGGAGTGCGCAAAGCTGCATAGCGATGCCAAGGCCGTCAGCAACCTCATCATGAATGACGTGATGAAGGAGCTGAACAGCCGTGAGCTTTCGATTGGCGATTTTCCAGTGTCTGTAGAGGCGGCCGCCGACCTGCTGCAGCGCGTGGAGGCCGGCGAAGTCAGCAAGAACAAGGGCAGGGAAGTGTTTGCCGAGATGGTGGAATCCGGTAAGAGAGCGGGCGAGATCATCGAAGAGAAAGGCATGCGCCAAATCGGCGACACCGATGAAGTGCGCCAGATGGTGGAGGACGCCATCGCACAAAATCCCAAGGCCGCGGAGCAATACAAGAGCGGTAAAGGCAAAGCCAAGGGAGCGCTCGTCGGCGGGGTGATGCGCGCGTCGAAAGGCAAAGCCGATCCCCAGCTTGTGAACAAGCTGATCGATGAAATTGTGTTAGGTTAAGGCAAAGAACTCGAGGTGCCGGCAGCTCCTTCCGAATCGGCTATATGCATTTCCTCCATCTCCTGGCGTTTCTGTGGCTCCTGCAGGGCCCGCCGCTTTTCTCCGAAGACTGGAAGGCAGCCAATTCTTCGCATTTCGTATTTCGGTGTGCGTTCGAAACCACGGGGAAAGAGACACCCACAACGGTGAGCTTTCGCGGTAATAGCAGAGCCATCTCTGTTCGGCTCTACCGCGAGCATTTTGAATTCAGCGGCGCAGCCAACCAGAAACCTGTTCGTACTCCTCTCGATAAACGGCAGAACCATTCGCTTTGGGTCGTTGTTCAGGAGTCTGAGTCATTTCTGTCCCTGGATGGAAAACGACAGGCGGACTGGAACTTCGACCTCGGTGAAAAACCAGAGCTGAAGCTGACAAATGGCGATGCAGTGAAGCTGACTCAGCGGCCGCGACTGCAGCCGCTGGCCAGCATCCTGGTTGCCGACGATTTCATGCGGACGAACAAGGATGAGCCGTTCTGGGAAGGCTCTGCGGGTGTGTGGGGAATCCAGGCGTCGCACACGCCGGATCACGCTTCGAATGCCTTTCGATATTTCGGAAAGTCCAATACGCGGACGAGCCGCCTCTGGCTGAATTCAGGTTTGGAGCCCGCTGTCTCGCTGAGCCAGCTCACCTATTGGTTTTCGATGGATTATAGAGTCGGCGTTTCTTTGAAAGTCGATGATCCGGCCGCCGCGGCCGGCATCGTTTTCTACGCACGAAGCGCCAGAAATTATCATCTGGTCAGGTGGGCTCAGCACGAGCTCCAGCTCTGCCGTGTGCGTGACGACATCCCGGAAATACTGGCCAGGAGCCCACTCCCACGAGGTGTTGGCTGGTACCGGTTGGAGGCAGCCATCTGTAAAGGCCGGCTCGCAGCTTACGTGGACGGCAATCGTATCCTTGAATTCCCCGGCGACGGAAAGATGGATGCCGGTCTGATTGCCGGGAAGGCGGGCCTGTTCGTTCAATCACAGAGGGGCGTCTGGTTCGACGATGTGTTCGTCCAATCCATCGGCGATCTGCCGGGCCCAGCACTTAAACGACCCTTTGGCCCGGCAGAAAAGAGCAGCGCCGATTTCAGTGACAAACGTTTCTCTACTGACAGGCGCATGCGCAGTTGGGCTCACCCGCGCGCTGTCTGGGAAGAAGGCTCTTTGGGCCTGCACTGGTTCGCGACGGATCTCTACAACGATTTTAAATTCCAGTGGAAGGCCCCCTATCAGCCGCCCACCCAGGGGAAGGTTGCGTTCTTGTGTCAGCGTGGAGACTTGAAATCAGGCTACGTATTCGAGTGGAGCTTTGGCCAGGCGCGCCTGATGCATCAAGGCAAGGTCGTCGCCCAGGCAAAGGGAAACCAGCGGGGTTTGAGCTCTCTCTCTGCCAAGGCTGAGAAAGGGAAACTGGCGGTCACCGCGTCCGGTGTATCACTGCAGGCAAAGTTGAGCGGGCCCGTGTCCGGTACCATTGCAGCGGACCTGGGGCGGACCTCTGGCTGGCATTTTGGTCGCAGAGATTGGCGCGACGAAACGCAGATAACCTCCTCTCATTTGAAACAGTATGCCTTTGATTCCGCGCCCACAGCCTGGTTGCCGGCGACGGGCATATGGCAATCGACGAATCGCTGGGCATGCGTGCCTAGGTGGTCGTTCTTCGGCGGCCGCGGGATGGAAAACGCTATTATCTGGAACAAGCGACGCATCGAGGGCGACTTCGATCTCGAGGTAGCGTTCGCCCCCATGGAAGGCTCTGCCCAGCGAATGCACTTCTCGTTTCCTATGACGTTGAACATCACCTTCGCCGCGGACGGGAGAACCCTTGATAGCGGCTACAACCTCGTCTTCGGCACGATCGACGTACCTTCGCAGCTCTACCGAAAAGACAAACTCATCGCCAGTAACGACAGCTTTCTCGTACCGGGTCTGCGCCTTCAGAGGCGCCCGTTGTACCAGTCGGTTACGGTGATATGGCAGCGTGTGCGCATTCGCCGGAAGGGCAGTCGCATCACGGTTTTTGCCGCAAAGTTCGGTCTGCAGGGCGAGGAATACGGGTACCAGCGTCTGTTCGAATTCACGGACCCATCGCCACTGCCGGGCGACCGTTTCGCTTTCTGGACCTGGGGCAAGAATGGAATGGCCGTTGCCAAAGTGCGACTCTCTTATGCGAAATCTGCGGGCACAATCGTGAGCAAAGAGGCATCCCAAAAGACGGGCGTCGCGTTCCACCGGGTAATTCGCATAGGCCCCATCGATCCTGCCAAAGAAGGGCTCTTAAAATTTCGCTGTCAGATTTCTCCCAGGCAGAATCTTGGGCTTTTCATTCGGCGGCGACAGGAATTCAGCCAGTTCATTCTCTGTGGGGCTGAGTCCTATCGAACCGGCGCAATCCCATTGGGCAGACTGGATACGAAAGCCGATGGCAAATGGCACGAAGTGACGGCTGACATTCGCTCAGCGCTCAAGAAAGCCTGTCCGGATGATTCCAACCGAGTGATTGATGAAGTTTTTATTGGGTCGCCGCTGAACACCGTCCGGGAAATCGGCGGCCTGGGGATCAATCGACAGGACGCTACCTGCGAGGTGGCCGATGTTTCTTTCAGCCTGCCGAGCAAGCCTGTGCCAGCCTTATTGCTGCCGCCTCCAACGATCGTTGTCCATGGTCGAGTGGCGCTCAACGACTTCGAATCGGGCCTTGACGAATGGCAGACACACGGGGGCACGGATGGCGCATTGCTCTGGCGCGATCCGGCGAACGCATCGAATGGCAAATACAGCCTGCGGCTCTGGAACATGGAAATCGGTGGCCCGGCCGGGGCACGCATCACTCGGACACCATTCAATGCTCAGTTGTTTCCCCGCATTCAATTCGATTATCGATTTCCCTTTGATCTGGAGCAGAATCTTCTTGTCCGTTCCGGAGAAAAGACCTTCGAGATCGGGCTCACAGGCACGGACAGTTCCTGGCCCCAGATAGCGTACGCATCCATCACGGCGGACGGCAAATGGCACTCGGCATCCATCGATCTTGAGGCCGCGCTCCGCCCTTACTTCTACGGGAATGGACCGATTCCCATTGACGAGATACTCCTTGCCGACAGTGAACGCATGGGGAACAGGCAAGACGTGATCTATCACATTGACAATTTCTGTCTTGTGCCCGCTGTCTCAAAGACGGCTCTGAATCGGTTTACCTTCTTCGTTCCAGGTCACGAGGTGGCCGAGTTCAGTCATGTGTTCAATGCAAAACCAGAAACGATTCCAGGCACCACCGCGACCGGTAAGGCAAAATCGCTGGAAGCTAAAGTGCCTGCCGGGGCGTCCTGGCTGCATGTGCGAATAAAAGCGAAGAACGGCAAATGGTCCCCTGCATGCCATCTGCCGCTCATTGTGCGTGATCAGCTTGGGAAGCGACTGCCAAGCCGAGCGAAACCAACTCCGGGGCAACGGATTGCATATGTCCCTTCAGACAGGTTTTGCTTCTACGATTACGAAGGCGAGCGGAAAGAACAGGATTGGTCCGTAACGCTCGAATCAGACGGCCTGGATGACTCGATGTTGAACACATGCATCCGCCGCTGTGCCTGGGTTGATCCATATCCTTTTGATGCGGCCACCGGAATTTCGTGTGTTCAAGCGGAGAATATCTTCGCAGGCGATTACTTCAGCATGTTCATACACAAAGGAGCGTGGGACATCCGGCGTTATCCGTACATCGCGTTCGACTATAAATTTGAGGATACGGACAGCAATTTCGATTTGGCCGCGCTGCTGAACAAGGAACTTTTCGTCCTCGAGTGGGCCTCGCCGGGCTTTCCTTACTTTCAACCTTACAGAGCCACCCGGTTGCCTTTTCCGCAGCGCGATCGGAAATGGCATCACCTGGAACTCAATCTCCTGGACCTCCTGAAGAAGCACGGACGTGTCACCAACGACGCCATCCCACTGATGGTCGAGCAGCTCAACACCTGGACGATGCGCGGCAGCCGCGTCGGTCAGAAATTCAGAATCGATAATTTCACGATCTATTCGCGCCGGGGGAGGAATCCGGAACTGCGATGGGGTTTTGATGGCCTGAAAATCAGGTACACCTTGAGAAATGGGAAGACCACCGTCTTCAGGGGGGATGCCAGTGGCAAACACTCACACGTGTTCAAAAACCTGTCGCCGGGAAATTGGATTTTCGAGCTGTGGGACGCCAGCAAAGACGGTCAGCCCAAATCGTTGGCAGTATGCAAGTTTGTCATCGAGTAAGTCTGGCTGACTGATGCTAGGACTGACTCACGAGGCTGTCTCGTACTTCGGTCAACTGCCGAACCAGCTCAGAAATGGTTGCACAGTGCGCGTCGACCAGGTCCTCGACGTCCGACAACTTCAAGCTTGACAGATCAGTGGACAGATTGTCTGAAACTATCTTGAAGCAGTGCACCAGGTCCGCGGTACTGAATCGAAGGGCCGCGCTAATGAAGCCGGATGCTTCCATCTCGTAAAGATCCTCCGTTTCGAATTCTCTTTCTGCCACATTCACGGTACGCACGTTCCGAGTGTCGCATGTCGCATCGAAAACAATACTCGGATTCCAGATGTTCTTCGTTGCGTGATCCGTCACCTTGTGAGCAAGAGATGCAGTTCCTGGGTCCAGGTTCCGATGGCCGCAAACACCGACGTTCAACCACACATTCGGCCTTTCATGCCCATGTTTTCCCTGCAACCACCCGACCGCTACGCTGGCATTGAGCTTTCCAATACCACACACAGTGAGAATAGTGTTGTCTGATTCGTACGTTGGCAGAACTTCATCCGGAACCGGACTCAGCCCAAAATGTTCTATGAGTGGGCGCGCCTCACAACTGAGTGCAACTACGAAATGGACCATAGAGATTCGAGGCGAAGCAAGAGGTGAGAGCTCTGGTTGCGGCCCTTTACCGAGGTTTGAGCAGTAGTGCGAAGTACAACATCCTCCCTGTCAGCGCGAACATCGCGTCCTAACCGGCGAACTTCACTGCCGGCGTCTTTACCTCTCCCAGGATGTGATCGATGACATCATCCGGAGTGATCCCCTCGGAAACCGCGGCATAGTTCATCAGGACACGGTGGCGCAGTACCGGCTTGGCTACCGCCTGAATATCCTCAGAGATCACGTGCTTGCGCCCATGAAACAGGGCCCTGGCCTTTGCGCCCAGAACAAGGTTCTGGCAGGCCCTCGGCCCGGCGCCCCATGCAACCCACTGCCGGGCGAAACCGGAGCAATAATCTTTTGAGACGCGCGTGCTTTGCACGATATCGAGAATGTACTGGCTGAGGTCATCCTGGATTAGAATGTTGCGCACGGTGCTCTGGTATTGAAGCACGAGCTCCCGCGACATGATCACTTTGGGCTCCAACATCGAGGCGCCGGTCGTACGTCTCATGATCTCCAACTCATCAACGCTTTCCGGATAGTCCACCTTGATCAAGTACATAAAACGATCCAGTTGGGCCTCTGGAAGCCGATAGGTCCCTTCTTGCTCAATGGGATTCTGCGTGGCGAGAACAAAGAAGGGCTCTTCGAGGGGATGTTTCGCATTACCAATCGATACCTGCCGTTCCTGCATCGCTTCAAGCAGGGCGGACTGAGTTCTTGGCGGCGTGCGGTTGATTTCATCGGCCAGCACCAGATTGGCGAAGACTGGACCTCGCATGAACTCGAAATACTTCTTCCCGCTCTCCAGATCTTCCTGGATGACCTCGCTGCCAGTGACATCCGAAGGCATGAGATCCGGCGTGAATTGAATCCGTGCGGAACGCAGGTCGAGGACGTTGCCAATCGTGGTGACCAGGAGAGTCTTGGCCAATCCGGGAACCCCCTCCAGGAGGGCGTGGCTATGGCAGAAAAGGCACTGGAGCGTCAGGTCGATCATCTCTTCCTGCCCGACGATGACCTTATTGACTTCCTTTCTGACGCCTTCAATGAACTCTGCAAATGCTTCAACTTTGCCGGGAGCGGCTGCCGGCGACGGCTCGCCCATGTTCATTCTCCTAATGTGCGGCTAATGCGAAGATAAGACCTGACATGCGAGAGACGTTTCGCTGAACTTTCTCTTAATCGCGATTCCCAGGTTAACGCCCTGAAAGGACCAGATTCGAATATGAGAAAAATCAGGATAACGATTAAGAGATCGGAATTCGCCTGGTAAATCCTCTTGTCTTCGCAGCATGGGTGTGTGCGGAAATTACTTCTTTGGTATCGCCAACTGCTTGCCCGCGGCCGTGACCTCTGCTTCAACGTTGCCCCGAACATCGAAACTACCGTCTTTCCTCCGTATAACGTTCACGAACGCGGGCAGACGATAAGAGCTGCCTACTCCCACTTCGTGGACCCAAAGGCGTTCCCCGACGCGGAGGGCTTGGGGCGGATCAGCACCCTCCACCAGGCGCAGAGCCTTTCCCCGCGGAGGAATCTCGGCCGGATGGGCCGTACCGCCGCACCACCAGGCAAGCTCCTCGGTTTTCAGCTTGTAGTGTTCGCCGGAGCGCCACCACTTGTCCCCCTTCTCGTTGGAGACGGGCACCCCGGGCGGAGTCGAAATCTTGCAGTTGGTAAATGGAGAACCATCTTCCTTCAGAAAGCCTCTGATCCGAGACATGGTGAGCGCAAAGTCTTTGTGCATGACGACCCGTTTACCATCAACGCTCTTGATTGTGTAGCTCGTCGGGCGCATCTCGGGGCCGATCTCGATCACCGCGTTTTCGGCTCCCTTGGGCAGCGCGTCTGAGAGGATCAGTGTTTTTTCGCTTGCGATACCAGCGACCACTTTGCCCTCGTACGCGGCCCTGGCGGTCTTGATGCGTATGTCCTTCGCATCCAGAAGAGATCCGCCAACAAGTGTGGCCTGCCTGAGACCTTTATCGTCGTACGAGAGGAAAGCGTACTCGCCGTGAATCGTGCCATGGCCGGCGACCTTGAAAGGCTCTGAGTCGCGCATGGCGGTATAGATGACATCCTTCCGTCCTTTACGGAGAGTAATCTCCAGGGCCACGGATGACGAAGAGTCGTTCACCGAATCCTGGTCGCTCAGCAGCTTGACGTTTCTGATGACTCTCTCGTCCGGATTGGGCTCAAAAACGACGGGAAAGACCGTCTGACCTTTCCATCGAGCCGGGTAGACGAACAGCATTTCGTTGTAGAACTTTTCTGCCCGCACCCCGTAGCCGCGGCGGCCAAAGGCCACCGCGCCTTCGTGCCCGACCAAGTGAAGCCGAATCTGTTTCCGGGGCTCCGACGGATCGAATGCGTCACCCATGGCCTTTCTCTCGGCGCCCGGCACCTTCAATTTTTGCTTGCCACCTTCCTCACCGGGAAGGCCGAACCAGGTCAGGGATTTCTGCATCTTGGGGCTTGGCGTCCATTCCAGTTTTGCTTCATCACGCCCCATCCGCCACGAGGCTGTCAGGTGGTCAGGTATCTCGCCATGCCAATTATGTTCGGGATCGAAGAGCGGGCCTTCGTTCCCGTCCGGGTAGCCTTTCTTGACCTCTTCGATGTTGGTGTAGAAGTCGTCCGGAGGCGGGCCGTGGAAGGCGTAATAGGGCTTCTCGTTCCCGCCCTTGACGCGAAAGATGTCGACGACATAGCTGTTGGGCACGGGCTCGTCCACGTCAACGAGAGCGATTTGTCGGCCATAGAAACCGGGGCAATCAGCGCGCCCCATGAGATAGCGCGAGCCTTCGGCATCGCAAAAGCTGGATATCCATCGGTGGCGGCTGTCCTTCAGCAGATCGCTCGCCACTACCGTGTTGTGGGACAGCAGGGCTTTGGTGCCCGGATAACAGTAGCCGCCTCTGCAGCCCCAGTCACCGCTCAGCGGTACGCCCAGGGCCCAAATCTGCAAGTCCAGGGGATCGTTGTGGGAATGCCCCATCCCGTTACCTACTCGAAGCCCGGCCGCGCGGCGGTTTCGGAAATCCTCCTGTTCCTGTCCGGTTTCAAGAACACCGAACCAGTTGCTCAGCACGCGCGATTTGTTTTTGGGATCGATCTTCTTATCGAAATCAGCTCTGCCGGTGGCCACCCAGCGGGGCCGGCTCGGGCCGCTGACGTCGCCGACCCAGAATCGGTAGCCGCCGGCCACGAGGGTGTCCTGCGCGAACTTGCCCTCCCACTCGGCCCTCGAAACCACTTCGGGTATGCGCACGTCCCCGGGCATAGACCGGGCCGGGTCTTTCGCGAGGGGCGAGAGGTTCCTCAAGATGTCCCGCAGGTTCCCGACCGAGCCGAGCGCGTAAAAGGTGGAACCGATAGTGGTCGTCCCGTCCCGTGTCCAGCTCACGAACATTGTCTCGTCAATGCCCGCGGGCATGCGTGGATAGGTCCACACGTAACGGAAAATCCACTCAAGCCATGGTTTCGTAATCTCCTTGTCCTGCTGCGCAGCGATGTACCAGGACATCCATGCTCCCGCGCTGTAATCATTGTATCGCTGATAGATCATGGTCTCGTGCGCGGGAATCTGGAGAAGCCCCACCTCATAAAAGCGGACCATATCCTCCGCCGTCTTGATCCACGGAATGAACCGGCCCAGCGATTCGGCGAGCTCTTCGTTCCCCCGGATGTAAGGGAACAGTGCATCATATTCCTTCACATCCCCGAAACGGCCGCCGTAGTGGATTGCCCCTCGCCTTCTGAATGCCAGGTCGCCCTGGTTCCAGCCCAGCTCCGGGACGGTATCGATGGAACACATGGTCTGCCGGAAGCCATCCACGTTGAAAATGTTCAGCCAGGCCACCATGGCAAGCCTTATCGCGGCGGTTCGAGCCAGGGCTTCATCGCCGGTCTTTACGTAATTCTCGATGCGGCGCGGAAGCCTGCGATGAGAACGGATTCGGATTCGTCTCAGCTTCAAACTGATCTCTGCCGCCTTCCCGTAATAGGTCTGACGCTGCAGGTGCCAATAACGGCCGGCCAGTGAAGCCCTCCGAAACACCCACTCGTACCGATGCCCGGCGTACTCTTTCTCTGGCACGTTCCAGATCATGTCCGAGCCATAGACATCGATGCCCATGCCGTCATCCACTTTATCCTGCGGCATGCGATACAAGGCCCCGGTTACCTGGCTCCAGAACCGCGTACCCCCTCGGGACTGGGCGTTCATGCGCGGAAGGTTCGACAACTGGTTCGCATCCGCCTCGAATCGCTCCTTTTTTGATCGCGGGTCTTTCTTTGGGCCTCCGGCATCTGTCCACTTCGCTGCCCGCTCCTTCTCATCGTAAAACGAGGGGCTCTGCTTGCCCGCCCGGTTCGCTACCTGGGCCAGGCGGTCGTGGAGGTCGATGTAGTAAACGTAAAGGGGCAGCTCGCTTGAAGCATCCACCCGGAGCTTTATTCGGAACTGACGATCGTCCGAAGCCATAAAGAAAAACTCCGCCATGGAATAGAACTGGTCCGTGGCCGCGCACCTTTTCCTGTAGGCGTTCACCTCTCCCTTCGGCCCATCGTTTATTTCAAAGTGGATGACCAGGCGCTTCGTGGACTGCTGCACCTTCTCGCTCTCGGTGGCCGCTATCATCCGCACTACGTAAGCGCTCGGTTTCAGAGTGCCCAGGTCAAGTACGATGGGAGGATGATGCTGGTCAAAACGTACGGCCTTCACAGGTTTGCGGTACTTCCCCAGTTTGATGGCATCGCTGAAGATGCCCGCCTCAGGATTGGGATAGCGGTACTTCGGAACCCGATAGACCGGCTCGGCGTACTCCACGATTCGGTCCTCTTCAATGCCGGGCAATTTCGTGGCGCGAAATTTCTTGTTCAGAGTCCGGGCGTTATGCACCGCGTACATGGGCATGTAGCGCTGGCGGTGGACACGAACGTGCTCCGCGGTGTTCGGATAGGGGATTACCTCCGGCCAGCCCCAGTTGTTTCCACGGTATCCGTATTCGCCAAAGAGCTCAGGGTCCTTGCCCGGCCAACCCGCTGGGCCAAACTGGCTGGGATACAGCTCCGCGCCCGTCCATTTCAGGACCCAGTCGATGACATCTTCCGTCTCCATGATACTTGGAAATTTTTCTACCGGTTCCGCTCGGCAAACCGCCAGTGAGAATCCAACGGAAAAGACCAGTACCTGCAGGCACCGGTTTCTATGTCTGCTCATCCCAACACCGTTCGCCTTTCCTGCGATCAACATCATTCTGTCTCCAGTAACAGTAACCTGACCTTGCGTATGTAGTACAAGTAACCAAATGGATTCTGTCAATAACCCCGCATGACTGTAGCGTCATTGGCGGACAAGGCTTCCCTGTGCGACCGTTGATCTTGTTTTCGTTCTTACTCGTCTGTCCCCATTCGCCTGTCCACTCATGCCTGACAGCAACCATTGGCGAGCTGGGCTTCGCTGTGCGACCGTTGATCTTGTTTTCGTTCTTACTCGTCTGTCCCCATTCGCCTGTCCACTCATGTGACCGACTCAAGCGGAGCAGCGTGCCATGACAAAGATTAAACGGATCGAGCTCTTTCCCATGCGGTATCCCATGACCGGTTACTTCAAGTTCTTTACCGGGTCTCACGGCTCTGCCGGCAGGGCGGCCGTCACTGTGAAAGTCACCGCGAATGACGGTACGGTCGGGTGGGGACAGTCGGTGCCCATCGCCAGATGGAGCTACGAGACGCTGGAAACCGTTTCGATTGTCTTGCGCGATTACTACGCCCCCGTGTTGCTCGGAATGGACCCGGCAGATATTGACGGTGCCCACGATGCGATGGACAAAGCCATTGCGCCGGGATTCTCAACAGGCATGCCTATCGCACGGGCCGGGATTGATATTGCCCTTCATGACCTGACCGGGAAACAGACAGGCAGATCAATCTCCGAGCTGTGGGGACGCAAGCGCGGCGGCCCGCTGGAGCTGAGCTGGACGGTCAATGTAGAGAACCTGGCAGACGTGGAGCGCGTCATTGCGGAAGGCAGAGAAAGAGGCTATCGCAACTTCAACATCAAAGTCGCCCCGGATCCCGACTTCGATGTCGCTCTGGCCAAGGAGGTCCGTCGTCTGGCGCCTGAGACTTTTCTCTGGGCGGACGCCAACGGCGGCTATGAAGATGCTTCAGCACTGGCTGCGGCTCCGCGCCTGGCCGATGCCGGAGTGGACGTCCTCGAGGCGCCGTTGCGGCCAAACCATATCAGTGGCTACCAGGCCCTGAAGAAACAGGGCGCTCTGCCCATTCTGATGGACGAGGGCGTGACCAGTCCCACTGATCTCGACGAGTTCCTCAAGCTGGGAATGCTCGACGGCGTTGCCATGAAGCCGGCCCGCTGCGGAGGGCTCCTCTCAAACAAGGGACAGATCGAGCTCTGCGTGAAGCACGGCCTGATGTGGCTGGGCAGCGGCCTGACCGATCCGGACATCTCTTTCGCAGCCACGCTGGCTCTCTACGGAGCCTACGATCTTGAGAAGCCGGCCGCGCTTAACGGCCCGCAATTCCTCACTGCCGACGTTCTCAAAGATCCGATACAGATCGAGAATGGCCAAGCCCACGTGCCCGACGGCCCGGGCCTCGGAATCGAGGTGGACGAGCAGAAGGTCATCGAGCTGATGAAGCAAAGCGGAGGAGATAAACTGTTGGAGAAATGATGTCTACTGTTTTGCGCCACGGCCGCCATTTCACCCCGCAGAGCCGCGAAAAAATACACGTCTCGTTTAATCGTATTCAGAATCTGGACAATCAAATGATACTTTCCACCGCAACACTGTTCGTAAGTCTCGCTTCTATCTGCTCCGCGGAACCGCTCCAGTTCGCAGATGACTCCGAGCGGGGCCGACTCACGGTACGGGAAGGCGAGACTCCCGTCCTCACTTACAACTATGGCAAGCAGCTCAAGGAAGGCGTCCATGAGAAGTACACCCGGTCCTGTTACATCCATCCCCTCTTCGATTTGGGCGGGCGCCCGTTAACAGACGATTTCCCGAAGGACCACTTTCACCACCGCGGCGTGTTCTGGACCTGGCCCTTGATGAAGGCTCGCGGCAGAAACGTCCAGACCTGGCACCCCAGCCCCCTACGTCAGCACTTCGTTCGGTGGATCAAGCGCGAGGCAGGCGAGAAGGGGGCAACGCTCTCCGTTGAGAATGAATGGAAGCTTGACGGCAAGGACAAGGTCGCATCCGAGACTGCTACCATCCGCGTGTATCCCTCATCCGGTGCGGGCCGGTCGATTGATGTCGAGCTCAGCTTCGAGGCCGTTGGCGGGCCAGTCGAACTGCGGGGCCAAAAGAACAAAGGCTACGGCGGTCTGTGTTTGCGCGGCTCGCCCGATATGAAGAGCGCCTCTCTGATCACGGACACCGGCCCGCTGAAAAAAGACAGCACCAATCGCCCGTTCAAGTGGGCCAGCCTGTCGACTGAGACCCGTGGCGTGGCAATCTTCGTCCACCCGAAGCATCCGGATTACGCCCCTGCCTGGCTGCTGCGCACGAGCTATGCAGGCATCCTCAACGTCTCCTGGCCCGGCCGTAAACCACATACTCTCAAGCCGGGGATTCCCTTGAAGCTGAAATACCGCGTCTTCATCCATGGCGGCAAAGCCAAGCCACAGTCCGTGCCCCAAGCGTTCGATCGGTATCTTGCGGAGAGTGAGTGAGAGCGGGTGGCCTGAAACCTGGGTGGCCATCCGGCACGGGGATGTTGGAGTAACGGCTTTATTTAGCCGGGTCTGCCGTACTGCGAAGAGCCCGGCTAAAGCCGTTACTCCAACTCCGGCAGCCGTTTCTCCAACACCCTCTTCTCCACCTACACCATTTCCGCAAT
>Ga0207984_1001174_pt1 | contig 13532 bp, 10 predicted proteins | sample ETNtaG_30_FD_185760 | JGI IMG/M metagenome (GOLD analysis project Ga0207984, IMG submission 185760) | Marine microbial and viral communities from oxygen minimum zone, Eastern Pacific Ocean - ETNP201306PF43B (SPAdes) (version 2) | ecosystem: Environmental > Aquatic > Marine > Oceanic ...
TTGGGTATTATCAACATCAGAAGCAAGGCTTGTTTTTATTGCTATAGTACCAGAACCGTCACCAGCCTGAACAGAAACTTTGGGCTGCTTTCCAGTGTCAAACTTGGTATTATTTCCAACCCCAATATCAGGCAAACTATCATCATCAAGACCACCATCTACAATAAGACCATTATCCAGTGAAGCATTCGGTGTGGCATAAACTCCAAAACGCGAGAAACCGGTGGAGGGAGCGGCTGTGGCACCAGAAGCGGTACCTGTATAGCCGTAAATAACCGTCAAAGCCTGATTCAACTCCAAAGTACCAACTTTGATACCAACACCAGTACCGGAAAACCCATCAGCGGCACTGACATCAAAAATAACGTTTGCAGGGTCGTACTTTGCGCCATCGGGACCGCGAACAATAGTGTAACCCGGCTGACCAGGTTCACCTTGCGGATCAGTCCAACCAGCAGGCGGAACAATTTCGATTCGACCACCAGTCATGGTACCAGCTGCAGTATAGGTAAAAGTAATAGTATTTCCTGTACTTCCAGCTGAGTAAGGGCCGCCTGAAGCCACAACTGTACCGGTTCCGACACCCGCACCTACGACGGTGAGTACCAAGTTGCCAACTTTGAAAGGAACACCAAAAGCCGGACTGGAACTGGCGGTACTAATTGCAAAATTGTATGTTGCTGCAGCAGGAATAGTAACATTGGAATAACTGAGTTTCAGTTGATCACCACCATTTAGGGTTGTCAGAGGAACAGTTACCTTATTACCAACGTAAGTAACGGTACCGATAGAAGCGGCTGTCCCGTCAGCTTTAGTAACTTTCAAGGTAGTGGTAGTCGGAGCGGCAAAAGCGGAAGGAATATCCAATACCAGCGTACCACCACTCAACACACCAGCGGTAGAGCCAACAGCGGTATAATACATATCTATAGTCTGAGCAGTTTGACCAGCTGTTTGCTCTGCAGTTGTAACTGCATTGAGAGTTGCATCAAATGTATTGTTAACACCATCTGCATTAGAATCTTTGTTGGCATAAGAGAGAGTACCGGACCCGTCAGCCACCACATCAACACTCATTTCAGCTTCAGTCGCACCTTGTACGCCGAAGGCCACCAGCCCAACGGTTGTACCAACTGTGGAGGCATAAACAACGACGATATCCCCGTTAGCACCAGGAACAACATTCACGACGTTAGTTCCGATCCCACCAGTAACAGTAGCATTACCCGATGATTTAGTGGCACCAGTACCGCTCCAACCAGTTGGCGGAGTGATAACGATAGTGTTATTAAGAATTGCGCCAGTGATATTGATGGTAACGTCGTTATTTGAAGAACCAGCAATGAATATGCTACTGGCAGGAGACACAGTCGCCACGCCATAAGCCAGGCTGGAAAACACAGACAACATCACGATCAAAGAAAACACACCAAAAAAGTTTAACTTACTTGGAAATGCGTTCGAATTCATAAAGGATTTTTCCTCCATATTGGAATTGTAAAAATTTTTGCGAGTTTTAACATTCAAACTATTATGTAAAGATGACGGCATTAAAGCCTTCCCTTCAAAACAAAACAATAAAACAATTCATGTAAGATTATAAAAAAATTCAACTCTCTAAACAGCCCCAAACACCTAACCTGATATGTTTATAAAGAACGACAAAAAGCCTCAAGTCCCAGACACGGACCAAAGGCTAGCTAGATTTAAAACCTGTTTCTAAAACAAAAAGCAACATTAACCTTCATCATTATCCACCTGAGTCCATCTTGACTCAAGCTATTACTAACAAAAAACCGGTCATATATATATGGACGTTGTATAATACAACAGATACAAAACAATGTCAATACCCTAAACGAAAAAAAAGGCAATAAAAAAAACAACTGATTGCCACTTTTACTTCAGCGAAACAAATTCAAAACCGGCAGTTACGATCGCCGTTTCAAGCAATTCAAGATCCAGGAGATCCCGCTCAAACTTCAGCCTGGCTTCCCCTTTCTTGAGGTTAACCTTGACCTGAGAAACACCATCTATACCCATCATAACATCTGTCACCGTTTTGACACAATGCTGACAGGACATACCATCAATCTTGATTTTCGCCTTTTTTAGCATTGCCATAACTAGACCTCTACAACCAAACCATCATAGGCTAATTGAACGTTTGAGGGTAACTTCCGATTGGTTTCAGTGTGCTCCACCGTATGCATCATATGCGTTAAATACGTCTGTTTAGGCCGCAACTCATCCACCACATCCAGCGATTCCGGAATGGTCATGTGGATCCAATGTTCCGGTTCCCAGCGCAAGGCACCAAGAACCAAGACCTCCAGACCTTCCAACATGGCCATCGATGTGACCGGTATTTTTTTGCAATCAGTAACGTAAGCAAACTTACCGATCCGAAACCCAAAAACCTCAGTCTTGCCGTGAATAACGTGAACAGGTACAATTTCGTTACCAAAAACATCAAATGGACCGGTGAATTCGATCAATTGAATCTGCGGAATACCGTAACCCAAATGCTGAAGTTGAAAAACATAATCAAAAACGTGGCGAATTCGAGCGGAGGTTTTTGGACTGCAGTAACACGGAATCGAACTTTGCTGGCGTGAAGAAAAGGCCCGCAAATCATCCAATCCGAACAGATGATCGGCATGAGTATGAGTATACAGGACCGCATCTACCCGATCAACCTCCCATTGGATGGACTGATGCCGCAAATCCGGTCCAGTATCAACCAGGACATTCTTGTCACCCATTTGGATTAAGATAGAAGCGCGATCGCGCTTATTCTTGGGATCCGTTGAGGTACAAACTTCACACTTGCAAGCGATCCTAGGAATACCGTGCGATGTACCGGTACCCAGAAACAAGATTTTCATAGACCCCACTTGGAACTAACCGCTTTTTGGAAACACAAAATGGCATTCAGGACATTGATAGCCGTAGGACCGAATCATAAAACCACATTTGGGACAAATCCGCTTAGCCTGATGCCGAAAAAAGAAGATGAAACAAAAAAAGACCAGCAGTAACGCTACAATTTCCCAAAGTCCGATCATGGATTCCCTTTCAATTCTTTGAGAACTTTCAAGTTTTCACCGTGCATTTCGTCCATCTTAGGCGTTTCAATAATCATTGGAACAGCAGAAAAACGCGGGTCATTGACCAACAACTGAAAAGGGGTGATCCCAATATTCCCCTGACCAATATGCTGATGACGATCAACCCGACTGTTAAACTCCGATTTGGCATCGTTGAGGTGAAAAGCCAGCAATCGATCTAAACCTACAACCCGATCAAATTCCTCAAATGTCCGCTGATAATCGTCCTCTGTACGCAAATCATAACCAGCAGCAAAGACATGACAGGTATCAAAACATACCCCCAACCGTTCTGGATACTTGGAATCGTCAATCATCTGGCGGATATGTTCAAAGATATACCCGAGATTGGCTCCTTGACCGGCAGTGGTCTCCAGCAGAAGCATCACATCGGTATGCCGAGTCTCCTCCAACAGGAAATCCAAACTCTGGCTTAAGTTCTTCAACCCAACAGGTTCACCAGCACCAGTGTGGGACCCCAAATGCTTAACCAAATATCTAACGCCCAATTGGCAAACTAAGTCAATTTGCGATTGAAAATGCTGACGGGACTTCTCTAAAATATCCGGTTTAGGGGATGCCAGGTTGGTCAAATGAATGTCGTGAACGATGACCTCTTTGACCTGGTCAGAGGCTGCCCATGCTTGACAGAAACGGTCAATTTCTTCCTGAGTAAAGGACTTACTCTGCCATCGGTTGGGATTCTTGACAAAAATCTGGATAGCTGAACAGCCGAACTTCTCACCGTTGCTGATGCCATTATGCAAACCACCAGAAACTGAGACATGGGCACCGAGCACTTGAGGAATTGACCGTCCTTTCTAAGCTTAAACCAAGATCTTAATGTATCACATATAAAAAGCGATTTCCAACTGAATTTCCCATAATCGACGGGTAACTCGAAATTATCAAACGGGCGAAAAAAGCCATTTTTTTTGTAATAAAATAACAGGCTGATCAGGTTGACAGCAAATAACAAGCGGCCTGATGATCCGCATCGTCAACCTGATAGAGAGGCGGTTGCTGTTGAAGACATTGATCCAGCCGCTGGGGACAACGCGGATAAAAACGGCAACCACTAATAGCAGAACTACGCATCTCCTCCTCTGCAGGCAAGACAACTTCACCTTCCCACTTAACATCAGGATCCGGTACAGGAACAGAATCGACTAACAATTGCACATAAGGATGACGAGGCTGGTCTATCACGCTGAAGGTCGGTCCTCTTTCCGCTACCGATCCCTGGTAGAGAACGTGAATCTGGTCACCTACCTGATAAGCCGTACTGAGATCATGGGTAATATAAAGGAAAGAAATCCCATTTTCTTCCTTCAGACGAAGCATCACATCCAAAATCGACGCCCTTAAGGAAGCATCTACCATTGACACGGGTTCGTCGGCTACAATCAACCGGGGTTCAATCATGTATGCCCTGGCCATCATAATCCGTTGGCGCTGCCCACCACTGAGTTGGTGCGGATATTTCCGCAGAACATCTTGACCACGCAATCCAACCGCATTCAAGGCTTCCTCGATCATCTGTTGCCATTCAGCACGATTACGGTTAAGACCAAAATTTCTGATGACCTGATTAAAAACATGCTGGACACGATAAAACGGGTTATAAACGCCAAACGGGTCCTGGAAAACGGCCTGTACATTCCGGCGGTAATCTTTAATCTGCGCCCGAGTGGCTCGGGAGATATCCTGACCATCATAGATCACTTCACCGGAAGTCAACCTGGTAAAACCGAGAATCGCATTGGCTAAGGTTGTTTTGCCACTGCCACTTTCCCCAGCAATAGCGGTAATGGAAGCCGGGCTCTTGCGGATTTGCAGGTTGAAATCCTGTAAGGCGATAACTTCACCTTCTCCTCCACGTGGGCCATAAATCTTGGTAGCATTACAAATTTCCAGTAACATTATTGACCAGCCTCGCTGGATTGATAGACATGGCAAGCTACCCACTGTCCCGGACGAACCTCTTGCGCCACCGGTTCCTGTTGGCGACATTGGTCCATTACCAACGGACAACGCAACTGAAAGATGCAACCTGGCGGAGGATGACGCGGATCATGGGTAATCCCTTCGGTAACCTTGAGCGGTTTGTGCTCCTTGAGTGAAGGAACCGACTCAATCAACAACTGGGAATACGGATGAGCAGGATGATCAAAAATCTCTTTAACGAAAGCTATTTCAACAATTTTACCCGCATACATGACAGCAATGCGATCAACCATCTGTGCCATCAATCCCATATCATGTCCAATCATAATCATTGACACACCCAGTGCTTCTTTGACTCGCAATAGAGTCTGAGCTACCACCCGCTGAACAACCACATCCAAGGCACTGGTCGATTCATCGGCAATGATAACCTGTGGACTAAGAGCAATGGCCATAGCGATGCACACACGCTGTTTCATTCCACCACTGAGTTGATGCGGATACATATGATAAACACGTTCCGGCAGACCAACCATCTGCAAAAGCTCAAGAATCCGGTCTCGGATTTCTTGTTTAGAAGTTGCCCCAAGATGCGCATCGATCACATCCTGAATCTGACGGTTGATCTTCATCGTCGGGTTCAAAGAATTCATGGCCCCTTGCGGAATCAGGGATAATTTTGCCCAGCGTAACTTCCGCAATTCTCTTGCGCTCAAATCCAACAGATTCTGACCATCCAGCAATACCTGACCGGAGACAATACGCCCCGGAGGAACAACCAGCTGTAAAACCCCCATGGCAGCCGTCGATTTACCGCAACCGGACTCACCAACCAAACCCAGCGTCTCACCTTGATACAACTGAAAATCAATACCGTTTACAGCTAACACATCACCAGCCGGCGTTTCGTAGTAGACGCGTAAACCTTCGACTTCCAGTACGATTGGCTTCTGGTTCTGATCCGACAACAATTCGTCCACCTATCCCGATGCCCGACGCAAACGAGGATTAGCAATCTCATCTAAACCAAGATTAATCAAGAGCAATCCGATAAAGATAATTGCCAAAACCAACGTCGGCAACCCCCACCACCACCACATATTCCGCAACAAGGCCGAAGACTCCAAGGCAAGATATATTGTCCGCCCCAAAGTTGGAACGCGCTGCGGCCCTAAACCAAGCCCCTCCAAACCAACAGCCGCCAAGATAGAGCCAGCGGCACTACCGATAAAACTGGCAGCCAAATAGGGTAGTAAATTGGGCATAATTTCACCGAACATCAGGCGAAAAACAGAGGCTCCGGACAAGCGTGCCATCTGCACATATCCGCTTTCACGCATACTCAAGACCTGAGCACGAATCAAACGAGTCGGAGAAGGCCAAGCAAACAAAGCCAACAAGAAGGCCATCAAGGTTAAACTCACCTGAGGTATCAAAGCCTGAATGATAATTAAGACCAATAAAGAAGGTATTGTCATGGTAGTATCAGATATCAAACGGATCAGGTCATCCACCCAATTGCCGATAAAGCCAGCCATAAAACCAAGAATCACGCCAATACTGATACCAAGACTGGCCGCCACCGCACCAACATACAATGAGTTCGGGGCCCCAATAACCATCAACGCCAACATATCGCACCCCCTATTTTCCGTTCCCAACGGATGCTCCCATGTCCCTTGTTGCCCCCGTCGATTTTCAAAACCTACCGGCGGCAAGTTAAGCGGAGAACTGGCTACGTAAACCAAATCCATATTCCAAAACAAACGTCCAAAAACCCCAATCAGTACAATCAAGCCAATGATTGACATCCCAGACAGGAATTTCCAATTCAGCCAAGGAGTATCCCATCGATTCAATCGCCCCATTTTGGGTGTCGAAGGTACCGGTTCCAGCGATGGACTCAAACTCGCATCTATCTCAGACAACAGCTAACCTTCCTCAACGGAACTGTTTACGTAGGAAATACGGGGATCGATGAACGGATAGATCAGGTCTATAACCAAAACGGCAGTAGCAGTGGTAACAATCAAGATAAACGAAGTCCCTTGAATGACATTAAAATCCTGATTACGAATGGCAGTGAAGATCAAAGTCCCCATACCAGGATAGGAAAAGATATATTCAACCAGAATCTGTCCACCAACCATGGTCCCCAAAGAAATAGCCAAGGCGGTCACTTGAGGCAAAATAGCGTTACGCACCATGTAGCGATACAAAGTGTAAAACGGGTTTAATCCCTTAGCTTGTGCCAGATGCATGTAATCCTCTCCTTCCACCGTAATCATCATGCCACGCATACCCAGCGCCCAATAACCGAAACTAACCAGGACAATGGAGGAAACAGGCAAAATACCATGGTAAATGACGCTGGAGATGAACTCCCAGCTCAATTCGGGTTGTAGACCACGTCCGTAAGCCCCCCTGAGAGGGAACAGATGCAATCGAAAAGCAAAAACGTATAACAAAAAGATAGCAGCCAAAAAACTTGGAATGGAGGTAAAAATCATGGTTACAGGAATAATCATCTTGACACCTTTCGGTGTTCTCTGCCAAGCCAACAGAGCACCTAGAAAATTGCCGAGAAAAAAGGTCACGATAATAGAGACCAATAGCAATCCCAACGTCCAAGGCAATGCCCGCTTAACCATGGAGCTGACGGTGGTGGGAAAAAAGGCCATCGAATAACCCATATCGAAACGCAACAAATTCCGCAAATAACGGATGTATTGCGTCAGCGGAGTATCATCCAAGCCGAAACGTTTCCGCCATCCTTCAATGATCTTGTCGGAATTTTCGACGTAACCTGCTTGCTGGGACATTCGCGAAATCATGGCAGCAATCGGGTCGCCAGGAGCTAACCGGGGAATACAGAAGATTATGGTAGCACTGATCCAAATAGTCAAGAGATAGATAAACAAACGCCGAACCAGAGATTTAGTGCTCAAACCAACCATCCCCTGACATCATCATAAGCATAGGAAGGTGAAATCGCAACCGGACAGTTCCTAAAGAACATACTCACAGACAATCAGCTGTCCGCCTTTCTTAACCGATGAATAATCTGATGAGTACTATTCCACCAAGTACAGGGATGATTATAGTTATTCTTTTGTGTTGGCCAACCAACCCAGTAAGTCGTGTCAAAGGGTACCAGTTTCCGGGCTTGCGTGATGGGAATTACAACCTGCTCGGACATAAAGATCTCCATCGCTTCAGATACCAGCGGGTTAATGGCCGAATCACCTAACGGTAAGACACCAATCTGTGCCACAAGCTGGCTGTACGTTTCGGCACCTGCCCCACTCCAACGCACAAAATTATTATTGCCTGGCGAGCGCCGATCAATCGGACGTAGGAACTGTTGCGTATAGCGGTTCATCGAAACCCACGGTTCATTGACTGAACCACAAGCACTCCAATCCATAACAGCCTCAAAATTACCAAAAGCCTGATTCTCATCCCATGTTGAACCGGCAACCGAACGTGCGGTTGCCATAACTCCTGCCGCACGCAGTTGCTCAACCACAACCGCCGCAACCCGGCGTTTCTCAATAAACCCTTCATGCGTTTGAATATCCAGCGACAACTCCTGATCATCTTTTTGGTAAAACCCACTGGCATTTTTTGCCCAACCGTTAGCCTCGATCAACGCTTGGCCAGCAACCAGGTCCGCCGTCGGGCTAATCCAAAGATCTTCGACGGCATTGATATAAGGCTCCATCTCAGCATACTGAACAAATATGGTCTTGGATGGTACGGACGTCCCTTCATAAGCAATCTCAACCACTTGCTGACGATCAATAATTAAGCTCAGTGCTCGACGCATATCAGGATTATCCCACGGCTCAACCGTGTGATTGACGGACATCTGACGCGGACACGGATCTAGCCAAACATAAGGCAGCTGATCCTGCCAGGCGATGACATTCGGGTTCATATCCTGAATAGCTTCAAAAGCACCCAACGTGATATCCATGATGCTGTCCAGCTGACCATCGGCTGCTAGAAAGGCCCTGCTTTCCTCCGCTCCGCTGACGATCCAAACCAGGCGTTTGGGGACAGGCATATCCATAAAGCCGGTCTCACTGCCCCACCAGGTATCGCGCCTATCATACACGAACTCATTCTCTGCTGCCTGCACTAACTTATAGGCTCCGGTACCAAACGGCCACCCTTTGTCCACATCATAGAAAGTAAAAGTAAAAGGGTCTTTGCCTTGCCACACATGTTGAGGTAATATAATGGCACTGCCTCCAACCTTCACCGAGAAATAGTCCAGCTGAAATCGGGGGTTGGGCGATTTCAAGTTAAACTGAACTGTTAAACCATTAATTCTCTCTACACTTTCAACCCACTGCTGAATGTTAGCTGCATCACTAAGTGATTGAGTTTCGTCATTCAACAAGGTCTGGATGGTAAAAACAATGTCATCGGCATCAAACGCTTCACCATCGGCCCAAGTCACGCCATCACGGATCTTTAATGTCCAGGTTTTCAGACTTTGATCAGCAAGAAAGCTTTCGCCCAACCAAGGTTCAATTTCACCAGTCTCATAATTGAGGATAAAAAGCGGTTCCCACACACATTGGTGCATTCCTTGATTACGATTTGTACCAGGCACCATCCAGTTAAAGTTGAAAGGATTCGCAATGGAGCTACCATCAACATCAAAAATGACAGTATCTTCGCGAGAAACCTTACCTGCGGCATAACCGAAAATGCTAAAAATGGCCACAATCAAAACAACAGTCGTGAACATCAGGATTTTAATTCTCATAAACAATAACTCCAAAAACAAATTTCCAGAACAACACAATGTACTCGCATAAAAAAACCTTACTAATTATATCAAAATATATTCACAATAGTCGACGAAAAGCTAAGAGCATTTCCTGCAAAACAACATAATCATCCTAAATATTGACTATAACGAACCATTGAATTAAAATTTAAGTATCATGGTAAAACGAAATCTCCTCCTTGTATGGCTACTAACTTCTTTAACACAGGGACTATATACTTTATTCTGGTACGTCAAGACCAAACGGGAGATGACCAACCTAGGAGAAAACATACGCCCTGCATGGATGTTAATTATCCCTGTCGTCAACTGGTACTGGTTATGGAACTATTCGCAAGCAGTCTCCAAAGTTATAAATCAAAAACTACGTCCCATAACCGTCTATAAAATACTCATCAGCATCCCTATCCTAAGTAACATACTTATCACAGGAGTCATACTTGCTAAAAGGGGCATTATTTCCACCACGCTGGACGAATCCAGAATACAGCTCGTTTTTGCTATACTTCTTCAACTCCAAGCTACAGCAATAACTGTTATTCAAGCATACTTTAATCAAACAGTGGATCAAAACATAGTCTCAGAGAGTTAAAAGACAACAAAATCTGCTATCTCAGACTCTTTAAACAACAACCCTATAGTCACACAAATAATCAAGAGAACTAGCCTGAGAAAAACAACAATTTCCAGAAGGAGATCTTAAAGATGACAAAAACCTACCGTGTCGGCTTGGTTGGATGCGGCGGCATGGGACGCCATCACCTCAGAATACTCAATGGTCTACCCGAACTTGAAATTGTTGCCCTATGCGACATTTTTCAGGAAGCTGTCGATCGCGTAGGAGCTGAATATGCTGTCGAAACACGATACACCGATTTTGATCAAATGTATCAGCACGCCAACTTGGACCTGGTAACTGTGGCCACCCAGACACGAGACCATCACGCACCAACAGTCGCAGCTTTACAACAAGGAATTTCTGTCATTTGCGAAAAACCGATAGCCATAGACCTGGTTGAAGCTGACCAGATGGTTACAGCTTCAAAAGCATCAGGTGCTAAATTAGCCATCAATCAGCAAAATCATGTTAATCCCGGGATCCAGCAGGCACAAACCATGGCAAGGGAAGGTGCTATCGGTGATGTGATCATGGTTCGAGGTCGAAACAAAGCTGGACGTAAAAGTGGGAACGAATTTATGGAGATGGGTACGCATGTCACAGACATGATGCTCTGTTTCGGAGGTATTCCGACATGGTGTTCCGGCACAATCTATAATGGTAATCAACTGGCCGGCCCCAAGGACATCATGCAAGCCAAGGAGATGTCTCCAGGCGACCGCGATTCGGGGTTGGTCATGGGAACAAAGGCAATTGCCCATTACGGTTTTGACACAGGAATCATGGGTGAAATCCATTTTATTGACTACCAACCTGGTATGAACGATAACTACGGTATAGACCTTCTGGGCAGCCAAGGACAATTGGCTGTTCGAACTGCAGGTTCGACTGGGCAGAACCTCTGGCATCTACCTCGACCAATGGAGGGAACACCAACCCAATTATCGGATTGGCAACCTATAAACCTACCGGAAGATCTAGAGAAAGAACCTGTTATCACCATGTATCAACGTATGATTCAGGCTATTGAAACAGATACTGAACCGCCAAGCAGTGGAATAGAAGGACGCTGGGCCTTTGAAATGATAATGGGGATCTATCAATCCCATCGGGAAGGACGACGTGTTGAACTTCCCTTGACAAACCGTCACCATCCCCTAGAAACATGGCGTTAATTAAGAATCGCTTGCTATTCTGCCGTGCCTAAACCAACGTAGATCTCCGCGCTCAAACTTGATTGGAAGGAGAAAAACATAACCATGACTATTCAAGAAAAACAACTATATACACCTAGCAGCAGACACAGCCTCACATTTTTTGGTCTACTGATAATACTGACAATTTCGACCGGTATTTTCGGAGCAAAAATTGCAGCACAAAATGATGTGGTGGCAACAGAGAACCCCGTCTATCGAGATCCGCAACCGGACCAATTCTTCAAAAAATGGCTCGTTTTGGGACCAATTCCGGTTTCTGCTGAGAAGACAATTCCAGATCAAAACAAGCAGAAGAAAGTGTTTGAGGCTGAACCTCCTTTTCGAATCCAAGACCTTTCCCCAACCAAATCAAGCCATCAAATCAATGATAAGGAATATCAGTGGCAACTGGTTGCCTCAGAGGATGAGATCCTAGATCTAAACCAGATCTACGGAAAAACGGAGTTCGTTGAAGCTTATGCCTGGGCAGAAATCTACCTGTCAGAACCCAAGAATGTTTTATTTGGCATTGGTAGCGATGACGGCGTAAGAGTCTGGCTCAATGGACAACTCATCCACCAAAACCAGAGTGACCGTCCAGTCTCGAAAGATCAGGATCTAGTACCTGCCACCTTTAAGAAAGGTAAGAACCAACTCCTGCTCAAAATTCAGAATGGAAGATGGGATTGGGGATTTTGCTGTCGGATACTCGGGTCCGAAACACTGCCTAGAAAATTGTTCGGTGCCGCAGGACTAGGAGATTTAGACACCCTTGAAATGCTGTTATCATACGGAACGGATATCAATGCCACTACCTACGGCCTGACAGCCCTACATTACGCCAAAATCCGTGGCAGAGACGATACAGCTACGTTTCTGCGCGAAAAAGGGATAAACACTAAAATCCCAATGCCCGCCCCAGAAACGGTTGTGGACGCCCTTCTTAAAGACATCATCAAAGGAGATTCTCCGGGAGCAGCGGTTCTTATTGCTCAAGACGGTGAGATCCTCTACCAGAAAGGGTTTGGATACGCCAACCTCGAAAATCAGATTCCAATCACGCCACAAACCAAGTTCCGCATCGGTTCTATTACCAAACAGTTCACAGCATCCGCCATCCTGAAACTGCAAGAAGAAAGTTTGCTCAAAGTCACAGACCGCCTCTCCAAGTTTCTACCGGACTATCCTCGCGGCGATGAGGTCACCATTCGTCATCTGCTGACCCATACTTCAGGAATCCACAATTACACCGCCTACCCAGAATTTGCTGCAACAGTGGAAACCTATATTGAAGCAGAAGAGATGATCGAGCTTTTCAAAACGGATAAGTTTGACTTTAATCCGGGAGAAAAATGGTCCTATAGCAACTCAGGTTATTTCCTACTTGGATATATCGTCGAAAAAGTTTCCGGTCAATCCTTGAAAAATTATCTCAAACACCATTTCTTCGATCCAACCGGCATGAAAAGTACCGAAGTCCATGACTCGAAGCATCCCCCTCAAAATGAAGCCACCGGATATTCCTATACTGGAGGCAAGCCCGAAAAAGCAGTTAACTGGGATATGTCCCGTGCAGGAGGAGCAGGAAACCTCTACTCTACAACCCAAGATCTTTATCGCTGGAACGAGGCAATTTTCAATAACAAACTGCTAAACCAAAACACACTCAAATCAGCCTTCACACCAGTAAAAATTAATGATGGGAGTCAAGGTGATGCCTTCGGTAGCCAGTACGGTTACGGCTGGATGCTGACGGAAAAGCGTGGACTGAAAGAGATTGGACATGGTGGAGGGTTACCAGGATGGATGTCTTATCTGACACGTTATCCCCAACAAAACCTGACAATCACCATCCT
>Ga0207984_1001179_pt1 | contig 13497 bp, 6 predicted proteins | sample ETNtaG_30_FD_185760 | JGI IMG/M metagenome (GOLD analysis project Ga0207984, IMG submission 185760) | Marine microbial and viral communities from oxygen minimum zone, Eastern Pacific Ocean - ETNP201306PF43B (SPAdes) (version 2) | ecosystem: Environmental > Aquatic > Marine > Oceanic ...
CTTCAGGATAAACAGGTCGGATGTCTTCAGGGATCAGCTTCATGGGGTGATCGCTCTTTTAAACGCGACGTCATAAGAAACTTCGCATTTATTAACTTCAGTGTCTGATCAAAAACTAACCGTAGGCCACGTCCGGGGCCTGCCCCCGGCGAGCCCTGATTGGGAGCTAGAAGGTGTACTTCTACATGTACTTTGCCAACAGCGCATCAGATCCAGGAACCGGAAAAATGCTCCAAACGCCCGCTGGCGGGCGTCTGGAGCATTTTTCCGGTTCCTGGATCTGATGCGCTGTTGGCATTCTGGGAGTGGGTTGGACGATTCTAGCCTCCATTCATAGCGCCACGGGGGCAGGCCCCGTGGAGGCGAAGAACTGGTGCTTGAGCGTCATACGCCGTGGCACATGCAAAATCTCTTATGACGTCGTGTTTAGTAAACGACATCTTCCTCCTGGTTATCATCTCATGACCCTACTTGATGAATTCGATCGCTCCCGCGTCGCGGCGCGATCCGCTCGGTTTATTGCCCAGAAAATCCCCGTGCTGGGGGCCATGGAACTGCCATGCCGTAAGTTCTTCGATGGTGGTCTGGGCGTCTTTCAATGTTCCGTGGCAGATGCGGACAAATTCCAGAGCGCCCTTTAGGCAACGGCCCCTGACAGAACCGCCCACGTAGAGATCGGCGCCGTTGGCCAATGAATCAGGACCGAGCCCGTCTCCACTCGCGTCCTTTTTACCATCGATGTAAATGGTCAGGCTTTTCAGCTCGCGATCCCCTTCGGCAATGACGTGATGCCATTTCCCGTCGTTGACTCTGGACTTACTGTCCAGACTCCCGGTGGCAGTTTTGCTCTTGGCGGTGAGGGTTACCGTGCCTTTGCTGTTCAGGCTCAGTCCGTATCCGGTTTGCTCCAGCTTTTGGACCAGGATGCCTTTGCCTGTACCGGGCGCGGTCTTGAAGTACACTTCAATCAGAAAGTTGCTGCGGTGGATTTCCGGATTTTTCAGTTGTTCGCCGCTTACGGTTTCCTGGGTAGCCTTGCTTTTCCTCAACTTTCTTTCATAGGTGAAGGGCTTGTTCAGTCTTTCGTTGCTCAGAAAGGCATACTGGTTCGTGCCATTTAATTTCAGCGCACCTTTGGTCCAGTTCTCCAGGGGACCTTCTACATAATTGTCCGCTGACACATTTACGGTCGTGAGCTCGAACTGCGGGGCCTGGTGATAGGTTCCACGATTAACAAAGTAATCGTTCATGTACCAGTGCTCATCGGGAATCCGTGTCACATCATTTCCGGCGTGATAGAAATTCCATTCGGCCACTGTGGCGTAAAGTCCCCAGGGCACAAAGTAGGACACCCCTTTGTCGATGGCGGCAGACCCACTGGCCGGGCGCATGTCCCCGTTTGCCGGGTCACGCATGGGCTGCTTGTTGGTCATCATGCCGAGGTCGGTGTCCAGCGCTTTTCGTCTTTGAAGGGCCTCCTGGAATGATTTGAAATCGTCATGGCCCTTCCCGCTTACTTCAAAGACACCAAACTTCTTTCCTTTGATATCGTGAAAGACATTCTCACCGTAGGCCATGCGTTCGTGAGGGTATTCCTTCTTGTGCTCTCCGGGCTTGTCTTCTTTCAGCTTCCCGTGGGTGAACACGATGTTGCTGATGTCCGACCACAGGTTCCCAAGGAAACGGTGATGGCCGCCAGAGGGAGACCAGTTCGATCCCTCAGTGAACCGGTAGACGGTGTTGTTGAAAAATGAATTGTGTATCGTGCCCACGGCTTCGTAGAAGGCCGTCCGATTGCCGAGCTTGCCTTTCTCATCATTGTTGCCGCCCCAGGCGATGTTGTTGAAAAGATAATTCTTGAAGCTGCCATCCAGATAATAGGCAAAGCCCAGGCGAGAAGAGAAAGAACCGTTCCTGGATGCCACCCAATTCCACAGGCCGTTCGGATTCGCCGAGATATTGCTGTAGAGATAGAAGGGCCCGCCCTGCCAGGTTTCAATGCCGCCCCAATCGTTGGCGGCCAGTAGCGTCTGCTCAACCCTGTTGTGGTGTACGAGGTAGCGGGCGAAGGGCACATCCCCGGCCGCGCCAGACGCTTTACCACCAAAGAGAAAAAGACCAGCGCCATAGGTGCGCGTCAGCATGTTGCCGGCCACATCCATGGTGACCGGAAAAGAGATATTGACAGCATGGCCAGAGGATTGACGGTTGGGACGCATGCCGATCATGTGAAGTCTGTTGCGCATGAAGTCGACGTGTCCGAACCAGCCGGCCCCCTTACCGATATTTACCGCCGCGTCCCCGGTGAACGCTATCTCACAGTCTGAAACCGTAATGTTTTCGCTGCGGGCCTTCTGGTTAATTGGTTGGATACGCACTGCCTTGATCACATGCTCAAAGCGGCAGTTGGCAATGCGGACATCTCTACTGGACCCGCGCAGACGGATGGCTGCGGAGTCCACCTGCTTGTGCATCCAGACGGGGTATTCCAAGTTCCACCAGGTATTGTTAAAACGGAATGTCAGGCCGCTGATGACTACATGATTGATCCCCGTCGTATCGACATTGTCTCTGCCTTGCTGGCTGAGGACATCCAGGCGCTTCGGCGCTTTCGCAGAGGCCACATCTTCAATGATGTTGTAGCGTCGCGCGGCCTCCACTGTGACGCTGTTGGGATCCTGATCGCCTGGCAGACGGAGGTGCAATCGCCCGCCGTACCCAGATTTCTCGAACCAGAATTCACCGGCAGAATCCAGGTAGTGAGGCTTGTCCTCAAGGTAGTAGCGGTTGTTGGTAATGATGACGCCCGAATCGTTCCACCAGATGCCCTGGAAGGCGACCGCTTTCCTCCGGGAGTCGTATGCCTCGACTTTGGTTGGGAATGGCGTGCCCATGACGATCCCCCATTCCGTCCAGACCAGCGCATCTTTGTAGTAGTCGGCCCCCCTGGTCAGATGCTTCTTGTCAGTACCCATGTGCATCTTGCGGCCCCTGATTTTCGTTTTGTGATTTTCCCTCTTCCACCATTGAGGTTGTTCCCAGGTGTACCACTCGCTCATGACGTCTTCCGGATCAGAGACCTTCCAGTTGGGGGTACGCGCCAGAGGGATGCGGGTGATCTTGTCGTTGTCCACCATCCAGACACCACGCGGGGCATAGCCGAGCTCCGCAACCCACACCTTACCCCTGTCAGGAATATCTCTGTGCACTGCGCCCTTCTTCCAGTTCCTGACGCGGTCTGATCCGCAGAGCATGGCTTCACCTTCGCCCCAGGTCGGGTCACTGGTGAGCCGGATCGGATCCCCGGGCTTCCCTGACTCTCTGGCAACGAGACTGCCGCGATAGATCACCCCGCGCTTGAACACATAGGTGTGTACGCCCCTGCAGGCTGCGGCTCGGCCTGTCGCCGCTGAATCCCAGGGATGATGCTTCCAGGCCGATCCCTTACCTGCGCCGTCGCTATCGTCTCTGCCACCGATAAAATCGATGTAGCGAACAGATCCTCCCTTCACCAGGGAAAATGGCTTGGGTTTCCATTTCAGGTCACCCGTCTCCATCACCTCGGCATGGGACTGCTGCCAGGAGTACTCGGCAGCGATATCTCTGGTGAGGAGCGGGCAGCCAACCATCACGATGATTGTCATAAGACTTGCGGAGAATTTCGTAGCATTCATTTCTGTTCCTTCAGTTCGTTCCTGTTGCGGATTCCTGCCGGCACCTCGCGATTTTCACACGCCCTCCACCTCTGGCAAATTCGCTCTCCGAGATAAGATGGCTTCCCTGCCCGGAGAACTGAATTTCTATGTCGTCATCCGCTCGCAGTTCAAATTCTCCCTGAGACAACTTCAATAACTCAATATCTTCGCTTCGCCTTACCTTGTCTCCGACTCCGTATTCCCATAGACGAAGAACATTCTCCGGCTGAAACATTTCCTCGCGGACGGTTTCACCTTCCAAGGTAAATGTTCGATCCCTGGCGTTGGTGACGCGCCATTGTCGGCCTCCGGCTTCATTCGTGGCTGTCCATCCGCGGCAGAAATCGCCGCAACCCTCGGGGAGATGGAGTCCAGCCGTGAGCTCATTGGCTTCTGAATTCACATCGACTATCTGAGAGCGATAGTTCCCGGCACTTCGGAGGAAGGTGATCTTTGTGCAGTCCTGCTCTGGTTGAACAGAAGTCACTGTAAAGCCCGTTTTCCAGGCTTCGGGGACATCTGAAGGCTGAGTGAGGATTTCGACCAGTTGTTCTCTGTCGCTGGCCGGCCATAACTGATCAATCCAGATTGCCTGCTGTGAATGATCGACTCGGATAATGCGGCCGTGTCGCTCTGGATGGGCGGCCTTGATCTTCAGGTCCGGGCAGTCGAATTCAGACGCACCGACAAGAGATATTTGACTCAGGCCGTTTTCATCCGTCGAGTAGAACGCCGTCTCCGCCGCTACGCTTAATCCACCGAATCGGCTGAGTGTCTCAGGATCACCACTGGCATAACAGATGTCTTCCCGCCCGTTGGTGGTGAGAACTCGCACGGCTACCGGTTGCTGCGCGGAGGCATCTGTCTCCTCCATCTGCATTCTCTCGACCGACTCGATGAAGGGAACGCCGGAGAATGGCTCGATGACGGCAACGAAGGCGCTCTCCAAATCTGCTCCGTGCCTCTGCAAGAAGATGTTTGGGATTCGGTAGTCCCATTGCGTGCAGTTAAGGTCGCCACGCATGACGAGCTCGCCTTCCACTCCGGGCATGTGAAGCCGGGTGAACTTGTCCGGCAGGTCAGGATCGTATGCACAGCCCATGAGGTATGACTCTGTCCCAGCTAACTGAAAGCGGCGTGAGTTGCCGGGCTGGTTGCGCTCTTTCTGTAAAGTGAAAGTTGCCTCCAGATTCTGAGGAGCTCGAGCAACGTATCGTTCACCGGAGAATTCCATCAGGTATTCAGTTGCGATGGCCAAATCGCCGGACAATTCCGTTGTCTCGTTCTCATTCAACTTTTCTTTATTTTCCAGGTTTGTCAGCGGCTGTGGATTCTCCGGGTCTGGCTCGGCTATGTGCGAGTGGAAGCAGTAAGTGTGCGTGCTGCCGCCGGCGGCCCTGAACACATCCACCACGTATGAATTCGCGCTGACAATATGTCTTGGCAGCCCTTGCGGCGCGGGCCCCCAACTCTCCGGGCCGAGTTTCTGCGAGCCTTCACCTTCATCCACGTCGATGAGCATAACCTGCCGCTGCGCACTTTTGCACAATGGATTGTTCGCCAGCGTCGCCCGCATGTAACGCACGCCTTCGCCGTCGGCCATAGTAGAGATCCAGCAATTCGTACCGCCCAGATGATCCCACTGGTTCACCTCCGCGGTATGGACAGACATCCAGTCCTGCCCGTCCACCTCGACCGTATTGTGCACTCGCGAATGTTTATCACCGGGTGTGGAATAGCCAGGCCGCTGCCCTGCGTCGATCGTCATCGGGACCCCATGCGCGTGAATCTGAAGATCGAGCGTATCGTTGTGCGCGTGCCCGGTTCCCGTTCCGATACGAAGCATCACCGAACGACGAAATCGCCAATCATCATGTTGAAGACCGGATTCTAGAAAGGCCGCGTAACCAGGCAGGACCCGTGATTGGTTCTCCATCCAGGGCGCGCGGCGAATTTTCTTTGCGGCATTTTCGATCTCTTTCCATTCGTCGTCAGACCAACCATCTCGTTCTCCGTAATGAAACAGGGCGAAGGCGAAAGCCGGGTCTTTTGTCCAGCGCCAGCCGCTGGCGGCCCTGCTATCGTGGAGATACTGAAACCCCTTCCGGTAATCCTTGTCCGGGCCGGAGACGTTCCCCATACGCATCGTCCACATGCCTGCCGTGCGGCTGCGGATGGGAAAGTAGAGCGATGGGATGATCTTTGGGAATCGTTTCGGATCGTGCAGGTCGAATTTCGGGTTTCCGCCATTGCGGACGTAGGCATCCGCGCCTTCGGCAAACTTGGCTGCCCAGGTGTCGCCAAACACGTACGAGGATGAAGCAATCGTGCCACGGCCGTCCCGGTCAGTCGCGGTAACCATGTAGTCCGGCAGACCGGCCAGCGGGCGCGGATAGTAAAAGGTTCGGTGGAACAGCCAGTCCATCATCGGTTCAGCGACTTCAGCGTCGCCGAGAATGGCAGCGACTTCGGCGAGGTATTCAGGCTCGCGTCCATCACCCGAGTAGTGATAGCGCATGAACCTTTTGGCAAGCGTCTGCAGCAGATACGTGTCAAGCAATTCGATGACGTCTTCGAAATTCCTGACCCAGGGAACGAAGCGGCCGACCGTTTCGGCGAGTTGCTCATTGCCCTGAATGAATGGGAAAAGTTTGTCGCAGATGGGCGCGAGGGAGAAATGAAACTCAAAGTGCCCGAGGAACTGCGAACCTCCTGTCTCTCGCCGCCGGCAGCGATCCGCTCGGCCATAGTTTCCGGGGTCATGAACCACGGAGGGCAGCATGTTGTTGTCTTCAACCGTGGGAAACGAGTAGGCGAAACGGACCAGTTTGAGCGCGCCTTCGTAGGCCTGATGCACGTCACCGTCTGTGTGAAATGCCTCGGCCGCGGCCCTGATCTCCCGATAGCAGGTGCTGACTCGCTGCAGCAACGCCTCACCAATCGGAGACCACACCCGGCCATGATTGGGTGACTGCTCGGATGGAAAAGTCAGCCCGACCCCGGTGTCCTTCAGAGGATATGGATCGGGCAGAGGTCTCCGCTGGCAGAAGTCCTCCATGGAGTATTGAAGACCAAGTTTCTCATTGATCATCAGAAGGCCGGGCTCGTCTGAGTGTTTCCAGGCGCCGAATTCCTCTTCGATTTCCTGTCGGGTCATCTCATTCGTGCCCGGTTCAACTCCGGGTGTGCCGCCGGGACCGCCGGGATCGAAACGCCCGGCCTGATAATTCAAGGGCGGGAAACCATGCCAGATCTGGTGGTCCCGTTCAGGGACAGTGTCGTCCCGCGTCTGTGTGAATGAAGCTTTGCAGGGATGAAGCGTGCCCGTCTTAAGGGGGCGCCGCACACACCCCGCCAGCACGTCATCGAGCGAGATGTTGTGCACCAGCAGATCGACTTCGCTGCCCTCTCCGATTCGCACATTCATCTGGTACGAGCGTTCTTCATCAGCTCGAAAATAGACATCCGCCACGTCGTAGAATTCATCGCAGTAGCCAATCCGCTGGTTGTAGACGCTGCTCTTGCCTTCGGGCCGGTCACTGATTTCAGCTTCAATGAAGAGCGGTTTACGAAAAGGGCAGATGTCTTCCGTGGCTACCGCTCCGATGATCCGGACCACGAACAGACCAATGCGCAGTTCGCCCAGGTCGAGCGTAATTCCAGATCCTGCCCCCATCCGAATAACGGGCACCGGTTTCAGCTTCTTGCCTGTGTCATCAGCGAGATACGAGAGCGATCTGTCCGCTCCGTCATTCCTGTCCGGCCCGGGAGCGTCAGGGATATCCGGGGCAACGAAATACTGAAGAATCCATTCGTGATTCCAGTAGACCGGCGCGGCGTATTCTTCGATGCACGAGTGGTCTTGACGCTCCGCGGCAAGAATTCCTTCCTCAGCAATCTCGGATGCCACCCAGTTTCGGATCTGACTTTGACGATCATATAGGGTGCGATTGGGATGCATCCGAGCCATGTTGGACCGCCAATGCTCGACTGAGCCCGCGTAAAGCTCGTACTCAGGATACTGATGCTGCGGCGAGTAATTCGTCCCGGGCAGGCAACCGGAATAACCCGGTTCTTCGCCATGCTGTGTGGGAAAGAGGGGCAGCTTGAATCCCGCCAGTGGGCCGCCGTGTTCGTATTGTAGCTCTGGCATTAGAGACAAGGAGAAGGATCAGGACCTCGCCAGCCACTATAACGGACGCGCGCTCTGTGGGGCAATGCCGAATCCTGATCATGGTACGTGTTGCTGCCCGTATTCTCCCTCTGCCGAGCTGGAAGGTGTGCTGCATTCATGAGACCTTCCGTGCCCGGCGGAGAATACTAAGCCGGTTTCAGTGCAACGTTAAAAGTGGTCCCTTCACCCTCTTTGCTTTCGACCCAAATCCGGCCTTCCTGACCCTCTGCAGCCATTTTGCAGAATGCAAGCCCCAGCCCTACCCCCCTCCGCTGCCCGACCGATTCCGACTGGTAAAACTTATCGAATATTCTTTCACGGGCCTCCTCCGGGATGCCAGGACCGGTGTCAGCAACCTGCAAGACAATCTCATCTCCCTGTTTGGCGCGCACGGTCACAGTGTTTCCTGAGCCGGCATACTTGAATGCATTGCCGAGGAGATTCTGAAGGATGCGCGGCAGGAGTTCTATGTCGGCCATAGCCTGGATGTCATCTGCATCTTTCTCCAGCTCAACGGAGATCTCTGCCTGCCTGGCCTGAAACATCGAGCCCTGGACTACGCTGGAAGCGATCTCAGCAACGTTGGCCGCCACGAGCCTGACGTCGAGTTGCTCGGCTTCCATCTTTGATACGTCGAGGATGCCTTGCACCATCGTCAGGAGTTGCTGGCCGGATCCACTGACAAATCCGAGATACTGTTGAAACATGTCCTTGTCGTACGTATCCATCTCAACCTGCATCAACAGCAAATCGGCAAAGCCTTTGAGCGCCCCGAGAGGATTGTTCATGTCGTGAACGATCATGTGCGACAGGCCATCGCGTGCGCCTTCCGCTTTCTGGAGCGCGTCATACTTTTCCGCAACTTCGCGATGGAGGCGGCTGATGGTGAGGTGGGTATTCACGCGCACCATTAATTCCGTGGGATTGAATGGCTTTGTCACGTAGTCCACCGCGCCGATTTCGAAGCCCTTGACGATGTCTTCGGTCTCAACCTTGGCCGTGAGGAATATGACTGGAATCTCACTGGTTTCGGGGTCATCCTTCAGGTGCTGGCAGCACTCGAAGCCATCCATATCAGGCATCATGACATCCAACAGAATGAGATCCGGTTTGACCTTGGCGACGACATCCAATGCCTGCTGTCCATTCTGGGCGACGTTGATCTGAAACTCCTCTTTGCGCAGGAGCGTTCCCAGTACCTGGATATTTTTCAGCGTGTCATCAACGATGAGTAATCGTGCGCCTCTGTTCGCTTCGTCCATGTCGGCCTCAGTGGTTAACGGGAAAACCAGGGAGCAAATCTCATTGGGTATCAGTGCTCATTCTAACCAGTAGGTCATCAGCTCTCTTTCGATGCCCTGGACTTGGATCGCGCCTCTCTGTTCGCACGGGATGGCATCCTTGATCAGTTCGAAAGTTGATTGAGATATAAGAATCCTGCCGGGATCCGACTGCTGCTCCAGGCGCGCAGCTGCGTTCACCTGCGGTCCTATAATAGTGTAATCCATCCGGTCCTCGCTGCCGAAATTGCCCACCGTACACTCGCCCGTGTTGATGCCTATGCGTATTGAGATTCCGAGCTGTTTTGAACGGTCCTGCATATCAATGGCCATCTGGGAGCACCTGATGGCGTCTTGCTGCTCACCTTTGGACTCCGGATCGCCAAAGAACACCATGACGGAATCGCCAATGAATTTATCCACGGTCCCGCCGTGGTCGAGGGCGATCTTTGACATCTCGTTCAGATAGTTGTTAAGCCACTCTGTGAGCTCCTGGTGGCTCATACTTTCCGCCTTTGGCGTAAATTCCACGATGTCTGAGAAGAAAACGGTTACGGTCTTTCGATAGGACTCTATCCGAACATCCTTCTCTCCCGAGAAAATCGATTGGTAGACTTGGGGGGAGAGATACTTGGAAAGCTTTTCAGCCAGGTCAGAGAGCTTCTCTCTGGATGATTTCAACTCCAGGTGAGTGCGGACCCGCTGCATGAGTTCGGTCGGGTGGAAGGGTTTGGTCACATAGTCAACGGACCCGATTTCGAAGCCTTTGACGATGTCTTCCGTCTCCACCTTGGCCGTAAGGAAGATGACCGGAATCTCTCTGGTTTCGGGATCATTCTTCAGGTGCTGGCAGCACTCGAAACCATCCATCTCAGGCATCATGACGTCGAGAAGAATCAGATCTGGCTGAACCTGTCCGACGATCTCAAGAGCCTGACGACCGTTCCGGGCGACATTAATCTGGTAGCCTTCGTTGCGAAGGAATGTTCCCAACACCTGGATGTTCTTCTGGGCATCATCAACAATCAGAATGCGGTAATCAGACTCATTCATGGATGCCGCGGAATCCTGGAATTCGATTGTGCTGGTTTAGGAATAACCGAGGCAGCGGCCAGTCCCATTTCCCCTAAATTGAGCGATTCTTAAGACCCCAACGAGCTCGCCTCGTTGGTGAATGAGGTTTTAAGCTAACAGAACATGCGTACCGCTAACTTGATGGGTAACCGGGCAAACACAGTCTCTTCACGTTTCAGGTGAAGAGATTGTGTTTGCCCGGTTACCCATCAAGTTTATTTTCAGTTGGCTCTTTTAGCTTAAAACCTCATTCACCACCGGGATAAACCCGGGTGGGGTCTTAAGAATCGCTCAATTTAGGTTTCAGTATGATTTGATAGAGGATGCTTCTACACTGAATGGATGAAAATGAAAAACACATGTGTCCCCACAATCATCGTGCACACCGCCGTCTGCCTCGTCTCGGTTGCTGCGGAAGAAACGAAAGCACGCCTGCCTGAAGGTAACGCTGGCATTGCTGTGAAGTACATCGGTGATACCGGTATCGAAAAAGACTCGGATGTGATTTTCACCGAGAGTTTCGATGCCGTCTCTCTTGATGCTCTGGCCAAGAGATGGGACAACGTCAAGGCAAAGCAGATCATGACGTTCAGCGAAGACGTACCGGATGCCAGCGCAGACAAGAAGTCGCTGCTGATGACCCACGTGGGAGGACAAGGCACAGGCGGACACTTTTACCGGCGACTATTGCCCGGCCACAAAAAGGTCTTTGCGCGGTTCTACGTGAAGTTCGATCCGGGCTGCGCAGAGATTCATCATTTCGGAACACACCTTGGCGGGTTCAATCCGGCCACCCGGTGGCCACAGGGCGGAGCTGGGCAACGTCCTCGCGGCGACAGGCGCTTTACCTCTGGTGTCGAACCTTACGGCAAGAGCTGGCATTGGGCTTTCTATACTTACTGGCAGGGAATGCATGTACACGGTGACGGGAAATACTGGGGCACGCCGTTTCATGTCGGAAGCCCAACGCCGAAGGTAGAAAAGGGGAAGTGGATCTGCGTCGAGATGATGGTGAAGGTCAACGATCCGGTCAGCGAACAGAACGGAGAACAGGCTTTCTGGATCGATGGCAAGCTATGGCGTTCGGGCGGACAGGTATTGAGCCACCTTGGGCCGGGTTTCCCAAAGGGACGCTGGACCGGCGGATGGTGGCGGCCCGACCCGAATGGCAAAACGACTTTCGAAGGTTTCCGCTGGCGCACTTCGCCCAGGTTGGCGGTCAACTATGTCTGGGCCTATCTCTATATCACCAGGGCCAGGCCCGATCATGTGAGCAAAGTCTGGTTCGATAACATCGTGATCGCAAAGTCATATATCGGGCCCATCCAGCCAGAAAAATGAGGCAACAGAAAGCAACGCTTCTGATTCGTCTTGGTGCTGACGGATTTGCTCTCGGTGTCGAATGACAAACACTTCCCCTGGACCCATTGATGACAGTCCTGCTGGCATATCTGAATTCTCTTTTCTCGGTCGCGTGCGCGGAGCCTGCCTATCGACCCAATGTCATGGCGGAGGGCATCTACGTGCGAGAATCAGAAGACCAGGATTGGCACGTTCGCATTGCGGGCGAGATTCCTTCGCAATGTGGGGCGTACGTTATTGTCCATGACGTGAACGGTAAGAGCGTCTTCCATGGTGTCATTCCAAATGGCAAGTATTCGGCGGACAATCCGCATCTGGTAAAGATCAAGAAAGATGGCGTTGCCGGGGATTACCGGATCGTCATGGTTGGCCATCAGTATGACAAGATGGGCGTGTTGGCACCGTGGACAGATCTGCCGCTGGAAGTCTACGGGGGCGGTAACTTCAGTGTTGGGCATGACCCGATTAAAGTCTTCTTCCAAGCGCCGCCCGGGGTGACCGAGATGCATCTGGGAGCATACAAAGGACAGCTACAGATCCATGACGCTGAGGGCAAGCTTGTAGCCGACACCAGGAAGGGAAAGCCGCACGGGCGTTACGATAACGGGATTCAGTTCAAAGTGGAACAGGGCAAAACCTACAGAATGGCCAGGCAGTGTTTTTACTTTCGGAGCTACATCGCGAATTCGCTGTTCATCGCTTTCGATGCGGTCAAATGGTTTGTGCCGGATGCGAGGCTGAATGAGGTGAAGTGGTGGGAGATCCCGATTGAGAGGGCGAAATAAAGTGGAACGCCTGTTACCTTTTCATCAGGAATGCGAACAGGTCACGTAATTCCTGGGTGGTCAGGTTGTTGAGCAGGCCCTCTGGCATGATGGAGGTACTCATTTCCCGGTGCGATTTGATGTTGGGTTTCCGGACACTGAATTCTCTACCGTCGAGACCCAGGTAGGCTTCAGCATTGCCGCCCTTGCGTCGAGGGAGACCGATGAGTGTCTTCCCGTCGTTGGTGATGACCTGCCACGGTGTGAACTGCGGGGGGATTTCCTTTGAGGGCTGCAGGATGGATTCGAGGAGCCAACGTTGCCCGTCTTTACCCGAAGAGGAAAGACGCCGATGCAGTCTCGAAAGATCGGGACCGACTGCTCGACCGCGTCCTTCGTACTGGTGACAGAGCGAACAGGTGCCCACCTTCGTGCCCATGAAAATCCGCTCGCCGGCACTTGGGTTTCCTTTGCCAGAGGTGACCACCGCAAGCCAGGCATCCGTTTGGTCTGGCTGGGGACGCGATGGGAGAGCGCCCTGCAGCCGGTTTACCGCTTCCTTCGCTGCGATGCGTCGGCCAGAGAGTTTTGCGAGTTTCTCTTTCTGTGCCGCCTCAAGCCTGATGCCTGTCAGCGACCGTAATGCCTCGTCTCGCAGTTCGTCACTCTGGTTCATCGCCAGTTGGATGAGCGTGTCAGCATATTTGTCTGCAGCGGCTGCGAGGCCGGCAACGGCTTCGGCCCGTACGGCATCCGATTGCTTCTCATCTGCGGCGACCTTTGCCAACACATCGGGAATGCCTGCTCCTGATCGATCCGACAGCGTTCGGATGGCTTCGATCCGAACTCCAACTTCGGGGTGATTGAGGAATCTTGTCAGTCGCTCAGTCTTCAGCGCTTTGTGGTTTGGATCGATAAGGCGCAGGACCAGTCTGAGGAGCGGAGCAGGCGATTCAGCCGCAGTCAGCTTGCTGACAAGGAAAGCCGGTGATGGGCGATCGCTCGGCTTTTTGCCGTCCAGATAATCGAGAGCAGCAATGGCGGCGCGGTAGGTGCGGAGATCTATGTTGGGATTGGGGGCTTCGACCAGTTTCTGGATTCTGGCACGAAACTGAACCGCTTTAGTGTCGGCGATCCACTTGATCATT
>Ga0207984_1001182_pt1 | contig 13487 bp, 20 predicted proteins | sample ETNtaG_30_FD_185760 | JGI IMG/M metagenome (GOLD analysis project Ga0207984, IMG submission 185760) | Marine microbial and viral communities from oxygen minimum zone, Eastern Pacific Ocean - ETNP201306PF43B (SPAdes) (version 2) | ecosystem: Environmental > Aquatic > Marine > Oceanic ...
TCATTACTTAATTCAAAGAACCTACAGGTTGCCCAATTTGGTTTTTTCTTTGATTCAAGCAATGCTTTCAGTTGTGCCTGGGATCCTTTAACTCCACTACTAAACACTCTGCCGTCGGGCAGTTCGAGAACGAACTTTTTAGCATAGCCTGACCATGCTCCTTGTCCTTCCTCTACACTAACAACATCAAACTCTTCAGTAATGAATTCTTTTCTTTTAAGCAAGCCTTTACTTCGTTTACATTCGTATTTGACATTCTGTCTGATCATTTGGCCTTCATACCCTGCCTCTGTATATTTGCCATACATTTTATCAATCTTGGCAATGTCTTTACATTTGGTAGTCTTTACCAAAACAATTTTGTTTCCTGCAACATTGTCTGCAAGCCACCCTGATCGGTCAATAAACACCGCGTCTTCATCATTGCGATCATACATATCGTAAATATGATACTCAACCAGTTCAGCACTTTCAGCGATCTCTTCTGGGCGACATTTTACTTTTCTAACCAGACTAATAATCTTCTGGAAGTCTGCTTTCAGTTTGTGATTGTAAAGTTCGCCATCCAACACAATGTTTGGGTTGGCTTTGATTATATGCTTTACACTCTCCCAAATATGCGGGCAACTATTAATAGGCTTTCCGCCACGAGTGTGCATACCGTTCTTATCAACAACACAACGAATGCCATCTAGTTTGGGTTGAGTGTATCCACTTTCAACTGGAGTCTTTGTAAAGTCGTGTGCCAGCATAGGCTTAAACAACTCGTAACTATCAACGTCCTTTTTCTTCGCAAAGTACTCTTTGTCTGCTTTCTTTGTCCATTGTGCCTGTGCTTCAAACTCTGCTTGGCTTTTCGCCGTTGTTGCATTAGCACGACCAACGTTTTTAGCCTTGCTCATATTCCAAACACTGGTGATTTTCTCACCATCAACCAATCCACTTATACTGCGAATGCCGGCCTTATCCTCATTGTCATAGCCAACCTCCACGGTCCATATGCGGATTTTACCTTTGCTATCTCGTTTATATAGCGGCTTTAAACTTACAATATTTTTCATTTTGATTTCTTAGCCATTACGGGGGCTTCTTTTATAATATCCAGTTCCACCACAGGAGCAATTAGATTACCAACCTGCCACAAAACTTTGGGATTTAGGATTATCGTTATAATTCGGGTGAAACTTTCTTTCATCCAATAATCCGAAATCTCGTAAAGTACGGATAACTGCACATGCAATTCCTAATGGATTGCGTCCTGATTCGATCATCATTTCAATGTATTCTGTCAATTCATTAATTGTAGTTTCATTTAATGTCATTGAACGTTCAGTATAACTCTGTGCATGACCGGCTCGTCTAAGATATTCCATGCCACCATCTACCATAACATCACCACATCTACACTGAACACTAAAATGTACAGATGCGGAGTGAATAATATCTCCACAGTTATTACATTGTACTTCGTTCTGTATAATTTTAGGTCTACCCATTTACTGTCTCCTGCGCCACCCGTTAAAATCCCCAGATAATTGTCCTTTATAATTGTGGCAGTGGCTACACAATTCATCTAAATTATCAGGGTTGTTATTACTAGGATCACCGTCTTTGTGATCTACTTGTGTTCTACCTTTATAACCATCTGGAACTTTATCCCAATTGGTAAAACATACAAATCCTAAATGCTCATCTATGTTAGTACACATACCTGTTTTATAAGGAGTGACTCCTTCTCGATGGGGGTGTTTGCCCCAACTTGCCGCTTGACAATGTCCACAATGTATTCGCCAACGGGGCGAATGAATGCCGGTGCCTGTAAGTCGTCCACGTGAAACTGTTACTGGTTTTTCACAACCGTGGTTAATACATATAGGCCTAATCGAAGGGGATTGGTAATTGTCTTGGATCTGCACCAGTATCTAACCTATTAATAATATATTCTGTATACCATTTTTCAGCAAACTCTTTATCCCACACTAATTTCAAATATGCACAATCTGAGAAGTTTTCAAACTCGTAATATTCTTCAGTTATGTTTTCTTTGATAATAATGTCGTTAGCATTGGCCCATGTTGTTATTGCAAAGTGCCACGGAATACCAGTTTCTAGTTTTAGATATGAATGGAGAATCCGGTATGGCATTTAGCAACTACATTGATCAACAATAACCATCCATGCCATGGCACCTATAATACTCAGGCCTATAATATATTTGAGTATTCTCCAAAACCAGACCCATGGGAACCACGAGTGTCTTTCAACATGAAATTTAGTTTTCAGGTTCCACATATTCACCTACCTCAACATCGGCCATCGGAACCCAAAAATCCAAATAGCGTTTTTCAGCATCTCGAACTTTGTACATCTGGTGTTCTTCGTTCTTTGCCTCGACAATTCCGGGGCGTGATATCCTATCATGCGTCATAATAGGTATATCTACTAAAGAATACAACCCACCAATTCGACCATATTCATCGAGCGGCCATTCTTTTGTATAATAACATCTATAGTAATGTACTTCAGACATCGTCATCCTCCTCTAGTTTTGCTTCAGCTTTTAATATATTTGCAAGAATATCTTCCTTATTCTTGTCTATATATTTACTAGCTTCACTGTATGTAGGAAATGTTTCAATTCCAGTTAACAGGGAAACATTGTATACTTTTTCTTCAGGATCATATGCACCTTCTGCTAACGCATAACCCCGCCAGTTAAACATTCTTTCATCACCGTTAAAAGATAACTTTTCCCTAATTTGTTCTATAGTAGGAAGATCTGGTCCTTTCTCTTCTTTCTTTATCGACAGGTCTCTTCCTATAATACCACCAGTAAGACCCAACCCTGTTGATATTGATGTATTTTCCGTACTTTGAGCCATGTTATTCTCCGTCTGTATTGCGGTTACGATGTTTGATCTTCCTACTATACTGGGTTCTTAGACGCTGTATACGCTTCTTAAACGGCGAATTGTGCATGAACAGTATCTTATGTCGTCTTGTCTTCAAACGTTGCATAGTAGTTAATATAGCACCCTTTTGCTGTTCTGTCAACCAAAGTATCTTGGTATTAATCTCTTTTACCCTTCTTTTTCCTGGGTTTTTTATCCCTCTTTTCCTCGTCATCTTGTATTGTAGATTTATGCCGTAAATGAAATCCGTTGCCCTGATTACCTTTTCTAGCAACATCCTCACATTTACTTAGTCTAGCAATTCCTTGTAGATATATCAAACGAGGAAGACCCCCTAATTTTTGCTTTTCAGCATTTTCTAATTTCATTTTCCAGGACAACACTTGTCCCTCTATTGACATTGACACTATTTTCTCCTTAGGATATACTTATCCCGACATTGCCTTGTCTTCGGCTTCACCATAATATTCGTAAACTTCTGGTGGAACTTCTTTCCATTTACCATCAACATCTATAGAGATAGTTTGTAGATCCCTACTGGTTTCGAACAACTCACTCTTTGCATTAGGATTATATACTTCTCCATCATCCCAATCATAACAAGCGGCGGCATTATCACATGCTTCTTCGATAGTTTCGCCTTCGTATTGCTCAACTAATTGGCCCGATAAGTCATCACTTTCGTCATCATGATAACTAAATTGATCCCATACAAATTTTAATGTAACCATTTTTATTATTCTCTGTTGTTGGTGGGCCCGGTAGGACTCGAACCTACACTCGGTCGATTATGAGTCGAATGCATTCACCAGTTATGCTACAGGCCCTTTGTCTGTCTTATGTACAAATTTAATAATGTTATCTTTTTTGTCCATAAGGGTTAACGTTACTTCTTCTAGATCATCTGATATATAAAAAGAAATAACATCCGGATCACCGGCGATTTTACGACCAACAATATCATTCATCCAGGTATCTGCAATGTCACGTTCTATTGCATCGCCATCTTTTATAATAGCAGTCGTAAATGGATACCATCCTTCAGCATTTTTATATGCAAAATGAAGAGTTAATACTCTATTTTTTACTTCGTCGGTCATTGTAATCCTTTGAATGTTGATATTATAGTATACATGTCTCCGTACATTACGTCAAGTATTTTAACAACTGGTTGAAAATCACGTAATATATGGTTAACTGCTTCTTCTTCTGTTTTTTCTGTTGTATTGGTAACTCGTATAGTACCATCGACATGTTCCCACCTAACCAACCACGTATTCTTTCTTACAACCATACGTTGAGTTCGTCGCTCAATTCATACAAATCTTCATCGACACCTGATAGTTCGTGTCTTGAAACAAAAGTAATACCTAATTTATCTTTGATGTATCTCAATACATCGTTATAGTTCCAAGATTCTCCACCAAGTTCTTTCCATGGTGTTCCTGTTGCCATATCAATAAAACTATCGCCTGCTTCGTGTCCTTCTAATTTTGTAATAAGGTTTTTACAGGCTCCCAATACGTAATATACATTACCTTTTGGTCCACCAATATCTAATTTAATATGACTAAGGTCATGCTGTATCATTTAAAATCCCGTGGGTCATTTGGGTCGGGTTGATCTTCTTCCCATTGTTGCTGTAATGCATCTGAGATATTGTTCATCTCTTCTTGAGCATCCGAATCACATGCGCCACAGATAGAACATTCTTGTAATGGGTCTTCGTCCCATCTGCCTGGCGCAGGACCGTGTTCTTTTAGACAGTCAGTACAAAGAACAAGAGTAGATCTACTCATTCTAAAAATTTTAGGAGCCATATTGTTTCTTCAATAATGCATCCTGGGCAACAACTCGCTCTGCCCATTCCTTCATAGACACACCAGGATTTTCGTAACGGAATTCACTGTACGCAACATAAACTTCATCATCTTCGTTACAATACATAGGACGAATCTTATCCATCAATTTACGCGATAGCGTCATTCTATCCTCGATGTTTATTAACGTTGGAAGGTTTCTTGGCCCATTTACAAGCCTTTTTACAAACCTTCTTAAGAAAGTCATATAACAAAATGAATATTCCTATAATTGGAAAAATTACAAATGCCACAATGAAACTGGAAACCAGTTTCCATTTCTTCTTAATCGATTCTCGACCTCGCATAAGCCTTTACTCCATAGTCACAGAGGACATCAGCAAATGCAGTAGCGGCCGCTTCGTTTACACCCATACTCTGGCCACGATATGTTGCCATTGCATGACGAGGGATACGCCAACCACCACCAATTTCGTTTGTACCGATACCGTTGTCCTTAAGGTATTTAACAAAATTACCACGAGCAGGTTTGATTACAACCCAAGCAAGACCACAATAGTCTCGATCAAGGCCTTCTACTACTGCATCAACGACTGCGGTGTGAGCGGCAGTTGATGCCATGCCAAATAAAACTTCTGGATTTGCCATTATGCAAATATCTCCTGTTCACATGAAGTAATATGTCTACACCTGCGCCGGTAAACAAACCCCGGACAGGTACATGTTAATTTGTCGCTCCGGTCTAGATGTACACTATACATAAGACCTGGCGCTGATCCTGATTCATATTTTGCAACTAGTTTAGGCGGAACTACTTTAACCTGACTTGCCGCAACTCGATCCATCATCTTCTTACTGATGGACTGGTACTTATCGATGATCTTCTGTACAGAAGGATCATTCATCTACTAATGCCTGCAATTCTGGGGTCGCTTTCCAAACAAGACCCCATTTGTGACTTTGGTCCTCGTTGACTTGACGGGGGACATCATACCGTCCTTGCATCGTCCATGTCTCAGGATAATCACCAATTGCCAACCGGGTGATACGAAGGGGAGTATCAAACCCACCCTTATGTAAGTTGAAGTCCGCAACGGCGTTCAGCAACGTGGGTGTCTTCACAATGTGCTCGCGATTCCCACCACAAATAGGTTCACGATATTCGATCTTCCAAATATTCATTCTGTGATCACTCCAGTATCTTGATTTAAAACTGCACCAGGAATAAGTTCTTCCAGTGTTCCACACCGGGAGCCACCACCATATTCCCCATTACCTGATTCCCAATAATTTTGTTTCCATACACTGACGTCATTACTGTCGTCTGAAGAATAGCCTGTCACTTTGTACGGCTCTGCATCTTTGGTGTGTCGATTCAATTCGTGCTCCAAATCAACAATACGATCTTCATGACTTTGATCGGCGTATGATTCCATTAAACTAAAATGTTCAACTCCATTCCGCTGATCTACAAAATCAACAACGAGGGTCATTTGATCCCATTGGGTTGTCATGATTTTGAATTCCGAATCAATCCCTGTCGCTTACAATAAGCAGGACCACGTAAGTAAACGGTACCATGCTCATTAATTCGATCTGCTCCCAGGTCGTCTTCGAAGATGTTACCACGTACACCGTTTTTCACTGGAGCCTTCCAGGAACCCTTAAGAATGTCACCAGTTGTCAAGTCGACGAACGAGTGAACACTTTGCCCACCGTACTGTACGTCACCTTTGTCAGGATCATCAGTACCAGTCCGGAAACCATCAACCTTGTTCAGGTAATGTCGTTCCTGTTTGATCACCTTAGCATAACGAGTACCAAATGTTACGCCTACCAAGGGCGGAGGACCAAAAGTGAAGTTCATTACTTTCCAATGATTGTCATTCATCAACTGTACCATATCAGCATATTCATATATGCGAGCGACAGTTTCACGTTTTGTTGGGGTCATTTACTATGTTACCTATCTGTTGGTTTTCTCTTACTATTATTATTGTATGATGTCTTGGTGGTCTTGTCAACCTTTTGAGCCATTGTAAGTTATTGATTTAAAAGGAAAACCAAAAAAAATTGCTATTTTTTGTAGGTACTTGATTTTGCTAGATTTTTAAGTTGTTGATTTTAAAGAGAAACCAAAAAAACTTGAAAAACCCTTCAGATATATAGGTTATTTTTGGGGGGTATATTAGCAATATCTTATACATGTCCGCCCATGAACATACCATAAGCGAAAGGATTATTAGCGGTCGATTTTTTAACTGCTTCTACTTTTTCGGGATCTGTAGATTTTTGTCCTATTTTTTCATCATCTTTCCATAGTTCTAATATAATATCATAGCCCCATATTTGTTTAACATGTAATAATACTTGGTCCATGTCTTTTTCATGTAATTTTTTACCTTCACTCATTTTATAACCCAGTATTAAATCGCGGGTATCTATTAGGTCACAATCTACTATTTGGATATTTGGAACTCTATGATTATATTCTTGTTGCCTTGCTAATTCCTTTCTTATTCTTTTATACCCATTAATATTATGAATTGCACTTACTTGGAACTCAATAACACCAGCACTATCTTCTAATAGAAAAAATTTAAAGTCTCTTATAACTTTAGGTGACATAAATTGCAGTATAAAACTTTCATCGCGGTAATTATCTACAATATCTAGTATAGTTTCTTTCCATTCTGTTCCTGCAATATCGGGAAACCATTCTTTATCTTCTTTTGTTGGATTTTCACATATACGTTTAATATCCATAAACATTGCAAATCCTATAGAATAAGGATTCATTCCACTAAACCATTTTTTATCATATGTAGGTTGATATAAAACATTAGTGTGTAATTTTAAAAACTCAAACATTGTAGATTCACCTATTAGGCCTTTATCATATAATCTATTCATTGTATAATAATGCACAAAACATGCAAAACCTTCGTTCATAATTTTTGTTTGGCCTTGTGGATAGAAGTATATTGAAATTTTTCTAACAATTCTACATAACTCTCGTTGCCATGGCTTTAAATTAGGAGCGTTCTTTTCTAAAAAGTAAAGTATATTCTCTTCTGGCCAGCCTATTTGTCCTTTTAACTTTTCTTCTCTTTCTTCTTTACTTTTAAGATTGGGTAATGTACGCCATAAGTCATTAACTTGTTCCTGTAAGAACTTTTCTCTGTCTTCTTGTTCTTTTAATTCTTCTGCCGCATTTAATTTTGGTGGTCTTTTATATTTGTAAATACCATATTCTTTTAATGTATGTAAACTATCTAAAAATGTTTCAACTTCGTCCAGTCCATATTTTTCTTCACACCGTTTAACATACTTTTTAACAAATACCAAATAGTCAATTATTGAATCTGCATCAGTCCATGTTTTAAACAAATAATTATGTTTGAAAAAATGATTGTGCCCAAATGCCGCATGTGCTAAAACTAATGCTTGCGTTGTCATTGAGTTTTCTTCCATTAGATAATTGATACAAGGATTAGAGTTTATAACTAACTCGTATGCTAAACTTGTTTGACCTTTACTATACTGTCGTTCATACTGCGACCATTGCTTTCCGTGACTCCAATGGCTATAAGATAAAGGAAGTCCTATACTAGAATAAGCATCTAACATTTGTTCGGATGTTATAACTTCAACTTGATTAACATAAGGATCACAGCCTAGTTCTTCAGTACAAATTTTTTCTATTTCTTCATACGTCTTATCGATGATATCAAAATCCCAATCGGGTCCATTAAATAATAATTTTTTCTTAGCCATTCTTTTGTTCCTTTTCAAAGAATGCTCTGAACACAGGATATATATTCTTCTGTTCATATACCCGTTGTAATTTCATATTATCATATTTTTGCATTAATGCATAATATAATTTTTCTAATCCAGAGCCAGCAGTACCGTCTAATTTTTCATCTACTTTACTAGGAGAATTAACTATATTAACATATGCAAAATATTGTATAATAGGTAATAGTTTTTCTCTCATTATAGTTTCAACTGCAAGATTATCAGATGTAAAGTTATCACCATCTGAACATTGACTAATATATATGTTCCATGCTTCTAAATCATATCGTTTTCGTATTATGTCGTTTGCCATATCTAATGCTGTAGAAACCATTGTCCCTCCACTTTCTCTTCCACTAAAAAATTCTTCTTCATTACATTCTACTGCCCATGTGTGATGTCGGATAAAAATTATATCAACCTTATCGTATTTCATAGTTAAGAATAAATGTAATAAAATAAAAAAACGTTTTGCTAAATCTTTTTCGCGTTGCCCCATGGATGCAGAAACATCTAGTATACAGAACATAACTGCTGAATTTATTGGATTAGGAACTTTTACATAGTTATTAAATTTTAAATCTATGGGATCTATAAAAGGTATTGCTTTCCGACGCATTTTAAGATTAACAATTTTCTCCTGAAGTTCTGCAATAGTGGCTCTATTTTTAGTCAATGGCTTTACTTTAGGAGCATAGTATTGTATTTCTTTTTCTAGTCGCTCAATTTCTTCCTCAAGTTCTTTTATTTCTTTATCCTTGGGAGTTTTTAAAGCGATACGTCTACCAACACTCTTTATCATGCTTTGTTCTAAATTTAAGTTATTAGGTGCACCTTCATTTACATAACCAGCACGACGAGTAACAAAATTTTCTATGTTTGCTTTTTTCTTTTTCTTTAAATTAGGAAGTTGTAAATCATCGAACAGTAAATCTAAAAATTCATCTTTACTAACATAAAATATAAAATCATCTTCACTTACACCTTCGTCTGATGCTTCAATTTGACCTGAGCCAGCTGATCTAGGAGGCTTCCTAATTTTATCCCCTTCTATGTAATCTTGATTTCCTGGCAGTATATAATTCTTACTACCAGTTTTAGTATCATATCTAAAACGGGGTTCGCTAACATTTTTGGAAGGGATTTTTACTTTTTCGCCAGACTTAAGATCTTTAACAGAACGATCTTTAATATTTTCTTCTATGCTTTTTTTGATTTGGTCTTTATAGCGACGAATAAATCGTTGACGATTTGATAAATTTTTGCCTTTGGGATTTTGTCGTCTATCAATAATATGTTTGGCCATAGCCGCCCTCCATATTACCCAGACTTAGATATCCGCATATACCATTCAACAAGTCTACGAACTTGACGTTCTGTATAACCTTTGGATTCCATTCGTTTAACGAAATCAGTATGCTTCTTCTGATCATCTGTAGATTGTTTTTTACCAAACGAAATTATAGGAAGCAGTTCCTCGGTAGAAGCAAACATTTTCTTTTCTATAATTTCACGTAGTTTTTCGTAACTTGTCCAATCTGGATTTTTGCCTTTGTTTTTTGCTTTTGCACGTAGTACAAAATTAACAACTTCACTTCTAAAGTCTTTAGGGTTAGCAATACCTGCAGGCTTTTCTATTTTTTCAAGTTCTTCGTTTAATACATCTCTATTAAACAAATTGCCTGTATCATGATCTTTATAATCTATTTCTTGTATCCAGTGATCTGCATATTCAATATAGCGATCAAATAAGTTTTGACCATAGTCGCTATAACTTTCTAAATATGCTTTTTGTATTTCATTACCAATAAACTCTGCGTATTTAGGAGCAATATGTTCCTTAATAAAATTGATAAGTTCTTTCTCTTTTTCCTCACCCATTTGATTACGTTTAATAGATTGTTCTAATACGTACATCATATGAACAGGGTCGGCGGCAATTTCTTCTGTATCAAAATTGAATGTTTCGGATAGTACTTTAAAAGCAAATCTAGTAGAAGTGCCAGTCATGCCCTCATCAAGTCCTGCGGTATCTTTGTATTCTTGCATACTTTTGGCTTGTGGATCTGTGTCTTTTATATTTTCGCCATTGTATATACGCATCTTTGAATATACATTACTGTTTTCATGTTCATGTAATCTACTTAATATAGACGACTGTGCTAACATTTCTAATGTTTCAGGAGCACAAGATGATCCTGCTAGTCCACTTGACTCTAACATCTTTGTATATATTTTTATTTCTTCATCAACACGCAAACAATAAGGAACCTTAATAACATAAATTCTATCTAGGAATGCTTCATTGTTTCTATTATTTCTAAATTGCAACCATTCTGCTTCGTTACTATGTGCAACAATTATACCATTAAATGGAATAGCAGAAATACCTTCTGTGCCCATATAGTTTCCTTCTTGCGTAGCAGTCAATAATGGATGCAATACTTTAATAGGTGCTTTAAACATTTCAACGAATTCCATCATTCCTTGATTGCCCTTACATAGTGCTCCACTAAAAGCATACGAATCTGGATCATATTGTGAAAAGTATTCAAGTTGACGAATATCTGTTTTGCCTACTAAAGAACTAATATCTTGGTTATTTTCATCACCTGGTTCTGTTTTTACAATACAAACTTGCTTTAGTTTACTAGGTTGTATTTTTACAACACTAAATTTAGTAATATCACCGTCAAATTCTTCTAATCGTTTAAGTGCCCAAGGACTTAATAATCCTGTTAGATAACGTTGAGGAATTTTGTATTCTTTTTCTATTTCATCACCATACTTATCTGCAGGAAATAATCCTAATGGTGTTTCATATACAGGACTAATATCATCTCCTGCTTTTAATGTATAAACAGGAAAGTTTTCCATTAGTTCTTTAAGACGTTCTGCTAAAGAACTTTTGCCGCCGCCTACTGGACCTAGCAAATATAATACTTGTTTGCGTTCTTCTAATCCTTGTGCGGCATGTTTAAAGAAGCCTACAATTCTTTCAATTGTATCTTCTAGTCCATAAAAATCTTTAAATGCAGGATATACTCTTACTGTTCTATTTAAGAAAATGCGCGATAGCCGTGAATTTTGTGATGTGTCTACATGCTCCGGCTCGCCAATTGTTGCAAGCATTCTTTCCGCCGCTGATGCATATGTAAGTTTATCCTTCTTACATAAATCCAAATACTTCTCAAGGGTTAATTCTTCTTCCTTGCTTTTTTGAAAATTACTCCGAAAATTTGCTAGTAATTTGCTTGCCATTGTTTATTCTCCAGTAATTACTTAATAGTATTTAGTGCTATTTTGGTGACAGTATAAATTACCATACAATTCTATATAAATATAACTATGCGATACAAAGACATTTGGCTGGTAGAATCTACTGTAGAAATAAAAAGAAATATTAATTCTATATCAGATGATGTAAATACCATAGTTCAAACAACACAAGAAGTAAATACCCCCAAAGTAAATGCTCATGCAGATAATATTCTTCAAAGTTTAATTGGCTATTTAAAACAAATTATGGCTAATTTTAAACCATTAAGTGAAGCCGCAGATGAAAATTTAATAGATACAGTTGAAGAACTTTTAAATCAAATTAATAATACATCGCAAGAAATACCAGACGATATCCGAATTGAACTAGTACAATCAACAGAAAAAATAGCCAAATTGGCACGTAAAAGCAGTACAGAACATAAAACCGCAGCTACTAGAGAATTTCAACGAGGTATAACTAAAGGATATGAAGGAGGTTTTGAAAAAGGAGCCGAAGCACAAGTTCTCAAAAGTATTACAGATGATTCTAATGCGCTTCGTAAAACAGAATTTCTTGTAAAACGATTTTCTACAAATCTTGCTAATAATCCTGATTTTGTAAAATCAGTCAAAAGTATATTTGATGGTAGAAACCTTAAAAGCGACGAAATAAATGAATTTTTAGATGGCGCATTAAGAGGAGATGTTATCGATCTTAAAACAGCAGTCAAAAAAGAGGCCGGTAACATTAATGACCATGTGAGAGCACCATATAAAAATGTATGGGAAAAAACTGGAGGTGCCTTTATGGCATTGCAAGATCCTTCAGCACAACGAGGCTCGGTGGGTCCTGCGGAAATTGCAATAATTTTATTAGGTTCTCCTGTTAAGAAAGCAGATAAAGGAGACTTAGATATAGATGGTACCTTATATGAATTAAAGGCTAGTAAAGTTTCAACAGGAATAAAGAAAGGCAAAAGTGGCGGGCGCCTTACAGCAGACAGTATGCCTAAAAATAATTTAATATTAGCTAACGTACAGCAGTTACTTACACAGCATTTCGAAGTAAATAATAAAGATTTAATGAAAACAGTTAAAAGTAAAAAGACCGGAAAAACAAAAAAACTACCAAGATTTGGTTTAGGGGTAGATGGATTAACTTTTCTTAATGAATTGAGTAGTTACTATGGACCTGGCTATATAGTAATTAATGGAAATAAGGAAGTTGAAGGTACAGTAAAAAATAGAATACAGGCTACAAAATCTTTCCTTTATGATTTCATGGCAACAGTTATGCCAGCTACTATGGATAAAAAGAAAAATGTTACACCAATTATTAATGCTATGGTAAACAAAGACGGAACAGTAGATACTGCTATGAATGGAAACTTTTTTCAACAATATTTAAAAGCAAATTGGATAGAATATAAAACAGGTGCCGCAAAAGAACATTTTGAAGCATTAATGTTTATTCATCAAGGAACAATGAATTATCATATTGTTCGATCTGGCGATGATCTTGTTGACGCAGTTAAAGACGGTCGTGTTCAAATAACAAAAGGTGCAACATTTACTGATCCGCAAAATCCTGCCGCGCCACAATTATATACATTATAATTTAAACGCTTTATTACCTATATCAGGTCTATAAAACACACCCGGCCACCAAATTTGTTTTACCCCTTCATATGCT
>Ga0207984_1001188_pt1 | contig 13452 bp, 11 predicted proteins | sample ETNtaG_30_FD_185760 | JGI IMG/M metagenome (GOLD analysis project Ga0207984, IMG submission 185760) | Marine microbial and viral communities from oxygen minimum zone, Eastern Pacific Ocean - ETNP201306PF43B (SPAdes) (version 2) | ecosystem: Environmental > Aquatic > Marine > Oceanic ...
AAATTGGTTGCGGGAGTAGGATTTGAACCTACGACCTTCAGGTTATGAGCCTGACGAGCTACCGGGCTGCTCCACCCCGCGATCCGAACGGCAGGGCAACCTGCCACCTAATCGCTCAATGTTCAAGCTCATTTTGAGAAACACAGCAAAATGTGCTGATCACGGTTCATTCTATTTCCGCTGCCAGATTGGCTCGACCATCTCGGCATTCAGTTCGCGCCAAGCGGAAAGGAGTTCTTCGCGCTTGGTCGTATTTTCGGTGGCCAAGTTATTTTGTTCGGCAATATCGTTGGCCAGGTTGTATAGTCGCCACTCGTCGGATTGGCCGCGGCGCGGGTTTCTCAACAGCTTCCAGTTCCCCATTCGCAAAGCTGCCCGACGGTCCTGGCGCCAGAACAATTTTTCATGCGGCGCTGCTTTGGTTTTGTGTGTCAAAAAGGGGATGAGGTTGACACCGTCGAGTTTACGTTTGTCCTTGGAGGTCGGGAAGCCTCCAGCGGCAACTGATGCTGTGGCAAAGATGTCCAACGAGACAACAGGTTGGTCGTAGACCTTGCCCTTGGCCAAGCGATCCGGCCATTGTGCCATGAACGGCACCCGCAAGCCTCCCTCATAAACACTCCCCTTTCCGTCGCGCAACGGTTTGTTACTGGATGTGAGTTCCCGGGTTGGACCGCCGTTGTCGCTGAGGAAAAAAATAAGTGTGTTTTCCTCGAGTTGTTCCCTGCGCAACTTGGCCAGCACAGCACCCACGCTGTTGTCCATGTTGGACAACATGGCGGCAAAGATGCGCCGATGAACATCCCGGATGTGCGCAAACTTTTTCATGTAAGCATCGGCGCCCTGCATCGGGCTGTGCACAGCGTTGTAGGCGAGCAGCAGAAAAAACGGCCTGTCCTTGTTGCGGCCGATGAAGTGCACCGCCTCCCGGGTGAAGACATCGGTGAGGTAGGCTTCCTCGACCACAGGCTGGCCGCCACGAACGATCGGGTTGTTGGCGTCATAGGCCGGCTCAGTCCCGTTCATGTGGGTGGAGTAGATGACCCTGCCGTCGGCACTCGTGAATCGCCCCCGGCCGCCCCTCGGCAACACGCTGCGGCGCAGCCATGTCGTCACACCGTCCCACGGTGAAGGCACGAAGTAGTGCCCCTCGTGGGTGAAACCGAAAAACTCATCGAAGCCATGCCGGAATGGATGAAACTCGGCGTGTCCGCCCAGGTGCCATTTGCCAATCAAGCCGCTAACATATCCAGCCTGCCGCAACCGCTCCGCCAGTGTCTCCTCGTTCCGCGGCAACCCGACGCCAGGAAGCTCGTTGTGATGACCAGTGGGATTGAACTCGTAGCCGAAGCGGGTCTGGTAGCGTCCTGTTATCAGGCCCGCCCTCGAGGCGCTGCAAAACGGCGCCGTGACATAGCCGTTGGTAAATCGCACGCCATTGCCCGCAATCGAATCGATGTGCGGAGTGGGAATCTCCGTGTTGCCCTGGCAACCCAGTTCTCCATAACCCAGGTCATCCGCCAACAGGATGACGATGTTTGGCCTGGCCAATTTGTTATCAACGGCATGCGCTTGGCCAAGCGCTGTTACGCCCAGCGCAAACAGACAAATCAGCTTGGCCAGGCGGCAGCGCATGACTTAACCCTCGGGGTACTCGACGTCGAACCAGGCTTTCTCGGCAGCTGCCTTGAGCGCGAGATCCATCACGGTCTGGACGCGTGCGCCCTGGAGGAAGGACGGATCGCACTCGCGCTGGTTTTGGATTGCATCGATGAACTCAAAATTCTGATCCCAGCGAAAAGTGATACCGGGGTCGCCCTGCGACGGGTCCCGGCTACTGCCCGGCCAAGTGAGAAAGTCCCGGGGAACAGCGACCGTCTCCAAGCCGGTTTGGCCCTTGCGGGCGATCTGGAATTGGTTGGGATTGGCGAGTTGGAAGATCATCGTCGCCTCGCTGCCGTTGATCTCGCAGTAATCCTGACTGCGCGCGCCCTCGCCCCGGCCGGTGGCCAGCTTGCTGCTCTCAAGCACGCCGGTGGCGTGGTTTTCAAACTCGGCCATCACGGTAACCCAGTCCTCGAGATCCGACTCGTGCCCCTGCCGGTCATCGACGAAGCGGCGCGTGTCGGCGGTGAGACGTCTCATATCGCCTATGAGAAAGTGCGCGTAGTCGAGCCGGTGCGAAAGCATGTCGCCCAGTTCGCCCGAGCCGGCCATGTGGCTGAGCTGCCGCCAGCCGATGTTGCGCTCGCCCCAGTCCTGCAGGCGGCAGGTGCGGATGTGGTACGGCTGGCCGATGTCACCGTTCTCGACGAGGTGTTTCATGTAGCGCATCGCCGGCACGAAGCGGTAAGTGAACGCAGTCATGTGGCGGACGTTGTTCTCACGGGCGCAACGGAGCATGTCGAGCGTCTCCTTCTGGCTCATCCCAAGCGGTTTTTCGCAGAGGACGTGCTTTCCGTTTTTGGCGGCGGCAATCGCCATCGGAGCATGGGTGACATTCGGCGTGGCGATGATGACGGCGTGAATATCGTCGCGCTGTACGAGTTCGTTGTAATCCTGCGTTTGGACGGGCGCGCTGGATTGCTGCACAGCACGCCCGAGCACCTCGGCGCTGTTGTCACACAGTCCGACCAACCTGGTGTCCGCGCACAGCTCCAGTCCCGGAAGATGATTCTGCAGCGCAATGCCGCCGCAGCCGATGATTCCCACTCCTATGGTTGCCATGTCTGAAAAACGCTTGGCCAAGCGCATCCGCACTTGGCCAAGAACAGTGGAAGGCAAACCCGGCCCGCAGCGTTTGCCACCAAAATCACCCCAATTTTGTCCAGCGGGCGTTGTTTTTGGACGACTTTACAACGGCCTCGATGAAAGCCATGCCTCGTATGCCATCCTTTATTTTCGGGTAGTCCAGCGCGGGATCGTCCTTGGCCAGTTTGCGGCGATCGAGCTTGGCGCGGATGTGGTTGGCGAAGTTCACGTAAATGTTCGCGAACGCCTCGAGGTAGCCCTCGGGGTGTGACGGTGGGGTGCGTGCAGCGCCCGCGGCAGCAGCGCCGAGGTAGCCGTTGGCAGTACGGTAAACCTGCATCGGCTGATCGGGCCACTTGAGGAGCATGGTATTCGGCTCATTCTGGTGCCACTCGAGGCTGCCGCGCTCGCCGTACACGCGAATGCTGAGGTTGTTTTCCTCGCCCACGGAAATCTGCGAACTGTGCAGCACGCCCTTGGCGCCACCCGTGAATCGCAGCAGCACGTTGCCGTCGTCATCGAGCTTGCGGCCGCTGACGAAGGCGGTGAGGTCGGCGGCGAGTTCTCTGATTTTCAGGCCGGTGATGTACTCGGCGAGGTTTTCGGCATGGGTGCCGATGTCGCCGATGCAGCCGGCGGCGCCGCTGCGTTTGGGGTCGGTGCGCCAGCCGGCCTGCTTTTGACCGGTCAACTCCAGCCGCGTGGCGAGCCAGCCCTGCGGGTACTCGACGACCACCTTGCGAATCTTGCCGAGCTTGCCGGCGGCAACCATGTCACGGGCTTCCTTTACAAGCGGATAGCCGGTGTAATTGTGGGTGAGGCCGTAGAGGCAGCGGGTTTTTTTCACCAGCTTCTCCAGCGCCTTTGCTTCGTTGAGATTGAACGTGGCCGGCTTGTCGCTGAGCACGTGGAAGCCGTTTTCCAGCGCCATCTTGGCGGGCGGAAAATGCATGTGGTTGGGCGTGACGATGGACACAAAATCCATGCGATCCTCCGCCGGCAACGCAGCTTCCTTGATGATCATCTCCTCAAATGTGCCGTAGCAGCGCCTGGCCGGGAGGAAAAGGTCCTTGCCGCTGGCCTTGGACTTGCGCGGGCTGGACGAAAACGCGCCGCACACCAGCTCGATCTGGCCATCGATGTTTGCAGCGATGCGATGCACTGCGCCGATGAACGCGCCGCGGCCGCCGCCGACCATTCCGTAACGAATTTTTCTGCTCATAATTCTGGGTTAAACGAATTGTTTTACTTAAAGATGTTTGCCTCAAGGCGAACGGGATTTATAGTTCGGGCCGTGCGACAAGTCAATCGTGACTTGCCATCCAAGGCGGCTATACCCGGTTGACTTCGATTATCGGGTGAACTCACGAACCCAACTAGCCCGACCAAAACGGCCGACGGCTTGCACGCCAAGTTGGCGACAACCATGCAGATACATCTGCTCAAGGGAAAAATACACCGGGCGTTGGTAACCGATGCCAACGTCGATTACGAGGGCAGCCTCGCCATCGACCATGATTTGATGGACAAGGTGCGACTCCTCCCGTACGAGCGCGTCGTGTGCAGCAACATGGCCAACGGCAACCGGTTCGAGACCTACGCGATCCCCGGCAAACGTGGCTCCGGCGACATTATCCTCAACGGAGCCGCGGCACACCTTGGTCAAGCGGACGATCGGTTGACCATCATGGTATTCGGCTTGCTCGACGAGAAATCCGTATCAAGCCACAAGCCACGCATCATCATCCTTGGCGAAAAGAATGCCATTATCGGTGAACGCAACCTTTAGCCTGCCATGAACTATACTGCCAGTGAGATTGCCGAACGTATCGAGGGAGAGGTCGTTGGCGACGGGAATGTCGAACTCGCCGGCTTTGCCAAGGCTGACGCAGCCAAGCCGGGCGACCTGACGTTTGCCGAGAACGAAAAATTCTTCCGCTTAGCCGAGCAAAGCCAGGCGAGCGCCATCCTGGCCACCGGCGAATTCACCTCCAAGGTCAAGACGGTGATCCGTGTGAAGGATGCCCGCGTCGCCTTTGCACGAGTGCTGCCATTGCTGTTTCCAGAGAAACAATTTGACGCCGGAATCCACCCGAGCGCAGTTATTGCAGAATCGGCCCAAGTCGCCGAATCAGCGCACATCGGACCGAACTGTGTCATCGGCGAAAATGCCATCATCGGCGACCAGACGGTGCTTGAGGCCAACTGCATCGTTGGCGACGACTCAGCGCTTGGCCAAGCGGTGCGGCTCTTCCCCAACGTCTCCGTTTACTCGCAGTGTCGCATCGGCGACCGCGTCCGCATCCACTCCGGATCCGTTGTGGGGTCGGACGGCTACGGCTATGTTTTTGACGAAGATCATCACCGGAAAATCCCTCAACTCGGCGGCGTGGTGATCGGGGACGACGTCGAGATCGGGGCCAACGTCACCATCGATCGTGGCGCGCTTGGCAACACCGAGATCGGCGCGGGCACCAAGATCGACAACCTGGTGCAGATTGGTCACAATGTTGTCATCGGGAAACATTGCCTGATCGTTGCGCAAACCGGCATTGGGGGCAGCACACAAGTAGGCGAGTTTTCCACTCTTGCCGGCCAGGTGGGCGTTATTGGACACATAAAGATCGGTCCAAAAGCGATCATTGCCTCCAAATCCGCCGTGATGAGCAGCCTTGAGGGCGGCAAACAGTACATGGGGATTCCGGCAATCCCAGATATTCAAGCCAAACGCCAGATCGTGGCGGTGCGACAACTGCCCGAGCTGCTCAAGCGTGTTCGCGAACTGGAGCAACTGCTTGCGGAAAAAGACACTCCGCCTGCGCCAGGTACCTAAAGTTCTTCACTCACCCCGGCTTCCCCCCTACCCTTTTCGCCTTCAGGCATGAAATGGTATCGGAAACTTCACTGGCAGATCATCATCGGCATGATTCTTGGGCTGATCTACGGCATTGCCGCCGCGCAATTCCAATGGACCGAGTTCGCAACGAACTGGATTGTCCCGTTTGGCGACATCTTCATGAACCTGCTCAAGCTCATTGCCGTGCCGCTGGTGCTCACCTCCCTCGTCGCCGGCGTAGCGTCGCTGTCCGATTTCAAAAAACTGTCCCGGATGGGGGGCAAAACCATCGGCCTCTACATTGCCACCACCGCTGTTGCTGTAACCATCGGCCTGCTGGTTGTCAACAGCATCCAACCGGGAGCCAAGCTTCCAGCCGACACCAAGGCCAAACTCGAAGCACAATTCCAAGCCAATGCCGCCGACAAGGCCAAGGGCGAAACCGCCGAGACCGCCCGTCAACGCGGCCCGCTGCAGCCGTTGGTGGACATGGTGCCCGACAACTTTTTCGGCTCGGCATCGAGCAACCGCAACATGCTTCAACTCGTCTTCGTTTCGTTACTGATCGGCATCGCGCTGGTGCAGGTGAGCAGCGAGCATCGGCAGCCGGTTCTGTCGATCTTCGAGGGCTTCCAGGCGGTGGTCATCAAGCTGGTGAATATGATCATGCTCATGGCACCCATTGGTGTCTTTGCGCTCATCACAAAAACCATCACCAGCTTGGCTACCGGCGAAGGAGGCCAAGCCAACTTAGACCAAATCGGGGCGATACTCGGCGCGCTGGGCTACTACTGTATCGCTGTGGTGATCGGCCTGCTGCTTCACACCACCATTGTTTACCTTGGTTTGTTGAAGGTTTTTACACCGTTGAAAATCTCGCAATTCTTCAAGGCCATTGGCCCAGCACAACTGCTCGCTTTCTCCACCAGTTCCAGCGGGGCCACGCTGCCGGTCACCATGCGCCAGTGCAAAGAGAAACTGGGTGCCTCAAAGGAAACGACCTCGTTCGTTCTCCCTCTTGGCGCAACCATCAACATGGACGGCACCGCCCTTTATCAGGCCGTCGCGGCGGTATTCATAGCCCAAGCGTCCGGTATGTCTCTCGATATGGGGGCGCAATTGACCATCGTCATCACCGCCGTGCTGGCCTCCATCGGCACCGCCGCTGTACCCGGGGCCGGGATCATCATGCTGGTCATCATCCTTGAGGCGATAGACGTGCCCAGTGAAGGAATCGCCCTCATCCTCGGCGTGGACCGCATCCTTGACATGCTGCGCACCACCACCAATGTCACCGGCGATGCCGCCGTCTGCGCCGTGATCGCCAATTCCGAAAAACAGCTAAATCCGCCAGGCGAATAAGCCAAGCACCTCAATTTAGCGAAAAGGGATTTCGGCGACGGTGGCCTGGCCTTGGACAGGCTCCCGTGCAGTCAAGACTTGGCCGGGGGATTCACTGCCGCGTTTGGCCAAGCCGAGGGCGATCGGACCAAACCTAGGTGAGTCAATCACGCTGGTCAGCGTGCCAACCGTCTTGCCGGAGTCGTCGTCGAGTTGAGTTCCGGTGGCCAAGTCGGCATCCAAGCAATAACCAACGAGGGTTCGGTTGACGCGGCCGTAGGTGCGGATGCGAGCGATAATCTCCTGCCCGATGTAGCAGCCCTTGGTGTAGCTAATTGCCCGTTTCTCCAGCCCGGCCTCGGGCGGCAGTGTGTTGCCATCCATGTCTATGCCGAAGCGCGGAATACCAGCTTCGACCCGGGCGATCTCGGTCGCCTGCCAACCTGCCAGACAACCGCCCTGCCATTCAATCCCATTGGCCAAGCGCACGGCGGCCTTGGCCAAGCTGGCTGTGGGAATGTAGAGGTCGCAACCGGTAGTGCCGTATCTGCCGTTGTTCATGAGGTAAACCTCGCCCAAGTCGTCGAGCGTCGTCTTGGTGTGCGCAAACGGTTCCCCGGGCAAGGCCAAGCCAAGCACCTTCAGCGTGTCGGCTGTCTTCGGGCCCTGCAAACTGAGCAGTCCAAAATGCGGGGAGGCATCGACCAGCTCGATCTGGTCGGCGACGATGTGGCTCTCGAGTCGCTGCGTGACGGCATCGAGCAAGCCGGGTTCGAAGTCGAGGATCAGCTCGTCGTCGAGGCGGTACACGTGCAGGTCGGCCTGCATCCTGGCCTTGGCGTTGACGAGCGCGGCGTAGCAGCCCTGGCCCAGCTTGAGCCCGGCGACCTCGTTGGTGACCTGGCCGTTGATGAATTTCACCCGATCGTCACCCAGTACGGCAAGACAGCCTCGAAAGGAAAGATCGACGAGGACGACGGACTCTCTCAGCGCCCGATATTCGGTGTTCGTGTCGCCGTATTTTTGGGCGACACGTTCGCCGGCGACGTCGCCAAACTGCGCGCCTTGTTGGTTAAGATAGCCGTGAAGTGAATCGGCTGGCATCGATTCAGAGCTGGTCGAAACGAGTGCGAGCCGCCTCGATGGCGTCCGTCGGATTCGGATCGAAGAGCTTGGTGTCAAATGAGTCGCGAACGATCTGCCGCGCCTCGGCGAGATCCTTCACAGCCCCGGCAGCAATGGCCTGTACGAGGACATTTCCGGAGGCGGTGGCCTCGGTCGGGCCGGCGACGACACGGATGTTCGCGGCATCGGCGGTCAACTGGTTGAGCAACCCGTTGCGGCTGCCACCACCAACGATGTGCACGGTGTCGGCCCGCCAGCCGACGAGTTGCTCCGACTCACGAAGGGTGCGGGCGTACAGCAGCGCAAGACTCTCCAACGCGCAGCGGACGATTGCGCCGGGCGTCTCGGGAACCGGCTGGCCGGTCTCGTGGCAGGCATCGGCGATGCGTTGCGGCATGTCGTCCGGCGAGAGGAAGCGGGGATCTGACGGGTTGATCACGGATCGATACGGCTCAGCGGCCGTGGCTTGTTCGGTTAAATCGGCATAGCTGTAGTCATTTCCCTGCGCGGCCCAGGCTCGCCGGCATTCCTGCACGAGCCAGAGTCCGACGATGTTCTTGAGCAGGCGTATGGAGCCGCCGTGGCCGATCTCGTTGGTGAAGTTGAACTCGCGGCAGGCGTCGGTGATGATTGGGTCCGGCAACTCGAGTCCCATCAACGACCAGGTGCCGGAACTGATGTAGGCCCAGCGCCCGCCCTCGGCCGGCACAGCCGCAACAGCGCTCGCAGTGTCGTGGGAAAGCGATGCGACGACGTTGAGCTTGGCCAAGCCGGTCTCGGCTGCCAAGTCCGGCTTGAGCGGGCCAAGCGGTGTCGCCGAGTCCACCACCTCGGGAAAAAGGGATCGCGGCAGGACCAGCGCATTGATGAGCTTGTCGCTCCAGTTGGCCAAGCGCGGATTGTAAAGCTGCGTGGTGCTGGCCATCGACACCTCGATTCTGGCCACGCCACAGAGGAGGCAGTTGACCGCATCGGCAATCGTGAGCAGTTGGGCGGCCTTGGCCAAGCGCCCGGGCGCCTCGGCACACAACTGGATGCTGGTGTTGAGCAGCATGTACTGAATGCCGGTCTCGTCGAACAGCGTGGGCCAGTCGACCCTGGCTAGAGCAGCTTTTTCGCCTTCGGCGGTGCGGGGATCGCGGTAGTGAAACACCGGCTCGATGATCTCGCCAGCGGAGTCTAGGAGCGCGTAGTCCACACCCCACGCGTCGGTACTGACACTGGTTATCATCTGGCCAAGCGCGCCGGCCTTGGACAAGCCGACGCGAATGCCGTCGAGGAGCGCCGGGATGTTCCAGTACATCCGCTCGCCATCGCGAATTGGCGTGTTGTTGAAGCGGGAAAGTTCCTCGAGCGCAATGCGGCCGTCCTCAAGCGTGCCGAGCATCACCCGGCCGCTCTCAGCACCAAGATCAATGGCCAGATATCGAGAAGTCATCCTTTGTGAATCACGGCATCAACAGCAGCCAAGGAATTGAACCGGAATTGCATGGGACAGCCAAGCCACATTTAAGCCAGCCCTTACGGCACAAAAAAAGGCGGCCGACTGACCGCCAATCGAAAATTGTTTTGTCAGCCTACTGGCTTTCGGGAAACTGCTGCTTCAGTTCATCAGCCGTCCATGCCGATGAGCGGTTGGCAATGGCCTCATCTGCGCGTACAGCCTCGACTTGCTCGGGCGTCACCAGCGGCAGGTTGTGGGCGTCGCCCCAGTCGGTGTTGCGGCGGATGTAGCTGAGCACATTGGCGATGTCCTCGTCGCTCAAAGCAACTCCCTGCGCCGGCATGGCAATCTTGTTGTAAGTCTTTCCCGCCACATCCACAGGACCCTGCAACCCGTTTGAAATGATCGCAACGATGCGGTCCGGCGAAGAGGAGAGCACCCACTCTGAATTCACCAGCGGCGGGAATCCTGCATTGTCATTGCCCATGCCATTGGGCTGGTGGCAGGCAGCACAAACGCCTCGATAAATCCGGGCACCATTATCGAAAGCCTGTTCCTCTGGGGATTTTTCCACCTTCAGGCTAGCCACCACGACAGCATTTTTGTGGGGTGCATAAACCTTGGCGTCGAAGCCGCCACTGTGAGCGTCGAGATAGTTGATGGCCCAGTAAAGTGTCACCCCCATCAGGACATACACCCACGGTTTCGGCCCCTCCACGCCAGTGTTGGCTTTTTCGGTTTCCTCTTTGGATTTGTTGGCGGCCATCTTTGCTCGTAAAATACTGGGTTACTTTCCAGCCCCGGAAGCCGCCGCTTCGGCAGGGGCCGGATTCGGGAGGGAGGAAGTGAATGGCTTGTTGATCGGCGCCTCGGCCAATGGGTAGTTCGCACTCTTGAGACTCATCAAGTAGGCGACCAGCACTTCGGCATCCCTGGTTGGTTTATAGGTTTGCTCGCCGTCGTGAATGATGTGCTGGCCCTGCTCGCCCTTGCCGGCTTTCTTAAACAGAAACCGGTGCTGCGGCATCCTGGCACCCGCCCTGGCCGATGCCGGGTTCAGGAGAAGGCTCATCAACGCCTCACGCGTGGTGCGAGCGCCGATGTTGGCCAAGTCAGGGCCGATACGAACGGAACCGAGCATCGGCGGTTCAGCGAACAAATAGTCCGAAGCCACCGAGCGGCGCCTGCCCCACCCTCGCCCTTCCGGGTTCAGGATGTCGTGCTGCATCAGATCCTCTCCCCTGAAACGCACCTGAACATCCACCGAGGCACCAGCCTCCTTCAGGAAGTTTCGCGCCTTTAGGGCATCCCCTGCATTGGCGCCGGGGGCGACTGTTTCCCATTCACCCGCCGACAAGCCAAGTGCCGCGCCGCCAGAAGACTCGCTACCGGTGGCCTTGTGAAAACGGTTGACGGCATCCTGCACTGCCGAAAGATTCTTCTCACCCGCCAGAGCCTTGACATCCAACTTGACACCCTCGTGAGTCACCTGCTGAGTGTGGCATGCCGCGCAGCCATTGGCCTTGTACACCGCCTCACCGTAACGGGCATCGCCCAACGGCGGCACGGGATAGGAAAACTCCGTCCCATCCTCACCCTGGGTGTCTGCGTACTGCAACCCGTTCAGTTGGTCACTTGCCCGGAACACCATTCCAGAAAGTGACACGCAGAAAACCAAAAGCATCCCGCACAGCAGGGAGAACGTGCTGTCCATCTTCACGTCGAGCAGGCCAAAGGCAAGCCAGGCGAACAGTCCCACAGCCAGGGCGATCGGCCACCACAAGCCAACCATAAAGCAGGAAACCGAACCGGCCAAAAGGCCCAATAAAAAACTCAATCCAATCGTCATGCGTTGGTCTCCTTCTTTTCACCCTTGCAACAGATACCGGCAAGGCAGTCGCAGTTTTTTATTGAAAACAAAATAGCTCCCAAAAAGTTCAGGAATAAAATCGCGCTCCCCACCAACAGGAGCAGATCGCCCAAGCTGGCAAAGTAATAACTGAAACCCAGCGTTGCGTCGCCGGACATCAGCCCTCCAAATGCAACGGGGGGGATCATGCCAAAAACACCCAGGATAATGGCCATGGTTTGTACTCCAGTCATTTTCGGGCAGAAGTCCATCCCGGCCAAGCGCGGGAAGATGTGGTAGAGGGCGGCAATGAGCGTCAGGCCGACAAACCCCAAGTTGAAAAGCAAGTCCATCGCAGGGCCGTAAGTCGTGAACTGCGCCGTAGCCCCCGGACCGGGAAATGCGAAGAACACGTTCAGCACACTGATCGAGATAAAAATCAAGGCGGCCAAGCGCATTAAGTCATAGGCTGTGCCATCTGCATTGTCCTCGACGGAGGCACCGCTGATCGTTTGCTTGATGCACACGCAGGCTGCGACTACGCCAAAGAAATAAAAGACAGCTGTAACAGTGCTCAATGCCGGCAACCAGGCGGGCACCGGCGCGCCCGGGCTCACGCCACCAATCGAACCAAACAATAGCATCACCCAGAAAGCGAACTGCGCGTAACCGCGCCCCACCAATCGACAGCCACTCAGGGCGGGCAAAAAGTGGAACAGAGTGCCCAACCCGACAAATGTCAGGTAAATACTCGCGAAATTCCGGATAAACCACCAATCGACGACGTTGGCCACCACACCCTTGGCATTGAAGAAATGAATCAGCAAATATGAACCAGCCAGCACCCACGGCAGCCAGAGCGTGGCCGCAAACAGGAACCACTGTGCCGGGCTCATTTCCTCATCGGTGCGCCGGTTGTTCGTCTGCACCAAGCTCAAACCCACCAGCACGAATCCGAAGAACAGCAACGGTAGCACCTTTCCCGGCATCTGCAGCCCCTCCAACCCGCTTGCATTCCCGATCAGGATGCCGATAAATCCAAACATGACACCGGTGTTCCAAAGCATCCCGCCAAAGACCAAATAACCGCCATCGACCAAAACCGTTTTGCCGCGATGGCAAAGAATCCAAGCGGAAACGGCCAAACCCAGTTGAACGAGAAAGCCGAATTGCAGCGCCAACTGTGAAGCAGGCTGGATGCGACCGTAGGCGAGCCAAGCGCTGTCAGCCATCATGCCCGGAGCATGCACCTTGACGCCGGCCAGCATTGCAAAGAGGCTGTACACCAGCAGCCAAGCGACGGCGCTAAATCCCAAAAATAACACCGGACCCCGGCAGGATCGATCCACCGCCTCACGCGGATCTTGTTTTGCCTCGTCTTCTATGGGTTCGTTGCTCATCTATTTGCTGAGGGATTTCACGTAGGCCAAGAGGGCAAGAATATCCTCATTAGTCACCAAACCCGGCGCAAGAATCATCGGGGCCAATGCACCTTTCACCACCTTGGCCATGGGGTTGGCCACCGACTCGATGAAGTACTCTTCATTGACCACAATCTTTTCGACGGGACCTTGAAAACCGATGTGCACCTCGCGTTCTATGCCCCAAAATTCGCCCATAAACGATGGCGCCTTCATGGCCAGGCCGGCCGGTGCCGGGATAGCGGGATCCGTTTGATGACAGGTGAAACAGGTCTTGGTCATGAACAGAGTTTTACCCTTGGCAATCAAGGCCGGGTCGGCCAGGTCCACGCTAGAAAAATCCACCGGCTTGGGCGGCTCGTACTTGCCGTCCTTGGCAATGCTGCGCTCCACGAGTTCGTTCCGGATCTTCTCCTCGCCCAACTTGGCCACCTTGATCAAGGCCTGGTCTCGCGGCAGGCTCACAAATCCCTTCTCCTTGCTGACGACCGAGTACCCGGCAATCTTGGCGCTCGCTGCGACTTCAATTTTTTCGCGCTTGGCCAAGCGGGCCTTGGCAGCGTCAGCGCCAATGTTCTGCCCCGGCTCATGCATACGGGCCACCACAAAGCCGCCCAGCATGAACACCAGCAGGAGAATCAGACCGAAAAACCCGGATCCTTCCCCGTCATGATTGAAATATTCG
>Ga0207984_1001192_pt1 | contig 13419 bp, 11 predicted proteins | sample ETNtaG_30_FD_185760 | JGI IMG/M metagenome (GOLD analysis project Ga0207984, IMG submission 185760) | Marine microbial and viral communities from oxygen minimum zone, Eastern Pacific Ocean - ETNP201306PF43B (SPAdes) (version 2) | ecosystem: Environmental > Aquatic > Marine > Oceanic ...
CATTAAAAACAAAAAAAAAAAAATAATAAAAGCTGATCCATATTTGTTTATAAAAAAATTAATTGAAAATTTTAATTTTCCATTACCTGAAAATCTTCCTCCTCTTTGCTCTCTTTTGGTGGGATATTTTTCTTATGATATTATTCGATATATTGAAAAAGTCCCTGATAATTGCCTTAATGACATAAAAATACCTGACATAAGATTAATGAGACCTAAAACCCTTATAATTCATGATAGTTTATTTAAAAAAATTTATTTTATTGTTAACTGCTTTGCTGATGAAAAGATCAGCAATTACTCAAAATACTATTCAAATCAAATAAAAAATATTCAAAACTTAAAAAATATGTCTTTTCAACGTAAAGTTCGACAAAACATAAAAGCTCAATCCAATAAAAGAGTAAATATTAGATCAAACATTTCTAAAAAAAGATTTAAGAAAATTGTTCGTAAAGCAAAAGGATATATAAAAAAGGGAGATATTCTTCAAGTAGTGCTCAGTCAGAGATTTGAAGCCAGTCTTACAAAATCGCCACTGGAAATATACAAAAAATTAAGAATTACCAATCCATCACCTTTTATGTATTTTTTTAATTTTAATGATTTTCAAATTATAGGAAGTAGCCCCGAAATCTTAGTAAGATTAAGAAATAATAAAGTTACTATCCGACCAATTGCAGGAACTCGCCCTAGAGGTTCTAGTGCTAAAAAAGATGCTATTTATAAAAAGCAACTATTAAATGATAAAAAAGAACTGTCAGAACATCTAATGCTTTTGGATTTAGGAAGAAATGATGTAGGTAAAGTTTCAAAAATTAATACAGTTAAAGTAACTGAAAAATTTAAGGTAGAAAAATACTCTCATGTCATGCATATAGTTTCTAACGTTGAAGGAAAATTTAATAAAAAACAAAGTATATTTGATACTCTCTTGGCAGGATTTCCAGCCGGCACAGTATCAGGAGCACCCAAGATTAGAGCTATGGAGATTATAGACGAGTTGGAGAAATCCAAAAGAAAAATGTACGCGGGTGCAATTGGTTATTTTTCTGCTAACCGAAATTTTGACACTTGTATAGCTTTGAGAACTGCGCTGATAAAAAATAACAAATTTTATATACAATCTGGAGCAGGAATCGTTGCTGACAGTGTTCCAGAAAAAGAATATTTAGAAACGGTTAATAAAGCGAAGGCTTTGATTAATTCTTTGAATTGAAAAATGAAAATTCTATTAATAGATAACTACGATAGTTTCACTTACAATTTATACCATTATCTTTCTTCTCTTAAATGTAAAGTTGATATCTATAGAAACGATAAAATTGGAATCAACAAAATAAAAAGAAATAAATATAATAAAATAGTCATTTCACCAGGTCCTGGAAATCCTGATCAAGCTGGAAATTGTCTTAAAATAGTTAAATATTTCTGTAAAACAATTCCTATATTAGGAGTCTGTTTAGGTCACCAAATTATAGGACAAGCATTTAAATGTAAGATAGTGGTAGCAAAAAAATTAATGCATGGAAAAACAAGTCTTATCAAACATAGTGGTCAGGGCATTTTTAAAGGAATAAAAAAAGTGATATCGGCTACGAGATATCATAGTTTAATTATTGATAATAAAAATTTTAGTAGTGATTTGATTATTACCGCAAAAACAAAAGATAAAATAATTATGGGAATTATGCATAATAAATACAATATTCATGGAGTTCAATTTCACCCTGAAAGTATTAAAACTCCAATGGGTTTAAAAATATTAAAAAATTTTATTAAGTACAAACAGTGATGAAAATATTTTTAGAAAAATTATACAAGAAACAGGATTTAACATTCGAAGAAAGTAAATCCGCTTTTGAAATTTTAATGAATGGCAAAGCTTCGGATGATGAAATATTTAGCTTTTTAACCCTATTATCATCAAAAGGTGAAGTATCTAATGAAATAGCTGGCGGGGTATATGTTCTAAGAAATAAATCTAAAAGAGTTAATGTGAATAATTGTATCGACACATGCGGAACTGGTGGAGATGGTAAAAATACTCTAAACATTTCTACAGCTTCAGCTTTGTTGTTGGCAAGTATGGGTATTAAAATTGCTAAGCATGGTAACAAAGCTGTTTCATCTAAATGTGGATCCGGCGATGTTCTGGAAAAATTAAAAATAAAAATAAATTTAGAGCCTAAGGATGTTGAAAATCAAATCAATACATATAATTTTGGTTTTATGTTTGCTCCCAATTATCACAGTGCAATGAAATATGTTGGTCCAACAAGAAAAAAAATTGGAAAAAGAACTATATTTAATATGATTGGACCTTTAAGTAGCCCTGCGCTTGTCCAAAGACAGGTTGTGGGTGTGTTTGATAAAAAATTACTTAAGATATTTGGCGATGGTTTAAAAAATCTCAATATTAAATTTGCTTGGATTGTAAATAGTGAAGATGGTTTGGATGAAATATCACCTTATGCTAAAACAAACGTTATACAAATAAAAGGTAATAAAACTTCTGAAATTATAATTGATCCACAAGATTTAAAAATAAATTCAGATAAATTTGAGAACTTATTGGGTGATAATGCTGAATTTAACGCAAATAAAATAATTGATATCTTTAAAGGTGATGACAACGATTTTTCAAAAGCTGTTTGCTTAAATGCTGCTGCCGGTCTTATTGTTTCAGAAAATCATACTAAATTCATAGATGCATATCAAAATGCAAAAGAACATATATTAAGTGGAAAAGCCTACGAACATTTAAAAACTATTCAAAATGGTTGAAAATAGTCTAAATAAAATAATCAACAAAAAAAAACAAAAATTAAATGAGTTAAAAAAAATAATTTCAATTGAATCTTTAAAAGAAAAAATTAAGGAAAATAGTACTTTTATTAATTTTAAAGAAAAAATTGAAAATAATATTGTTAACAATAAAATTTCACTTATCGCTGAAATTAAAAAAGCAAGCCCTTCTGCTGGTATAATTGTTCAAGATTATAATCCTGTTGATATAGCAAAAAAATATTATGAAAATAAAGCAACTTGCTTATCTGTTCTTGCTGAAGAGGACTTTTTTCAAGGTGATTTAATTCATATACATAAAATTAAACAAAAAATAAATTTGCCTATCTTGTGTAAAGATTTTTTTATTGATCCATTCCAAGTTCATCTTGCAAAAAGTTATGGAGCCGATGCAATTTTAATAATTCTTGCAGGTATTACTGGAAAAATGGCTAATCAGTTATATGAGGATGCTTTAAAATTAAATATGTCAGTGATTGTTGAGATTCATACTAAAGATGAAGCGAAAAATTCTCTAAAATTTGAAGATGCTTTAATTGGAATTAATAATAGAAATCTCAAAACTTTAAAAACTGACATAAATACAACTTTTGATATTCATGATATTTTGGTCGATCACAAAGGACCTTTGATTTCTGAAAGTGGATTTAAAACAAAAGAAGATTTTTTGGAAGTTATAAAAAAAACCAAGATTAAAACCTTTTTAGTTGGTGAATCACTTCTAAAGAACTTGGATAAAAACTCTATTTTCTCAATTCTTTGATTAAATAAACCCTTATTTTGTTAACTTTTAACCTATTGCGAAATTAAAAGAACTTTTGTAGAACATTAAATGTACGATATTTGTTCTATATGCTAACAAAAAAACAAAAAAATCTGCTTTTATTTATAAATAAAAAAATAAGATCTGCGGGTATTTCACCTTCTTATGAAGAAATGAAAAACGCGTTAAATTTAAAATCAAAATCAGGAATCCATAGATTGATATCAGCTTTAGAAGAAAGAGGTTTTATAAGAAGGCTTGCTCATAAAGCTAGAGCACTGGAAGTTTTGAAACTACCTGAAACCGCAAGTGCTCATGATATTTATAATTCTTTCTCACCAAGCGTAATTAAAGGTGGACTGGATAATAATAATAAAAAAAATAGCATAGATGAAGTGCCTGTTTTAGGTAAAATTGCGGCTGGTACGCCAATTGAAGCAATACAAAACGAGGTTAGTAGAATAATCCTTCCAGAAACGTTAGGTAAGAACGGAGAGCATTTTGGTCTAAAAATTTCAGGAGACTCAATGATTGAAGCTGGAATCAACGACGGTGATACAGTAGTTGTTAGAAAAACTAATACTGCTGACAACGGGCAAATAGTAGTTGCTTTAATAGACGATCATGAGGCAATGTTAAAAAGAATAAGAAAAAAAGGCAAAGTTATAGCTCTTGAAAGTGCAAACAAAAGATATGAAACAAAAATTTTTGGACCTGATAGAGTAAAAATTCAAGGTGTATTAGTATCTTTGTATAGAAACTTTCAATAAAATAGTTTAGTAATTGTTCATGAGTTTCGTGGCAACAAGGTTTGCTCCATCTCCTACTGGACCGCTGCATATAGGCGGAGTCAGAACAGCTCTTTTTAATTGGCTATTTTCAAAAAATAGTAAGGGAAAATTTTATTTAAGAATCGAAGACACAGACAAAGAAAGATCAAAAGAAGAATATAAAAACCAAATTATCCAATCATTGCAATGGATTGGAATAAGGCACGATGATAAGGAATATATTCAATCAGAAAAGATTAAACAGCATAAAGAGATAGCGGAAAAACTTTTAAAAAAAGGTTTTGCTTATAAATGTTACTGTTCAGAAGAAGAAATAAAAGAACAAAAAGAAAAAGCAAAAAAAAAGGGAATACCTTATGTATATAATCGAAAATGTAGAGATCATAATAATTTAGAAGTTACAAAAAATTTAAGCCCGGTAACAAGATTTAAGAGCATGATGGGTGGAAATACTATAATTAAAGATCTGGTACAGGGCGAAATTAATATTTCAAATTCTATAATAGAAGATTTCGTTATCTTACGAAATGATGGTACGCCTACTTATCAATTGTCTGCTGTGGTCGATGACCATATAATGAATATCTCTCATGTCATCAGGGGCGACGATCATAAAATAAATACTTTTAAACAAAAGCAAATTTATGAAGCAATGAATTGGAAATTACCTAATTTTGCACATATTCCATTGATACATAGTCAAAGCGGATCAAAATTATCAAAGAGAGACAAAGCTTCAACAGTCGACGATTATATAAAATTAGGTATATTATCAGATGCCTTGAGGAACTATTTATTGCGCTTGGGTTGGTCTCATAAAGACAAAGAAATATTTAATTTAGAGGAAAGTATACAATTATTTGATTTAAAAGGAGTAGGAAGATCACCATCTAAATTGGATACGTCTAGAATATTATCACTTAACGAACATTATATAAAACATATAGATGAAAAAGAATTATTCGAATTTTTAAAAGATTTTTGCAAAAAGTTTAATAAAAAGATTGATAGTTCGAAAGAAAAAACACTGATAAAATCTATGAACTTTTTAAAAAATAAAGCAAAAACTCTGGCTGATATATATCAAAATGCTCAATATATTCTTAGTGATACTATCAATATTTCATCTGAAGATTCAAAGCTGCTGGATTCTGCTTCTAAGAAAATTTTAAAAGATTTCTTAAGTGATTATGAAAAAATGACAAAAATAACTAAAGAATCCCTTGAAAAAATTGTTAATGGATTAATAGATAAACACAAAACAAATTTTAAAGGAATAGGTCAGCCATTAAGAGTTGCTCTTACAGGGTCCAAGTTCGGTCCTGGTCTTTTCAATATCATTTTATCTCTTGATAAAAGTGAAACTATTAAAAGATTAAAGTTGATTAAGTAAAACTGCACTTGCTATTTCAGAAGAATTTCCTTTTTTAAAATTATTTATTATTTCTTGTGATTTAGCTATCTGCTTTTCTAAAATATTTTTATCATTTAAAAGTTTATCTACCGTTTTAAATATATCTTTTGGATTACACTTAGATTGTAATAATTCTGGTATAATCTCTTCGTCAGCGACAATATTAATAATATTCGGAGATTTTACTTTCACTAGATTTTTAATAACAAAAAAATTAATTTTGCTCATTTTATAAATAATCACCGATGGAACTTTTGCATTACAAATCTCTAGAGAAATTGTGCCTGACTTAGCCACAGCAAAAATTGATTTTTTAAGAATATCAGATTTAATTTTTTCATCACTTATTACATCACAATTTTCAAATTTTTCCTTAAGCAGAAAATTTTTTATTAACACGCTATGCTCAATAGTGGAATGAAAGATAAAAAAAATATCTGAATATTTTTCATTCATTAATTTGACAAATTTGAATAAAATGGGCATTAAAACATTTATTTCTGAAATCCTGCTGCCTGGATAAATTGAAAAAATTTTTTTATCTTTTTTTATAACTTGACTAATATCTATTTTACTTTTCTCTTGGTCTTCAAGCAATGGATGTCCTGTAAATGTCGACTGAATATTTTCTTTATCAAAATATTTCTTTTCAAAAGGAAATAATAACAAAGCGTGATCTAGAAAGGACTTTAGTTGTTTAACTCTATGTTCTCTCCAGACCCAAACTTGAGGAGCCACAAAATGAATAGTCTTAATACTAGATTTTAATTTCTTAACTTTTTTAGCAACTCTTAAAGTAAAATCAGGACTGTCTACAGAAAATAAAATATCGGGATTAAATTCTATAATCTTATCTACAGTCTCGTTAATTTTTTTCTTAATTTTAAAAAGATTCAACAGAACTTTAGTAAATCCAAGATATGTAATCTCTCTTAAATCATAAATAGATTCTATTCCCAAAGCTTTTAAATGCTCGCCGCCTACTGATAAATATTCAATATCAGGTTTTGAACTTTTAAGTTTTGTGATTACCTTTGATGCTAATTTGTCTCCAGAAGGTTCTCCAGTTAAAACAAATATCTTTTTTTGCATATTAAATAGCGCAAATAAACATTCGATTTTTATTTGCCAAACTAATACATTTTGATCGATCTAAAACAATATTTTGATTTGCTTTCAGAACAATTCCTTTTAGCCCAATTTTTGCACATTTTTTTACTGTTTTAATACCAACAGTAGGCAAATCTACGCGTAAATCTTGATTTCTTTTTGGGAATTTAAGAAGGATACCTTTTCTTTTATTTCTATGAGAAAATCGATTTAATAACACATCAGCCTTATTCAACATAACATCTGTCCCATCAAGACCTTCAATTGCAATTACATGACTATCCCTAATAACCACTCCCTGTCCATTTTTACGTCTATTTTGACCTATAATGATACTTTTTCCTTTCAATATATCCTTTTTACTAAAAGAATCAGGTTTGATTTTTGTATAGTTTCCTATTTTGAGTAACAACTCAGGATTAAAAAAAGTAGAGTTTATTATTTTAAATCCTTCTTTTTTAAAAATATTAATAACTATCTTAATAATTGAGACATCTCCTTTTTTAGCTCCCTTAATAATTCTTGGCAAATAATATAGAGCTTTAAAATCAAATTTTGTGTTAGAAAAATTTGGAGTCGTGACTTTTCCAGCAAAGATTATTTTTTTACATTTATATTTTTTCATTAAACTTCTTTAAGGCATATCGATAAATAAATCCTGAATTAAAAAGCTGAAAATTCTCGATAAAACTATTATGCGATTATTTGTAACTACAACATTATTAATAGCCTTAATAATACTTTGTGATAGAAACATTGCGCAGGGTGCACTCATAAAAAAAGATGTCTCCCAGCATCCCATTCACATAACTGGCAGCGCATCTACCTGGCAGAAAGATGGTATGAGAATATTTTTAGTGGGAGATGCTAAGATTGAACAGGGAGATATTCAAATCACTGCTGACTCCGCAATATTCTGGTTTTCAGAGGTCAAGAGCACACAATTTACTGAAGGGTCTCTGGATATTTTATGTGAGGGCAATGTAACATTAATGCAGGAAGATTCCTTCGATAAATATGAACAGGTGTATCTAAAGCTGATTACTACTTCCGGAGTTGTTTTTAAACCATCTGTATCAAGTTCTGAAGAAGAAGGGCAATCGGCATTATACACTAGGGGAAAAGAGATCAGGGCCAAAGGAATGGAAGAGTTTGCCTCCAAGCATATATTAAAGGATCTATATCAGGAGACCAAACAACTGGCAACTGTTGATGCTAAAGAAGCAGGAGAACTCATTGATATAACTGCAGATGACATTGATTCCTGGGAAGAGGGTGATACGCGTGTAATTGTTGCATTAGGAAATGTTAAGATTAAGAAGAGTGGTGAAACACTGGACGCTGACAGCGCAATATTATATATGGCTCTGGAAAAGGACGAAAAAGGCAAGTCGCCAAAACAGACATATAAAGAATTTTATGCAGAAGGTAATGTAACCATGGTACAGGGAGAAGATTTAATAATAGCAGATAAGGTCTTTGATAACGTCCAGGAAAGAAAAGCGCTTTTTGTTAATAGTACAATTACCAGAGTTCTTAAGCCTCCTATGCTAAAGCAGACTACTCCTTCTTTTTTATTTGCAGAAGAAATTAAGCAGAGAGATAAGGGTCGCTATGAAGCAAAAAACGGGAATTTTTCTTTCTGTAGTTATGGACACCCTCACTACCGCTTTAAATTCAAAAAGTTCAGAATTACAAAAGCACCAAAAAGTTTGATCGGCACCACAAGAAACAATGTATTTTACATCGGAAAAGTTCCAATAATGTACGTACCATTTTCAAACTTTAGTATGAGAAAAAAGAAAAAACTGCTTGAAAATACTGAAACCGGAACATCTGATAGATATGGAAAATTTATCTATACTGAATGGGATCCATCCTCCTTTGGCCTTGAAGAGCAAATAGACCCCTGGGGCGATATAAAACTATTCCTTGATTACAGGGAGTTGAAAGGACCGGGATCGGGGCTGGATTATGAATACGAAAAAGAAAATTTCTTTGGATTTGTGCATACGTACTTTATGCACGATGATGATGAAACTGGTATTAATGGTGTTGAGGTAGATAAAATTACCAGAGGGCATTTAGTATGGCGGCAGAGACTAATGCTTTCTAAGATGTTTGATGATGAATCCGGTACTGACGATGATGAATCTGGTACTGACGATGATGAATCCGGTATTTTCACTAAAAATGGCTGGATAGCAGATATGGAAATATCGTATGTTAGCGATAGAACTTTTTTAAGAGAATACTTTCAGTCGCAATTAAAGAGTGAAAAGGGCAGGGATACTTCTTTTTATTTAAGAAAAGTTTCGAATAACAGGGGATTTTCATTCCTGGCTGAACATCAGCTAAAGACCTACGATCCCCTTATTGATTCAAAAAGACTTAGTAGAAAAGGCCAATCTCTACCCGAATTAAAATACGGAATAATTGGTGAGCCCTTGTGGGATGGCATACTAAACCTCTCCTCTGAGACAGAATTGGCATATCAAAACAGGATGTATGACAGGATTTCACCTTTGAAAGCTGAACAAAGGTTTCTGAGCCGTGGAGACCTATTGACGGCTGAAAGAGTTTTTGACAGAGCACCCGCAAGGCTTGCGCCGGAAGAAACTATCAGGTTTGATACCAACAATAGGCTCAATGCTCCATTTCGCCTCCTTGGTCAACAGTTTAACCCGTACATTGGAACCCGTTTCACCGGCTATAGCGAGAGTGTAAAGGTGGATCCTGTTACCGGACGCAATGAAGGTGAGGGTGCGCCGCGCGGACGAATAGCGGTCCCTATTGGATTTAATACCACCAGGTCATTTTCTCGAACCTATAGTGTCTATAATAAACTTTTGGACGTAAACAGGCTGAGGCATACCATAATGCCTGAATTAGCTTTTAATTTCATCCCGATAGTCACCCAGGACCCTGAAGAATTAAATCAATTTGATAGGACAGATGCGCTTGATACCTATTCTTCAATCAGCTTTGGTCTGCGTAGCAGACTCCAGACAAAACGGGGGAAAACGGGAGAAGAGAAAAAATCTGTAGACATTGCTACTTTTAACACCATAGCTTATTTCTTTCCAGGCAACGCAGGCCTTAATAGAAAAAGAGATAGCTATGTAGAGATGGACTTGAGTGTAATATTCAGCGATAGGCTCTCTTTTCATTCACAAGGTAACGAGTTTAATCTAGACGAAGGCCGTTTTGACATTATAAACTGGGGTATGGGATATAGCCATCCAAAATGGGGAAATATTTCAATTCAACAAAGATTTGCCCACGACATACTAAATCCGGTTACTTTTTCATATTCAAGACCAATTGGTAACGATAAATGGTCTATGGGCATATCTCAGCAATATGCTCTTGGAACCGGAGACAACCCAGCTGAAACCTTATATGCGGGTTTCAGTGCTTCAAGATTATTCCATGATTGGATTGCTAATGTAAGCATAAGCTCACTTGACTACAGAGATGATAATATATTCACGATTACTGTCGTACCACGTGGAATATTAGCAATAAAAGCAATACAAGATATAATACAACCATTCAGCACCTTCAGTTCAGCACAACCGTTGGGAGGTTTTTCTTCTGTAGGTGAACGGTTAGATGCACGGTTAGGAACGGTAGGGCAATAATAAGCTATCAATTTTTAAACATATCATGAGAAGGGCAGTTTATCCGGGTACATTTGATCCTGTTACTTATGGTCATCTTGATGTAATTAAACGTGGCAGTAAGATCTTTGATGAGCTTGTAGTCGCCGTTGGCCACAACCCGCTAAAGGATCCTTTGTTCACAATCAACGAACGAATGGATATGATCTCAAAAAACACCAAAAACATTTCGAACATTAAAGTCGATAGTTTTGAAGGGATGTTGACAGACTACATGAAGGAAATGCAAACTAATGTAATACTTAGAGGTATCAGGACGGTATCTGATTTCGAATATGAATTTCAGAGAGCGCTTACAAACCGTGTATTAAAAACAGATATAGAAACAGTTTTCATAATGACGAGCCAGGAATACTCATTCTTAAATTCCAGCCTGATTAAAGAAGCCGTCAGCTTAGGGGGTGATATTTCTAAGTTTGTACCTTCTGATGTAGAAAAACTACTTCAACAAAAATTTGCAAACTAGAAAGGCACGTATACTTGAAATGCCTTGTAAAAGTTGTTTGCTCACAAAATGAACTTATGCAATTCTATTCAGAAATTTCTAAATGCAATTAAACATCCTCGCAATAGGCGACATTGTAGGGCAACCGGGAAGGAAGATTTTAGAAAAAAAACTTAAGAACTTTATTAAGGAACAAAATATAGGTTTCTGCATAGCAAACGCAGAAAATGCAGCAGGCGGCTCTGGAATAACCATAAATATTGCAAAGAAACTTTTCTCTTATGACATAGATGTAATAACAATGGGTGATCATGTTTGGAAAAGAAAAGAAATTTACGATTTATTGCAATCTGACCAAAGATTGCTCAGACCCGCAAATTACTCTCCATTAGCTCATGGCAGAGGTTCTGTTGCCATTAAAACAAAAGAGGGCTATTTTATTGGCATAATCAATCTCCTGGGCCGAATTTTCATGAAACCGGTAGACTGTCCGTTCAGAGCAGCAGATGCTGCAATAGAAGAACTTTCAAAACTGACAAACATAATAATCGTAGACATGCATGCCGAAGCAACATCTGAGAAAATAGCAATGGGATGGTATTTAGATGGCAGGGTGAGCGCTGTTGTTGGTACCCATACACACATACAGACATCTGATGAAAAAATCCTGCCTAAAGGAACGGGATATATTACAGATTTGGGTATGACAGGCCCACACAAGTCGATCCTGGGAAGAAACGTTGACCGTGTATTAAAATCAATTGTAACTCAAGTACCAACTCGCTATGATATAGCCGAAAATGACCCACATATAGAAGGAGCAGTCATAACAGTAAACAAGGAAACAGGTAAAGCGGAAGAAATAAAAAGGGTCAGAATTACTGAAAATGACAATTACTAGATTGTCTATTTCTTAAATTTATCTAATACAAACAACCACTATATAAAATGTTTGACAGTTTCCCGGACATTAAGGCAGATCAAGAGGAACAGAAAGTTTTTAGTAAAGAAAAGGTCGAAAAGGTTTTTACTGTTTCTCAAATCACAAGAAAAATAAGAGCCTCCCTGGAATACAATTTCTCTAATGTAAGTATCTTAGGTGAAATATCTAATGTAAGGAAACCAGGCTCCGGGCATATTTATTTAACGCTCAAAGACAAAGGTTCTCAATTGCAGGCAGTTGTTTTCAGAAATATTGCAAACAAAATCAAATTTGAATTAAAAGATGGAATGGAAGTAATAACTTTTGGTTCAGTTACAGTTTATGAACCACGAGGGCAATATCAGCTAATAATTAACAAAATAGAACCAAAGGGGATAGGTGCTCTACAACTTGCCTTCCAGCAATTGAAAGAAAAACTGGAAAAGGAAGGCCTGTTTGATCAAACTCATAAAAAGCCCATCCCGTTCATTCCTCAGAAGATTGGAGTAGTAACGTCACCAACCGGTGCAGCAATCAAGGACATTCTAAATATTATAGATCGTCGTTTTGCTAATATAGAAATACTCATTTACCCGGTAAAGGTTCAGGGGGAAGGTGCCGCACAAGAAATTGCCGAGGCAATAACAGCATTAAATGCCTTAACCGATATAGACGTAATTATAGCAGGTAGAGGGGGCGGCAGTTTGGAAGACTTATGGGCGTTTAATGAAGAAGTTGTTGCAAGGAGCATATACAATTCCAGGATACCTGTTATCTCTGCTGTCGGACACGAAATTGATATAACAATAGCTGACCTGGTAGCTGATAAAAGAGCCCTTACCCCTTCCGAGGCAGGGGAACTGGTTGTTCCTCGAAAGGATTTACTCCTCGACATGTTAGAAAAGCTTAACACAAGGCTCTTGCAATCCCTGACCGGTAAGTTAAGGCTGTCAAAGGAAAGACTTGTTAGAGTTGCGAATAGCTACGCCATGAGGCAACCATTTGACAGACTTCGCAGATGGCAACAAAGGTTAGATGAATTTGCCCAGAGGCTTAATATAAATATCACACATGCGTTAAACACTGAACGTGAAAAGTTATCAGGAATTGCGGGCAAACTGGAAAGCCTAAGCCCTTTGAATGTTTTGAAAAGAGGATATACCATTACTACCAGACTGGAAGACAATAAATCTCTTCGAGAGGTAAAAGGGTTAAATAAAGGGGACAAGATTAAAACAAATTTTTCTAAAGGCAGCGTTATTTCTACAATTCTCTCTACAGAAGCATAAATGAAGAAACCAAACTTTGAAACATCCCTGAAAGAGCTTGAAGAAATAGTTGAACAGCTTGAAACAAGTGATCTGGCATTAGATGAAACACTTGCAAAATATGAAAATGGTATTAAAATATATAAGCAATGCTATCAAATCCTGGAAAAAGCAGAAAAAAAGATTAATATCTTATTGAAAAATTCAACCGGAGA
>Ga0207984_1001198_pt1 | contig 13374 bp, 8 predicted proteins | sample ETNtaG_30_FD_185760 | JGI IMG/M metagenome (GOLD analysis project Ga0207984, IMG submission 185760) | Marine microbial and viral communities from oxygen minimum zone, Eastern Pacific Ocean - ETNP201306PF43B (SPAdes) (version 2) | ecosystem: Environmental > Aquatic > Marine > Oceanic ...
TTTTTCCAATTCTGTCCCCAGGTTGAAACCTGGGGCTAATTGCCTCCGTCCCTTCGGGACTATTGAAACTGGCAACATTATTTTGGCCTGACTCCTTAGTCGAATGCGAGATACTTCAGATACTGCCAGCCATCTTTGGGCGAGCGGCGTTTGGCTTTGAAGACGGCGTCGTTTTCTTTCATCAGCATCCGCAGCTTCCCGGGGTCGGCCAGCGGATCGCGCGTATCGTCCTGCCATCGCTTCAGGGCGGCTTGGAGTCGCTTCTTTACTTTGGCGTGCTTCGGGTCGGCGGACAGATCGTTCCATTCGTGGGGATCGTCCTGCAGGTCGTATAGCTGATACTCCGGCGGATTCAGCCACCGAGCGTAGCCGGCTTTGGTCTGCTCCGAAGCGCCTGCGAGTTCTTCGTCCGTCAGACATCCTGCCCAGTGCGACGCCCCGTGAACCCGGTAATAACGTGCGGCCGGGTCTTCCCGATCACGCACGGGCGAGTGAATCAGCTTGTAGCGGGCGTCGCGAATCGTCCGTTGTGGGAACGTGAGCTGCGCCGCATCGCAGTTGCGCTCGCACGCGAGGTATTCACGAAAGCCGCGGTCAGCGGTTCCCTTCAAAGCAGGACGCAGGGACTTGCCCGGCAGACCGGTTGGGGCCGGCACGCCTGCCGCATCCATAAACGTCGGCAGCAGGTCGGTGGTGGAAACCAGCGCCTTGGATCGCACGTTTGGTTTCGATACGCCCGGCCAGCGGACGATGTAAGGCACGCGCATGCCGCCCTCGTAAACGGTCACTTTGCCTCGCCCCATCTGCGCGCCGTGATCGCCGATGAAGACGACAAGGGTGTTGTCCGCTTTGCCGGAATCTTCCAGTTGTTTGAGCAACTGGCCCACGCAAGCATCGAGTCGCAGCATGCAGTCGTAATAATTCTGCACAACTTTACGCATGCGCGGGTTCTCGCCGCCGATGTAAGGCATGACCTGCACGCGTTTCGAATCGACCTGCGTCTCCGGCAGGCCATTGACCTTGCCCTGCAGTGGCCAGTGAGCATCCGGGTAGTTGACCGTCATGAAGAACGGCTCGTCGCCGGAGCGAAAAAACTCGCCCGCTTTCACTGCGTAGTCGGCGACCTTTCTCTTCGAGAAGTTTGATTTCTTCTGATAGCGGAAATCGACAGACGCTTCGACAGCGTCGGCTGGGTTGATATGCGTTTTGCCGATGAGGCCCGTGCGATAGCCTGCTTTCTTCAGCAGGGAATAGGTCGTCGGCCACTTGCGATACATGGCGTACTGGTGGGTCGCCAGACCGAGGTGGCCGTTCTGGTGCGGATAGAGCCCGGTGAAGATGGTGCTTCGCGATGGGCTGCACACGGACTGCGTGACGTAGCCGCTCTCGAAGAGGATTCCGTCACTGGCCAGCTTGTCGATGTGCGGTGTCTTGATGACCGGATCGCCATAACATGAGAGCTCGACGCCGTGGTCTTCGCCGACAATCAAAAGGATATTCGGTTTCCCGGCATTGGAAGTCCTCGGCTTGCCTTTCTCTTTCGTGGGTTTCTGCTTCCTGCCGTTCGCCAAATCCTCGTTACTCTGGGTGGTGAAGGGCGAGGCGGGGAGAGCATCCTGATTGAAGAAGTTGACGGGTGGGTTCAGCCATGGCTTCCAGGCATAGCGGGCGTGGCGGGGAGCTTTGACCTCTGGGCTCGTCACGACAACAGTCTGGCCAACACGTTTCGCAGCCGCTGGGTGAAACAGGCCATCTTCGCCAGCAATCTCGAAATGGCGCAGTGGTGGGCCAGTCTGAAACATCGTCCCAAGATGATCGAAACTCAAGACCATTGAGTTTCCTGCGATCTTGTGCGAGCGATAGAGCGGCCCTGAATGTTCGCCGAGATTCTTACGGCCATACGTCGCTCCAAGCGCCCACCTGGCCAGTCGCTCCCCGACGGGCTTCTTGTCTGTTGGATGCACGTTTGACGGATGGCCGGTGTCGATGGTGATAGCCATGCCGACGTTATCGAGCTTGTTCAGCATCCTTCGCTGCTGGTCTCTAAAGAGCGGCCACTGAGGGCGATTCAGAGCAGGGAGCTGCACGAAGAGAAATGGAAAGTCGCCCTGTCCCCACTCTGCGCGCCACTCTCGAATCAGCAGGGGGAACACCTTTGAATGCTCCATCACCCGCTCAGGTGTCTCTGCATTTGATTCGCCCTGGTACCAGATGGTGCCGCGGATGGCGTAAGGAATGAGCGGTGCGATCCCGGCCTCCCACATGTAACCCGGTTTGAACGAATGGTTCGGCCCAAGGTCGTCTCCCGGAATGTTCTCGCCGGCCTGGATAGCGCGAAGCAGATTCTGGATTCCACGTGTTCGGCAGAATTCCCCCAGCAGTGGGTTGTCCAGCCAGTTCCCGGCCACATGGCCTTTAAGTGATGGGTCAGCTTCAAGGGCCTCGCGCGGAATCCATGCTTCCGCGGGCGTTCCACCAACCGCGGGATTGATGAGCCCGATCGGCGTTTTCAATTCCTCGTGTAATCGCCGACCGAAATACCAGCCGACCGCGGAGAATCCGGCAGCCGTCTGTGACGAGGCAATGGCCCAGTTGCCCTGGCTGAACTTTTCCGGACTGAGTCGGTCAAGTTGATCGGCGGTGTAGCCGCCGGAACTCCCGCGTGCTCCACCAACCAGGTTCAGCAATCGGATGTTGGGCAGGCCCGCAGCCGACAGTTCCTGTCTGGCGTTCGCAGACTGGCTGACCCGCCATTCCATGTTCGACTGCCCGGCGCATACCCAGACTTCACCGACCAGAATGTCTTTTACAGTGACGGTTTTATCCCCGGATTTCACCGTCATCGTGATCGGCTGTGTGCTCACCTTTAGGGATGGAAATCGCACCAGCCATTTACCCCGGCCGTCTGCTTCTGTGGAGGTCTGCTCATCGCCGAGAGTGACGGTTACCTGGCTTCCTGGCTTCGATTGACCCCACACCGGCAACGGTGCGTCGGCCTGTAGTACCATGTGGTCGCCAAACACCTGCGGAAGCCTCAGCTTGGCTTCCGGTATCTTCTGAGGCCCTGGCTTCGCTTCCCCGGTGATGTCCTTCAGGGGAACCCGCTGGAAAGTCATGTGCGCGCGGCTGCCCTCGTACAGGATGCCGACCGTCTTGTCGTCAATCATCGACATGCACGAATAGCCCGCGCTGCGGCCCTCATCGAGGAGCAGTCTGTGCTCCTTCGGCCATGTCTTGCCCTTATCGTTTGAAGCTTTGATGGTGAGCCGCTGCCGACCGCGGGTGCTGTCCGGATTGGAGAACAGCAGCCAGCCACCCAGGTCTTTACCCACTTCACGATCGGCATCGATCAGACTCGCCATGCAGGCTCTGGGCTCGATCAGCGACCGCTCTGAAGTCGTGTGCTCCTGCCACGTCTTGCCCATGTCGCGGGTCGTCATCACAACTCGCACGGACTTCCCGTTGTAGCGGCAATTGAGCATCAGCAGGCCGGGCTCGATCTCGACGACCTGGGATTCCGTGGTGTCATCAAAAGCGCCCGTGCCGACCTGCCAGGTTTTACCGTGGTCTTTGGAATAGATGATGGTCGAGTGCGGCAGGCGTCTCTCTTCCGGCGGATCCTGATACTGGGCAGGAAACACAATCGTGCCGTCGCGCATCGTGATGCCTTTGCCCGGCCCCTGAAGGATGAAACACCACTCCGGACGTTTGACCTGCGCAGTGATATTGATCGGCTTCGACCAAGTGAGGCCATCGTCGTCGCTGCGGACGAGCATGAACTGCCCGGTCTCTTCCGGCTTCAGTCCCGGCCCGGAGCCGCGCCACGAACGATTGCCATGGCTCCACGTGGCCGCCACCCAAATCATGCCCGTGTTGCGATCCACGAGGACGGCTGGGTCGCCGATGCCGTCGTAACGCCACTTCGGATCGTTGCCCATGTCCATGATGACCTTCATGGGCTCCCACGTCTGGCCGCCGTCCGTAGAGCGGGACATGCCGACGTCGATGTCGCCCGGCAGATCGCCTCCGTTGCGTAGGCGCACGTCATAGACGCCGATCAGTGTGCCCTTGTTGGTCGTTGCCAGACCGGGAATGCGGTAAGTGTGAACGCCATCCTCCCCACGATTGCGCAAGGCGACACCCATGCGTTGAACGGTGGGCTGCGCATCGAGTCTGAATGTCTGCCCGTCTGAAAAGGTCACCCGCTGAATCGCCGCGCCCACGCGATGGTCGATGTCTGCGTTCGCCTGCAGCGTGCAGTCGACCCAGATGAAGTTCTCGCCCTCTTCGAGCGCACCAGACTTTTTCGGCGGAGATAGTACAAAGGAGCCATCCTCGGCAGGTTGTGCCTCTTGCCGGGCTTTCCCATTGCGGACACTCACCGATGCCACATCCGCTCGATCACTTGTGCCGTCAAGTGTGCCACGAAGTTCCTTGAGCGAGATCGGATTCAGAATCCCTGTCGTCTCGACCTTGAGCTTAACCAGCGGACATGCAGGAGTCCCGACCAGAGCGGGCAGCGTGACAGGCACGATTTCAACACTGATGATCTTCTGCGGTTGGGCCGGCGAGATGCGAATGTCGTCGATGAGGATGCCCGTATTCGGCGGGCTGGTCACGGTAAAACGCAACTGCTCGATGCCCTCATCAGCGAGCGGAATCTTGACGTGATTCAGGAAGGAGCGTCCGACTCTGACTTTGCTGTCGCCGTTGTAGATTTCCTTCCAGTCTTTGCCGGAGTGCTTCTCAATGCGGAAAAAGAACGGTTTGCGGGACGTCCAGCGTTCCGCCCAGAAGGAAAGAAGGCCCGACGTATCCACTTGATTTCCAATCCGAAGGATTACGCTGGTCTTCTTGCCGCCGGTCAGTTGCAGGCAGTGCTTGCCGGTTTTGGCGTGTTTGCTGTCCACAATCGTGCGGCCGGTTTCAGGCGTCCACGTCCCGACTGTTGTTTCGAGTTTTTCAAAAGGCCCCGGCCTGGCTTTCTCAAAGCTGACTTTGGAGACGTTGGGGCGTTCGGCAAATGAGCTCGACGCGAACAGCCCTCCCAGGCAGACGACCAGACTGAACTCTTTCATGGAAGCAGCCTCATCTTTCCTGGCCTCTATTCTGCGACAGTAGTGGAAACAGGACCTCCCGTGAAACGAAGGCGACATCCTGTTCTCGCTCGAGGAATGGGGTGATCTCTCGGCGTACCTGTGCCCAATCGACAGTGTCCAGCTTGTCCCTGACGAGGCTGCACCAGTTCGTGGTCGTGACGGTGGGTCCCTCCCATCCGGTCTGGCTGAGGGCGTTGTTGAGCTGGAGAAGATTCGGCGCCGGCCAATCGGGGTCCGAGAGGTACCAGGCGAGATCGTAGAGATCGCGACCCTTGGTGTACTTGCGAGTCAGCACTGCGTGCAGTTTCCCTGCGAAGAGTGACGAACGATCGTAGTGCAGGAGGTTCAGCATGACAAAGCGGCGTACGACACGCGTCTCGGTCTGTGCTCCTTCCGGGGGATTGGTATCGATCTCGACCTTTACCGCAAACACCTCGTCGTCATGCGGAGAGAGCCCGATTTCGTAGAGGAGCCCACGGAACTTCACGAAAGCTGAGGCCACCGCCGCCCTCGTACGCGCCTTGACCTCCACGTCATAGGCTTCCGCGCGGAGGTCGTTTCGCACCAGATCCATCAGCTTCTCGAACCGCGCCGGCCCCGGCCTGGTGAGTGAGAAGTCGAGGTCTTCGGAGTAGCGGGGCAGCCGGAAAAGGAAACGCAGCGCAGTGCCGCCGACAAAGGCCCAATCTGTAAAGGCGCCGTGGTCCTGGAGCGCCAGGAGAATCCGAGCCTGCAGGTACTCTCGCGCCGTGCTGCGCCGACGGAAGTCATTGGGTTCATCGCGGATGGCGTCGATCAGAATCGGTTTCATCTCAGGGCTCCTCTTCCCAAAGCGCCAGCAGACGTCGGACGGCCCGCTCGACCTTGGCGGAGCCACTTCGCTCAGCGCCCCCGTGCAAGTTGTCGAGATCGAAGTACTCGGGCCTCGACATACGCAACTCGCGCAGGTATTCGACCTGGTCACTGTGAGGCGTCAGGTAGAGCAGATCGATGAGCGCTTTCTGTGGGCTGGCCAGCAGGGCCCGCTGGTCCCGTGAGACCTCGACCTCTGCGAAGCCAAAAAACAGCCGGGGGTTCACATGCTGGAACTGAAAACGCCCAATGGGGGTGGTGAGCTCCTCGGGGCGCCCAGTCGTCACACTGGTGGTGACCGGCACGTATTCCGGAATCATGCCGTAGTGCGACAGCGCGGTCTGAAGGCTGACGTAGGAGGCTTTCTTGAGAGCGTTAGCGGCCGCGAACGGGTGAGCCGCCGCGTTTGAGTATGGCTCTGTGAGTATGTACACGCCTCTTCTCAACCTGAGCACGCGCCCACTCTTGACCCATCGATCCAATTGCCGTCTGACATTGGCTGGTGAACGCTGCCCCGAGAGAATCTGACCCGTGCGGAACAGACCGCCCGGTGAAACTTTGGTGGACAATTCTTGTATTTTCATTGCATTAAGATGACGTAAATGTCTAATTTGTGCAACATCAACGCCGTCGGAGCTGCCGCAGTACACTCTTACGTCCACGCTGAATCTGTGCACTCATCAGGTCACGTGCACGCCGGGCGTCCCGTCTTTTCAAAGCCTCAATTAATTCACGTTTCCCCAGACAAGTCGCCTTAGCGACTTCTTCGTCGAGCACTTTCGGACTGTTCCGCTGTGCATCAAAAATCTCTCCTATGGCGCGATACTCGCGAGTCACCTTGGCGAGCAGTGGATTACGCGAGGCATCAATGAGCAGTTCATGAAAGAGCTGTTCTTGATCAAGCCAGGCGTTTAACTGACGTTTGGTCGCGTACCCTCTCGACTGTCCTGCGATATCGTCCCGTAACTGCTCGGCTTCATCCACGATCGATTCGAGCTCCTCCAACTCATCTTCAGTGATGAACCTTGCAGCCTCGCTGGCGGCCGCACTTTCCAACGCATCCCGCAGGACATAGAGGTTGTCCAGATCTTGCCGATCCGTCTTTCGGACAAAAGCCCCGGCGCCCGGGATACGATCCACCAACCCCTCGTTGGCAAGCCTTGTGATGGCTTCACGCACAGGTACGACGCTGACCCCAATCTCAGCAGCCAGCGAACGGTTGACGAGTTGGTCACCTGAGCTCAGCTCACCGGCAGCAAGTTTATTCTTCAGGTAATGATAAGACCGGTCTGCTAGATTCTGTTCCATCTGATCGTCCCCGTGGCAGTTGCAGTATTGTGATATCATGTTATTACATGATATCACAACGTGCAACGAGTCACGCGTTTTCTCTGCTGCAACCACCCGGAACTACGAGTTATGGCCAGAAGCGGATTCCTTATGATTCTCCTTGCCGCCTGCTTCATCACGAACATTGGATATTCCGGGGACGCGCCCGTCACCCAGCTCGTATGGGAGCAATTGCCAGCTCTTCCCCCGACGGAGGGGAAGGACGTGCAGCCAGGCGTCGCCGGGCCTTTTGTGGGTAACCACAATGGTGCGGTCATTCTTGCGGGTGGTGCGAACTTTCCGGACGGGATGCCATGGGAGGATGGGCCCAAGGTTTACCACAAGGATGTATTTGTCCTGATGAAGGAGGGCGGCTCGTTCAGGTGGAAGCAGTCCGAAGTGAAATTGCTCGATACGGTCGGGTACGGCGCGGCGGTTTCACATTCTACCGGCGTCATCTGCATGGGCGGCGAATCCAAAGATCCGCCCGTTGATGGAAAGCAGGCTCGACACCTGTCTGACAAGGTTTTCTCGCTCAAGTGGGAAAGCGGGAAGATTGTCGTGGATGACAAGTTTCCGCCATTGCCGAAACCTGCCATGGGCCTTGGTGCTGACCTCATTGGAAATGTCATTTACGTCGCCGGTGGGGACAGCGGCGCTGGCGCGAGCACAATTTTCTGGTCTCTTGATCTCAGTAAACGTGGCGGCGATGGTTTCGAATGGGAAGTGCTCCCCCCGTGGCCGGGTAAGCCCCGTGTGCTGGCCCTGTGCGCTGCACAGAATGATGGGGCTTCAAAGAAGTTCTTTCTCTTCAGCGGGCGCAACCCTCGGGGCGATACCACAGACTACCTGACCGACGCGTGGCAGTTCGATGCCGGCTCGAAAAAGTGGTCGCAGTTGCCCGACATATCTGTGGCAGGTCAGCAGCGCTGCGTGATGGCGGGTACGGCGACCTCCATTGGCATCCATCACATTCTCATTGTCGGTGGCGGCAACGGCGTACTCTTCCAGCGTCTTGCCCACGACCTGCCAGCCGCCATCAAAGCGGCGGAGGCGAACGGGGATGCCGCGACGAAAGCAAAGCTCGAAGCGGAGAAACTCGGCATCCTGACGAATCATCCCGGGTTCAGTAAGGATGTCCTCGCCTATCACACGGTCACGAAGACATGGTCGAGCATCGGTTCAATCGTCGGTGACAGTCCCGTTACTGCGGGCATCACAAAACTGGATGGACGGATCATCGTCCCGACCGGCGAGAAGAGCCCTGGCATTCGAACGACCCAGGTACTGAGCCTGGAACTCTCACGAAAAACTACATTCGGGACGCTCAATTATGCGGTGCTGGCAATCTACCTTGCCGGTGTGATGCTCAATGGGCTCTACTTTTCACGCAAGATGAAGACGACCGACGATTTCTTCAAGGCCGGGTCGCGCATCCCCTGGTGGGCGGCCGGCATCAGCATATTTGGAACGCAGCTCAGCGCGATTACGTTCATAGCGATTCCGGCAAAGGTCTACGGCACGGACTGGCGGCTCTTCGTCGGACAGCTCGCCATCATCATGATCGCGCCGTTCATCATTCACCTCTTCCTCCCGTTCTATCGCCGTCTGAACGTGACCACTGCGTACGAATACCTTGAGAAGCGGTTCAATGTTTTCGTCAGGTGTTTCGGCAGTGTCATGTTCATGTTCCTGCAGTTCGCACGGATCGGGATCGTCCTTTACCTGCCCTCGATTGCGCTTTCGATCGTGACCGGAATGAGCGTTGACTTGTGCATTCTGCTGATGGGTGGCATGTGCATCGTCTACACTGTCTTCGGCGGCATGGAGGCGGTTATCTGGACGGACGTCACACAAGTGATCATCCTCGCCGGCGGAGCGTTGCTCTGTCTGGTTCTGATTCCGATGGAGATTCCCGGCGGGTGGAACGGCATGATCGAACTGGCTGACGAGGCCGGCAAGTATCGTCTGCTGGACTTTCGCTGGGCACCCGGAACTACAGCGTTCATCATCGTCCTGCTCGGCTCGTTATCCGGAAACCTGATCAGCTACGGAACAGATCAGGCCGTGGTCCAGCGATACCTGACTACCAAAGATGAAGCCGCCTCGGCTCGCAGTATCTGGACGAACGCGCTGCTGACGATCCCGGCTTCCCTTATCTTCTTCAGCATCGGCTCGGCACTTTTCGCGTATTACAAATCACATCCGGAGAATCTGTTTCCTGGACTCAACAAAATCGAGGCCCTGTTCCCGATGTTTATCGTTGAACAACTGCCCGCAGGGATCGCCGGTCTGCTCATTGCCGGTGTGTTCGCTGCATCCATGTCAAGTCTCGACAGCGCGATGAACAGCGTTTCCGCGGCATTGACAACCGATTTTTATCGACGTTTCAAAGGGGAAGTGTCTGAATCGGCATGCCTGAGAGTCGCACGCATCGCCACGGTCACGGTCGGACTCCTGGGCACAGGCTTCGCTCTCGCGATGGCCCACACCGACGTTAAGTCTCTCTGGGATCAGTTCGCCTTCTTCCTGGGCCTCTTCGGCGGAGGGTTGGGGGGGATCTTCCTGTTAGCGATCTTCACGCGAAAAACTCACGGGTCAGGTGCGGCCATGGGTCTCATCGGAAGCGGAGTCGTCCAGTTCCTGTTGATCAGCTTCACCTCGATGAACAAATGGTTCTTTGCCTTCACAGGTCTTTTTTCCTGTCTGCTCATCGGATACATCGCCAGCCTGGTATTACCGGGCGTAAAGAAAGATGACGAGGGGCTGACCATCTACACGCTTGGGAAGGATCGTATTTCTTCGCAGACTGCCCTGCGAAGCAGTGGCCCTGCGGGCACATCATGAGCGTGCTGATCGTTGATGAGGGAACAACGTTTAATTCTACGAATGCGCTGCTGGGGCAAGAGACGGCCGAAGACGACCATCCTACGAAGGAATGGCTTAAGCGGTCTTGGCATTGCCTTCACCATCGTGGCATGGGCGTCTCGCCCGTGGTCAAAGGACCTACGATCTCACCTTCTATGAAAAAAGAAAAGTGATAACTGCGCTCTCGCGCAACCATTACAGGGCTGGACGTGGGCCTGTTACCATTGCCCGGGGCGGAGCGGCACCACCGCCGACGCCAGTTCCATCACTCATCCGTTCTTCTCTGCTCGTCTGCATCCATTTGTCTGACACCATGCTTCTGCCTCCACTTTCAACGATTAACAGAAATGTCCAACCCAACTGAATCCCCACAGCCCGACACCTCTGGGCTTGACCTCGATCGCGCTTTCAAAATGGTGATGGAACTGATGGCCATTCCCGGCAAAGGCGGACAGGAAGCCCCGGTTGCCGAATACATCCGCGACAAGCTGCGCAAGGCAGGAGCGCCCGCCTCGGCGATCGAAACCGATTCGGCTCATCTGCGAACTCCGGTTCGCGGAGAAGTTGGCAACATGGTCTTGAAACTTCCGGGCACGATGAGAGGGCCCAGGAGAATGATGTCGGCTCATATGGACACGGTGCCGATCTGCGTGGGCAGTAAACCGGTACTGAAAGGAAGGACGGTCCGATCTGCCGATCCCAACACCGGCCTGGGAGCTGACGACCGTGCAGGCTGCGCGGTTGTGCTCACGGCCGCGCTGGAGATCCTCGAACGCAAGCTGCCCCACCCGCCGCTGACCTTCTGCTGGTTCATTCAAGAAGAAGGCGGACTGAACGGCGCTCGCTTCATCAAAAAAGGCATGCTCGGCAAACCAAAGCTGGCGTTCAATTGGGACGGAGGCTCACCACTGAAGCTGACCGTGGGCGCGACGGGCGGCTATCACATGCAGGCAGATGTCGAAGGCATCGCCAGCCACGCGGGAGTCAACCCGGAAGGAGGCGTCAGCGCGATCGCGATCGCCTCGCTTGCCATCGCGGATCTTCATCGCAACGGCTGGCACGGAGACATTCAAAAAGGTAGGAAGCGCGGCACCAGCAACGTCGGCTTCATCCACGGTGGGGAAGCGACGAATGTGGTAACTGATCGCGTCGCTGTGAAAGCAGAGGCACGCAGCCACGATCCGAAGTTCCGCCAGAGGATCGTGTCGGAAATCGAAAAGGCTTTCAGGCGTGCAGCGAAGGAGGTGAAGAACGCCGACCGGAAGACCGGGACGGTCACCATCACCGGACGGCTAAGCTACGAATCATTTCTTCTGAAGGACAACGAGCCGTGCATCGAGGTCGCCGAACAGGCCATTCGTTCGCTTGGCCACGAACCGATTCGAGCGGTCGCGAATGGCGGCCTGGATGCGAACTGGCTTTACAAACACGGCATCCCGGCCGTCTCGATAGGCTGCGGCCAGGCGGACCAGCACAAGACCAGCGAAACGCTGGACGTTGACGGCTTTGAAGACGCCTGCCGGATCGCGCTGCGACTGGTCACCGCAAGTGATGAATCCCTGACGCGAAACTGAGATGCCTGATTTGGTAAATAGTTTTCTTTTGTCGCAGGCGATCGCTGCCGTTGCCTTTGGGTGTGGCGTTGTTTCGTTTCAGTTGAGAGACCGCCGGACCATCCTGCTCTGGCTGAGTGCATCTTCCTTCACTAATGCGTGCCACTTCTTCGTTCTCGGCAAGGCGACGCCCGGGATTCTGTTCCTGATTATCGGCTCGCGCTCATTTACGGCCGCGTTCAGTGTCAGCAGGAAGGTCATGTGCCTTTTCTTTGCCATCATTCTGGGCGGCTTCTACTTCTCGTACAGTAATCCGATCGGTTTCCTGGGTCTGTTTGCCACCTTGACGTCCACCTACGCCAGCTTTCAGAAGACGGACCGCAGAGTTCGTTTGTTCATGATGCTCGCCAACATCTCCTGGACTATCCATAACCTCGTCGTGTGGACCCCGGTGGCCGCGGCTATGGAGGCTACGTTCTTAGTGAGCAATTTGCTCGGATATTGGCGATTTTACGTCAGGGATAAAGCGGCACCAGGACAGGACCCAGGTTTGACAAAAGAGCCCACCGGATAAGGATTGATGCCCTTGAAGCAGAGGACGGAAGAAACGTAGCGACGTCTAACGGCAAGGAGAAGGACATGAAGATATGGCGAGAGAATCTCCCGCACCAAACCATAGGTTTTGGCATGCCGGATCTGCCGGGACAGACGTTTAGACTTGTGGTCCCGGAGCTCATTTCAGATAGCAGAAACCCGATTCTGCCCTGGAGCACTCCGAGCCCTGATTGGGAAGTAGGCGAAGAGTCAGCTCGATGCGTCATTGAGATCGTCGGGATGATCCGAATGTCTGCCGAAGTGCTCTTCTCAGGGGACAGGATCGTCATCGATGTCAGCGTCAGCAACCTGTCAGAAGAAGTCTGGGAGAAAGCGAATCTTTTCACCTGTTTCGCCTATTACGCGGCGCCTCTGTACGATGACCCGGACCTGTCGAGGACCTACCTGCCGGTTGCCACTGGCAGATGGAAAGCTGTTGCCGATCTGTTCGCCGAGCACGATCCCGGCCCCGGGCCGTACACCTTTTTCCCGGTTCGTGATGGCCCGGCGTTGTCAGACCTCTGGATATGTCGGACCATCAATCAGAGCCATCCTCAGGAGGTCTGCCGGGGAGCTGCGTGCGTGGAGTCTTCATGCGGCCAGTGGGTGGCAGGGATGAGTTCAGCCAGGCCCGCATATGTTTTCAACAACCGCCGTGAATGCTGCATCCACGCGGACCCACTTCTTGGTACGATCGAGCCTGGCGAGACCCATCAGGATGTCAGTACCGTGCACATCTGTCGCGGATCACTGGAGGACTTTGATGCGCGCGTGACCGGGTGAGATGTTCCTCAGAGTCGTCCCCAGCATCCAGCAATGCATTGACACTCTCTGGCACATCAACGAAACCGTTGAGACACATGACAGATCCTATCCAAGCTCATAAATCAGGAGCCAATCCAATGGCACTTAATGGCCAGCAGAACTCAGAAGCAACCATGCATGTAGGCACCCAGGGCATCGGAACATCGAAACTGGAACTGGAATTCCTTACCCGGCATGGCGTGACACACATGGATGGCGCAGTCGCTGATAACGAAACGGATACGCTCATTCGGCATAGAGAGGAAGCGGCCGCG
>Ga0207984_1001205_pt1 | contig 13342 bp, 10 predicted proteins | sample ETNtaG_30_FD_185760 | JGI IMG/M metagenome (GOLD analysis project Ga0207984, IMG submission 185760) | Marine microbial and viral communities from oxygen minimum zone, Eastern Pacific Ocean - ETNP201306PF43B (SPAdes) (version 2) | ecosystem: Environmental > Aquatic > Marine > Oceanic ...
AGGCAACAAAGTCTGCTTCTCTGGCGACAACTACCAGCCCGCGACACGCTGGAACGGCACCGGCGGTTTTTCATCCTTCAACGGCAGCCGATTCATCGAAGGCTTCGTGGTAAGCTCCGAGACGATCCTGAAATGGAAGCCGGACCTGGTTTTCAACGGCCACAACACGCAGTTCCGATTCTCACCTTCGTATCATCGCAAAGTGATCGCCTGGGCAAAGCGGTCTGAATCGGTGACGAAGGCTCTGTGCCCTTCCGGGAATCTTGAGAAGGATTATTACCTGCATCCGCCGATGAGATGAACCGCGGACTCATCCGTGGCCCTTCCTATCCGTGGCCTTTCTTATCCGTGGCCCTTCTTATCCGTGGTGACTTTCTGCCCAACAGCTTTGCCGCGGCCCGAATTCATTGACACTGATCTGGCACCCTTCGATACTTTCGCTCGATCCGCGGGATGGCAGGTAAATAAACGCGCCAACTCTTATGAACATACTCGTTACCGGAGGAGCAGGTTTTATCGGGTCGAATTTCGTCCGGTATATCCTTGATGCTCACGATGATTTCCGGGTCATCAACCTTGATAAGCTCACCTACGCCGGCAATCTCGAGAACCTGAAAGATGTGGAGTCGAACCAGAATTATGAGTTCGTTCGCGGGGATATCTGCAATGCCGACCTGGTAAGCCATCTGCTCCGGCAGCGTTCCATCTCGGCTGTGATTAATTTCGCGGCCGAAAGCCACGTGGACCGCTCCATAGCCGGAGCCGCCGAATTCGTACGGACCAATATTCAGGGGACCCTCAATCTGCTGGATCGTGCGAGGGAACAGGGCGTAGACAGGTTCTTGCAGGTATCGACCGACGAAGTTTACGGAAGCCTGGGCGACACCGGCGCGTTCACCGAGTCGAGCCCGCTGCAGCCCCACAACCCATATTCGGCGAGCAAGGTCAGCGCAGATTTGCTCGTGCTTTCGTATCACCACACATTCGGAATGCCGGTGCTCATTACGCGCTGCTCCAACAATTACGGGCCATACCAGTTCCCGGAAAAACTGATCCCGTTGATGATCAGTAACGCAATGGAAGGCAAGCCCCTGCCGGTTTATGGCGACGGCAAAAACGTCCGCGATTGGATTCACACCCTCGATCATTCGAAGGCCATCGAGGCTGTCCTCCTGCAAGGCAAACCCGGTGAGACCTACAACATCGGTTCTGAAAACGAATGGGCCAATATCGATCTCGTGCGACACATCGTGGAACTCGTCGGCGCCAGTGAAGACCTCATCACATTTGTGAAAGACCGCCCCGGCCACGACCGGCGTTATGCGATAGATGCATCCAAGGCCAGGGCTGAGCTGGGCTGGGCCCCGCAGATCCGCTTCGAAGAAGGCTTGGCCGATACCGTGGACTGGTACAAACAGAATCGGGATTGGTGGCAGAACATTAAAGCCGGCGATTACGAGGATTACTACCACCGCCACTACCTGAAGGAGCGTGGTCTTAAGGATTAATCCGGTCGGAATAGAGTGCGATCACCACTATGAAACTCTCCATTGTCATCCCTGTATACAACGAAAAGGAGACCATCGAGTCGCTCTGTGAAAAAGTTCTCGAAGTGGATATCGGTGACATTGAAAAGGAAATCATCCTGGTCGACGATGGCTCGACCGACGGCACCCGCGAACTGCTCGACCAGCTCGACGACGATATCTACACAATCATTAAACACGAAGTGAACCAGGGGAAAGGCGGGGCCCTGCAGACTGGCTTCGAGGCATGTACAGGCGACATCATCATCATCCAGGATGCGGACATGGAGTACGATCCGGGTGAGTTTCCCCGCCTTCTTGCACCCATCCTGAATGGCAGGGCTGACGTGGTTTACGGTTCGCGATTTGTCGGGCACGACGCACATCGTGTGCTCTTCTTCTGGCATTACCAGGCCAACCGCTTTCTTACGCTGCTCTCCAACATGATGACCAACCTCAATCTCACGGATATGGAATGCTGTTACAAAGTGTTCCGCTCAGAGGTGCTGAAGCAATTGCAGTTGAGAGAGAAGAGATTCGGCATCGAACCGGAAATGACAGCCAAGGTCGCCAGACTCGGCGTCCGCATCTATGAGGTGGGCATTTCCTATTACGGCCGCACCTACGATGAAGGCAAGAAGATCGGGTGGAAGGATGGAGTCCGGGCACTTTACTGCATCCTGAAGTACAGACTCTTTTCGTAGAGCCCAGGATTCAGGATTCAGGGTTCAGAGGATTCAGGATTCTGGATGCTGGATGCTGGATTCAGATGATTCAGATGATTCAGATGATTCTGGATTCAGAGGATTCAAGAAGCGCTGCCAGCGTTGCACTCACTAACGATGTCCCAAGGACACTGCTCCTTTTTGAAACCTCTGGAATCATGAATCTCGAATCCAGTTGTATCTTGAGTCCTGAATCTTGAATCCTGAATCTTGAGCCCTGCTGAATCCTCTTGAAACCAGAATCCAGAATCCAGAATCATTGGGCAGGAGGCGGCTTTACGTTCCAATTCCTCTCCACATTTTCGCCGCAGCAAAGCACAGGCTTGTGCCGAGCCTTGGGATGGTCGTGGGGACGTTTTTCGGCCGAAGCGTAGGTCAGTGTCAGAGCCGGACGATGGCGATCTACCGATTGAGTTGGCGGGGAGAGGTGGAGAAGCAGATCCGAGAAGATGACCATTTGGCCAGCCTTAAGGCGGATGGGAACTTTGCCCAGCCGATTCACTGTCGATTCCAACTCGTGCTTAACGACGTTCAGATCGCCAGTCGGGTCGCGGACTGGCAGGCCGCCCAACAGATGAGAGCCAGGCACAAACCACATACAGCCGTTCTCCTCATCAGCATCCCCAAGCGCGATCCAGATGTTCACTGAGCCTGCGTCGACCGCGAAGTAGCTCGAATCCTGATGTCCTTCAACGCAGGTCCTGCTGCCCGGCTTTTTGTCAATAAACTGGCTTATGAAGCAGACAACATTCTCACCAAGCAGATCCTGGAGATGAGCCAGTGCTCGTCCGTTAACCGCTATCTCCCACACCCAATCAAAGCGTGCATGTGGATTCAACTTAGCCGCCTCTTCACCGCCGTCGGCGAAACGTATCGCGAAATCGGAAGCTTCATTTGCCGTGAATAGATCGAGGTCTGTTACGTAGCCCTCACGATTGAATTGTGCAATCTGTTCCGAAGTAAACGCGGACGGCGAATCGCACGAAACAGGATGGTAGCTGAGGTCTAAACCCAGCTCCGGGTAGCGCGTATTCATGGATGCGGTGAAGGGCGGTCGGATACGTTTCCAGGAGCTGCGTCGTACGCCTGCTCCGCCAGCCATTGATACGCGGCATCCATCGACTCCTCTGTCGGGGTGTGCCCCTCCATGTGCATGAAGCAGCCGACCGCGTTTTCCCTGTTATGCAGGCGATATATCTGCCTGGCTTCGTTGATGTGCTGCCAGCTTTCGGGTCGATCCGCTTCGCCCGCGATCAGCAGAAACGAACGGGGCGCGATCAGCGCGAGGGCATGATGACCGTTGAGCGTGAAGCTCTGCTCCTTGATCTGATTGCCGAAATACCAGGGGGCGTCCCAGTTCGTGAATGACCAGCCGATACCGAAATCGGAAGCGATGACGGTTGTGATACGTTCATCAAATGCCGCGGTGTAGAAGGCCATCTTACCGCCAAGTGAGTGGCCGATGGCCAGGATGCGTTCGTTATCGATGTCCGGCTGATCCAGAAGGAGATCCACGGCCCGGCTTGTATCCCAGGCGAGTTTACCCATCCCTGTCCAACTGGGATTCTCAGCAAGAATCTTCTCTGCGCCGGCCTGCCACCATGCAAAGCCCTCGTTGCTCACCGGCTCCGGCACTGTGTTGTATGGGAAGGCTTCCGTGCATACGACGACGTATCCCTGCCGAACAAGGTGTCGTCCGAATTGAATCACTGTTCTTTCGGTGATGTCTTCCTTTGTCTCGAGGTCAAAACCAGCCATCCGATCCGGATCGTAGAAAGGCACCACCGCACCAGGACGAGGTGAATGCCGCACGTTCTTCGGTTCCATCAAGAGAAGTTTCTGCCTTTGGCTCGGACCGGTCGGTTGCAGAAGAACCGTCCCACGGAAATCCGGCGTCTCAAATGAATCGATGACGTCTGAGGTGCGGTCAAACTCCTCGAACGAAGGCTCTCCGATCACCGCGCGCCATCTGCCGAGCAGGGACTGCCGGATGCTCTGCCATGCCTCCAGACTGATATCGCTCTGATCAGGAAAGAGAGGCTCGAGTTGCTGTGGCTCACCCAGATCATCGAGCCCGGGCTGGCTCAGGTTTTCTGACAGGGAATACATTTTCTGCCTCTTGGATCGATCTCAGCTCTGTACTAAATGCCCGGCCACCTTCTTGATCCCGGCTATGGTCTCACGAATATCTGCAGCGCGGAAGTACTCACTCATCGGCAGGTGAAGAGCCGTTCGGCATGCCTGTTCAAGGCCCGGATATTGGGTGATACTGTAATCCACTTTGCCCTTGTAGAGCGGGCAATGCTGGCCGCAGGCATGCGGGTCATCTTTGGCATCGCTGAAGAGTGGCCAGTCGAGCACACTAAGCTTGTGACGACTGCAACTGATGCCTTCCGCGCGCAACGCCTGGGTGAAAGCGTCAACGTCACCGATCACTGATTCGTCCACATGGACGATGTAATACCAGTAAGTCGCATAATCATTCTTCGGCACTGGTCGGGGGATGATTCCGAGAATTCCCGCAAGTGCCTCATCGAGTTTCGTACCCCATTTGTGACGCTTGTCACAGATGGACTTTACACGCTTGACCTGCTCGATACAGACGGCGGCTACAAGGTCGTTCAGCCGGTAATTGTAGGGTGCGAAAAAAGGTGAGATGCCGGTGCCCTCGCGGTCGTAACACTTGTCAGCGAACAGATCCGCGCGGCGCGCAAGTTTTCTGCTGTTCGTTGTCAGCACCCCGCCATCGCCTGCGCCGATGTGTTTGGATTCGTTGAGGCTCCAGCAACTGATATCGCCAAACGTGCCGGCCACGCGTTTGCCCTGGCGGCAGAGGTAGCTCTGAGCCATGTCTTCCACCACCGCGATCTCTTTTGAGCGGCAGAGCTTCATGATGCCCCGCATATCTGCAGCCTGGCCCGCGAGGTGCACCACAATGACCGCCTTCGTGTAACGCGAGATTTTCTTCGCAATGGAATCAGGCGTGATCATCAGCGTAAGCGGATCGACATCCGCAAAGACAGGAACGGCATTCTGAGCCATGATGGCAGTGAGCGTTCCCATATCTGTGATGGGGCTGGTGATCACTTCGTCCGCACGACCAATCTCGAGCGCGCCTATCGCGGTATGCAAGGCAGAAGTGCCACTTGATGTGGTGACCGCATGTTTCAGACCGGTCAACTCACAGAACACTTCACGAAGCTGCATGACCTCCGGGCCGCGCGTCATGGGAATCCGTCCACGCTCAAAAATCTTTTTCACCGAATTCCATTCCTTCAAGGGATGCTTCGGGCCAGTTCCGTAAGGAGTCTTCTTCGCTTTAGGGCCGCCGTTTAAGGCAAGATTTTCTTTCATGGTTTTGAGATTGGAGTGTTGGAATGGAGGAATGGTGAGCTGGGCTCTTCGCGCGGGACGCAGACTACTCTCTCAGGCCGAGCTGTTCCAATACGCCACCGATCTGAAATGCAGGCTTCCCGAATCCAGCATCCAGCATCCAGTATCCAGAATCCCTTCAAAACGGCGGCCCTGCCACTTCCTGGTGAGCTTCGACCCGTTCGAATCGTTTCAGGTTACGCTCGCCATCGCCCTTCGATTCGATCCTGTATTTTGCAGCAGCGCCGTTTGAGCGCACTTTCAGGTAGCTCCCCTCGTCAGCCGGCACTCGATCCATCGCGATCGCGGCATCTTCGGAAACTAACCGCCATTGCCTTCCTTTCAGTGAAACGGGCACATGCCACCAGTCGATCGAGTCTCCTTTGCCGGGAGACATGCTGCCTGAAAGGGAAATATCGCCGACCTTGCCATCCACAAGGGCGCTGTAGTTTTCCGCGTTCTTCCAGTAAGCATTCCTGTCCTTACCTTCTGGAACATCGTAATCGTAGCGAAGCTCGACATCGTAAGTGCGAAATGCCTTCCAGACAGCGGCAGCAGTATTCGCACCGTCGAGGAAAGGTGAAAGCGTCTGAAAGGCGCTCTTCGGAAGTCTGTCCGATGTGGTCGCGGTAATGGCCGCCAGAGAAGCTTCATAAAGCTCCGCAGCCGTCTGTACCTTCATCGCTTTCAAAGAGCCCTCGCTCACGCCAAACCTTTTCAATGTCTCGTAGAGCTGCCTCGCCTCTGGTTTACTCAGGAAACCGTATGCCTCACCGAGTTCTTTCCCCGACCGGAACTGAAAATAAAACCGCTCACGGTCCTGGGGCGGGATGCCGTTCGCAGCCATCTGGTATTGCCTGCGAACGAACTCGTCCGTGAGCCGGGTCAGCGCTGCCTGTTCCGGATTATCGTTCGCCGGCTGTTGCTTGCGGATCTGCTCCGCGGCCGCCTTGAGTTGTGCAGCCTGGTGCGCCTGAACGAACTCCTCGACCTTCTCTCGATTCAAATGCTGGATTCGATTCCTGCGTACCAAGGCCCGCCAGGCAACAGCTTCATAGACTGCGTCTCGCTTTTTCTTTGTCGAAGAGCGGGAGTAACGTCTGGCGAGTCCGAGGTGTTCGAGCATAGCAGTGAGTTCCTCCACCGGCATGGATTCCACCTTCACCGGAGAGTGAAACACACTCGGGCTGAGTTTCTTCGTGCGCGGCTGGCGCATAATGGCCGCGACAAGATTCTCATCCTGAAACTGCACCGGGACACCTGTGGCTTCGATACGCTTGTTGAGCATCAGGAAGTTCAGCTTGTCACCGAGATCTCTTGCAGACATTCGTGCGAGGCTGCGAGAGCTGATCTTCGGAGCGAGTTTCTGAAGGCGCTGAATGAGTTTCTCCCGGTGCACTCTTTCTGACTTTTCACTGCCCGGCAGCCCCTCGTCAGAGCAGAGAGCAAGGACATGCACGCGAGTCAGAAACGCGCGCCGCTCGCGCTCGGAATCCAGCTTGAGGCTCTTATGCGTCGAATCCACATCCGCGCCGTTAATCAGGTTCCTTGTTTCTGTTCGGACACTCTGGTCTTCCGCGCTGCCGACCAGGTATTCGGGGAACGGGCCGCGGTTTGCCGTGAGCTTGAATTTCAGGAACCCGCCTTCGATCTCGATCGGGTCGGGCTCTGCGATCGAGCCACCAATCCGCAGAAACCTCGGGGCACGAAACTTCCCCTTCTCAACGGCTCGAATGATGAGAGTGTGATCCTGTGAGTAGCTGCCGGTATAGATGACTTTCGCGGAATACCTGCCCCTCTGAATGCGATGCTCCGGCTGAAGATCAGCGAACCGCAGTTCTTCCCCAGCCAGGAAAGAGCCAGTCAGGCTCAGGAGAACAAGGGGACCAAACTTCTTTCTCATTACAGCCATGGAACGATGCTTGAGGAAATCTCTCTTGAGCCGAGAAGGGAAGATGGCATAGCGTCTGCGTTTGGGAGGCAAACGATTTAAGGAGCAGGCGAATTAAGGGGCAAGTTACATTTTCTGATCATATTTCTGAACGAATGCCGTGGGCAGCGTGGCTACGATACTGTTTATGACAAGCGGGCAGATTGTCGCTACGATGAAATGATGAATTATTGGAACGTTGGTCCAGCCGGGGATCGGCTCTGCGTTAAGCGCAGGTCCGAGGGGAGAGATCTTCTTCAACTGTCCAAGGTAACGCGCACACTGATCGTCGCTTGTATCACTATGACCGCTCTTGTCGCTGAAGAGTTTGCGCCGCCGTTCTACGTCTTCCAGAACGGCGCGAGTTTCGGTAGCCCACAACAGCAGGCCGCCGCTCTCAAGAAGCTGGGATACGATGGCATTGGCTCAACGCGGTTGTCCCAACTGAAGGAACAGATAGCGGCCTTCGAGGAGGCCGGGCTTCGGCTGTTCAGCATCTACACCTACGCCAATTTCAGTGAGAACGGCGGCTCTTACGCGAAGGAACTCCCGGCGGCCATCGAACTCTTGAAGGGGCATGGAGCGATCGTCGAGCTCACGCTGAGAGGTGATCGCCGCTTGAAGAACGCAGATGAGTTGGCCGTGCAGGTCGTCCGGGAGGTCGCCGATATGGCAGAGAAGGCCGGCCTGCGCGTGGCCCTGTATCCGCACGCAGGATTTTACGTCGCCCGTATTCCTGAGGCTCTGCGGATTGCGAAGAAGGTAGAGCGCCGCAACGTCGGCCTCATTTTCAACCTCTGCCACTTCCTGAAGTCTGAAAAGGCGGAGGACCTTCAGAAGACGATCGATGCCGCGAAGCCATACCTGTACCAGGCCAGCACCTGCGGTGCGGATATCGACGGTAAGAGCTGGAAACAGCTCATCCAGCCCCTCGACACCGGGACATTTGACCAATTGGGTTTACTCAGGCTCCTCAAAGCCGCTGGTTTTAAGGGCGCTGTCGGACTTCAATGCTACGGGATTCGAAACGCGCCGAAGACACTCGGCCGATCCATTGCTGCGTGGAAGAAGAACCTTGAAGCGATGCGCGATTGACGCTGGCCTGGAGGGGGCCAGAACATAGTGCGGATGCAATCGCCCGGTCAGCTCTGAAATCCGAACTATCGCTTCTCAATCTCACGAATCTTATCTGCCAGCATTTTATTAAGGGCGGACATCCCCTCTTCAAGATTCAGATGCTCGATGTCATTAAAACACTCATGGCCCAGGCCGTGATTACCACCGCGATGGAAGTCTGCGAAAGAAACACCCTCGTGCTCGCCTGCTATTGTGGAAAGCCTTGATTTTATCTCTGCATAATAACGCCTGCCTGTTCCTACACTGTCGACAGACTCTGCTTCTGCTACGCAAGGATGCAGGGGAGTAAAAAAGAGAATGACATTTATTTCATTCTCTTCCAATAATTTTACCGTTCGCTCCAACCGCATGAAAACATCTTCATTCCATATAAAGTCAACCTTGTTGCACCTTTCTACTAATGCAAGCTTCTCCCTTTTGGTAAGTTTTTCAGGCAATCTTGGGCTTGGGCGAAAATTGGGATCGGCAATATGTTTTTCAGAATAGTTTTCAAATTTATTCCAGGTGACGAACTCTGAGCCCTTGACTGGCCAGAGACGTTCGAGATTGGAAATATCGTGCTTATACCCCGGGCTGCTCATAAAAGAATGAAGGGACCAATCGTACCAGTGGTTCTGATTGAAGAATCTTGGCATTAATCCCCAAAGGATCCACTTGAGCCTTGGCAGTTTCAGAAGGTATTCGCTGATGATCAGGTTCTGAAGTGCAAAATGGCTTCCCGCTGCGGCCATCGTTAGAGCAGTTGGGCCGCCCTTTGGCGATAAGTGCAGTTGGCCCGTGTCCAACCCGAAAATCTGTGAGTTCCCCACTACAACTAATTCCAATTGGCTTCGTATCGCCCAGTAATCCCGCATGGCAGGGGATATATTTATTACATAATCAAAACGGGATTTATGGGATCCCTGCACGGCCGCCGGCGGGAGCGACCAGCTCACATAGAACGGGGCCTCGTTGTCTATATCAAGATCATCGCTTCTATAGACGGTTTTCAGACCTTTCAATGAATCAAAGGGCACTAATGTCAGGTCCTGGACGCTTCCAGGTTTCGAAGTAACCCTCTTCTTGCCCGAGGCGATGGCCCACTCGGCGACGCGAATAGTTTTTGCCTTCAGACTACCTTTCAGGACTTGTCCGACCTGATAGCTGCAGACAATGAGTGCATCGGTATAAGGTGCAATCTGGGCGAGCGTCGGAATACCCGATTTTTCCAACAGTTTCGCCCTGACCACCAGATTTGAATCCAATGGCCTGGCCAGGCTGATGGCTTTCTCCTGCTCTACCGGATCTTCCGAATCCAGATAGCCGTAGAAAGTCTCGATCTCTGCAGGGAGGACAGACAGCAGATAGTTCTTCTGCTCTTCGCGGCTTAATGTCCATATCCGATGCCGAGGCTTTGTCTCGGATATCTCCACTTTGCTCCCAAGCCATGAGTTCTTCTTCGAAATCACTCTGCCAACGCTGCACCAGCGACATTCATGCTCCGGAAAATTCCTATTGAACCAGGCCGTATAGGGCTTAGCCGTCTTCTCTTCTCTCCGACCCGATCTATCCCACTCGACAGTTTTGAGTGCGCGACACCTGGAACAGGTAAACTCTTCTGAATAAGAACTCCCACTGCGTTTCGCCAGAAGGACTCCCGCACAGAGCAGCGCAGGGATTGATAAAAGCAAGAGAGTTTTTTTTGAGGGAACGAGCATTATCAGGACGTCTGCTTCTGAGATTTCTTATCAGAATGCTTTGGTGGTCGGAATGATTCAACTTGATGGGCCCGGGAGACCATTTGAATCCCATCTTCTCCCTTCTAACCTTCCGTCCATGCCAGAGATCGAAACAGCCTTACGAGAGCGGATTAAAGGGGACGTGCGCTTCGATACGTACACGCGCTCGCTCTACAGCACGGACGCCAGCATCTACGACATCACACCGATCGGCGTGGTGATGCCCAGGTCCGTGGATGATGTCATCGCAGTGCATCGATATGCATTTGAAAACAAGGTTGCGATTCTGCCGAGAGGAGGTGGTAGCTCTCTGTCAGGGCAGGCGATTGGCGAGGCGATCGTCATGGACTTCACTCGCCACATGAATCAGGTCCTCGAGATTAATGCTGCAGAAAAATGGGTTCGCGTACAGCCGGGAATGGTCCTCGACGATCTGAATAAAGTGCTCAGACCTCACGGTCTGCAGTTCGGCCCGGATCCTGCATCCAGCTCTCGCGCCGCGGTCGGAGGCCTGATTGGAAATAATTCTACTGGCGCACATTCGATCATCCATGGGATGACCGCCGATCATGTAGAGTCTCTGGACGTCATTCTTCCCAACGGTGACAGGGATACGGTCCGGGCGATCGAGCGTGACAGCGAAGAGTTTGCCCAACTCAGTCATGGTGAATCATCTCTCGGGAAGATTCTCAAAGGGCTTGCGGATCTCGGGGATGAATACGCGTTCGAATGCGAAACCAGATTCCCCAAAACTCGCCGCAATGTGGCCGGCTACAACTTAAGGGAGGCGGTCACCAGCGAGCGGGTGGACGTGCCTCGACTGATCTGTGGCTCAGAGGGGACCCTTGTCACGATCGTGGAAGCGAAACTCAAACTGGTCGAGCTTCCCAGTGCCAGCGGGCTGGTCCTTCTTTGCTTTGAGGATCTGATTGAGGCTCTCCGAACGGTGTCGCCGATTCTCAAGCACAAGCCTACCGCGGTGGAGGTGGTGGATGAGATGTTGATCGAAATGGCCAAGACGAACCAGGAACACGGGGACACAGCCCGCGCCTTGCCCGAAGGCACGAAGGCGGCCCTGCTGGTCGAGTTTTACGGTGAGACCCTGGACGACATCAGGCCGAGGCTGGATGAAATCCGTAAGCTGGCCATGGAAGAGATGGGTCTGGCCTTTCATGCTCTTGAAGCGGTTGACGCTCATTCACAGACTGCGTTCTGGAATCTGCGCAAGGCCGGTCTGCCCATCCTGCTCAGCAACCCGAAAGACGCGAAGCCTACAGCGTTTGTCGAAGACACTGCCGTGCCAACGGACGTTCTGCCGGAGTACATCGAGGAGTTTCTGCGCATCATCCACAGTCACGGGACTACTTCAGCCGTGTACGCGCACGCAGGCGGCGGTTGCCTGCATCTGCGGCCCGTGATCAATCTGAAGGACCTTGATGAAATCGAGAAGCTCCACGAGATTTCGAGCGAGGTTACCGACCTGGTCATCCGCTACGGCGGCACGACGGCGAGCGAACATGGCGACGGTATGGTGCGCACCCAGTGGCTGGAACGTCTTTACGGGGGACGTCTCGTCGGCGCATTCAAAGAGATCAAGAAGCTCTTCGATCCCAGGGGGATCATGAACCCGGGCAAGATTGTTTCGACCGGTACAGACTTGCGTGCGAACATTCGTCATCGTCCTGGACAGGAAATCCCGCAGTTACCGAGCGCGCTGCGTTTTGACTCGCAGATCGATCTGCTTCACTCGGTAGAAATGTGCAACGGCTGCGGCGGCTGCCGCAAATCCAGCGGAGGCGCGATGTGCCCCTCCTTTCGCGGCGCGCAAGAGGAAATCGCTGCTACGCGGGGACGGGCCAATCTCATGCGACAGGCCATCACCGGTAAGCTGCCTCGCAACGAGCTCACGTCTCAGCAATTCAAAGAGGAAGTGCTCGATCTGTGCCTTGGCTGCAAAGCCTGCAAGCGTGAGTGCCCCTCCGGCGTGGACCTGGCGAAGCTGAAGACCGAGATCAAATACCAATACCTTCAGGAACACGGTGCCTCGCTCGGCGACCGTTTTTTTGGGCACATCGACACGCTGAGTTCGTACGGAAGCGCGACAGCACCCATCACCAATTGGATCAATCAGTCCGAGCTTGGCCGAGCGTTTCTGCAGCGATTTGTTGGGATCGACCGAAGGCGCCCATTGCCGGCTTTTCACTTGGAGACGTTTGTTAAATGGTTCGAAAGCCAGGCCAGGCATAAGCAGGAGAGACCACGGGGTAAGGTCGCTTTCTTCTACGACTGTTACCTTAACCACAACGCTCCGGAGCTTGGAAAATCCGCGGTTCGAGTGCTTGATGCCCTGGGGTACGAAGTCATTCTTGCAGACCGAAAGTGCTGCGGGCGCGCCATGCTTTCGAACGGCTTTATCGACGACGCCCGGGAGCGTGCCCAATTCAATGTCCGACGTTTGTCCGACCAGATCCGGGATGGCTTCAAAGTGGTGGGGTGCGAGCCGAGCTGCATCGTGACGATTCAAGATGAGTACGACGACCTGCTGGAGCCATCTGACGAACTGGATCTCGTGAAACAGAACACTCTGGAATTCTCGGAGTTTCTGGATGGCGAACTTGAAGAGTCACCCGCGTCCGCTCTGTTCAACATCCCCGACCAGCCCTTCATCTACCACGGCCACTGTCATCAGAAAGCCACCGGCAAAGCGGGCCATGTGCCATCTCTTATGAAGAAAGTCCTCGGAGCGAAGGTCGAGGTTTTGGATTCTGGTTGCTGCGGTATGGCCGGTGGATTTGGGTACGAGAAAGAGCACTACGATCTCTCGATGAGAATCGGGGAGATTCTGTTCAACCAGATTCGCCAGCTCGATGGCGAGGTGATCGCACCTGGCGTTTCATGCAGAAGCCAAATCGGACACGGGATGGATCTGGTTGC
>Ga0207984_1001206_pt1 | contig 13339 bp, 6 predicted proteins | sample ETNtaG_30_FD_185760 | JGI IMG/M metagenome (GOLD analysis project Ga0207984, IMG submission 185760) | Marine microbial and viral communities from oxygen minimum zone, Eastern Pacific Ocean - ETNP201306PF43B (SPAdes) (version 2) | ecosystem: Environmental > Aquatic > Marine > Oceanic ...
ACAATCTCCTGCGAGCCGTCAGCTCCGGCCAGAGGAACCCATTCAGCGTTTTCGTACAGGGCACCCCGTACTGCGCACTTCGACTGGATGATGCTGTCCTGGAACATCACGTCCCGGTGATGCACCCATGCCGCCCACAACCGCCCGGCCGAATCGCAGCAGACATTGGGACGATTCTCCCAACACTCATCGGAACTGATACGACGAACTCCTGACGGTCCCTGATGCTCGACAGAACAGCCAAACACATCGTAGCTCTTGCCCACGTATGCGTCCCAGACCAGGGCAACACCGCCGTCCACCTCACACAGGGCAGGTCGATAGTTGAATGGTACACCTGCATCGAGTTCGAAGTGCCTCGCCTCTCCTCCGGTCGGGATGCAGACCACTTCGATGGTGCTTCGGCCCCTGGCAGCCTGCGCCCACGCCAGCCAGATTTGACCATCCGCATCAGTTGTCCCTTCCAACTCGCCCGGCTTGGCACCCTCGGGAAGGCTGAAAAGGAGCTGACTCTCACCCAGCTTCCCTTCGCTGAATGCTCGGCCATGAATGGAGTAAGTCTGCCCATTTTTCTGGAACCAGATCGTCAGTGCGCCACCAGTACGCCGCGAAAAGCAGCGCGGCTGCGTCTGCATGCCTGCTGTCTCAGCCAGAGCCTGGATGGGCCCGGCCTGGCCGTTCACAACCTGCCTTCCAAAAACGCGCGAGCCAACCGGCCCAAACTCAGCCCATGTCGCCCACAACGAGCCGTCCTCAAGCACACAGAGGTGCTGGGCATAGTTGTCCTGGGAGTAGGTTTCTTCAGTGATTTGGATGTCAGATGTAATCAAGGTCATTCGACTAAACAGACGTTTATAGATGCAGACCAGAATATTCTTGAGGCATCGACTAGTGGCCGAGACGAGGGCAATTTTACGGATTTGAGTGACAATTTTCAGGGGCAAAGCCCCGGGACGTTTGCCTAGCCCAGCCCATCGGGCTGGGTTTTCGGGCAGATCATTCTTAGGGGCAACGCCCCGGTCATTTGCGCCAGTGAATGGCAATCTGATAAATAGCCGGGGCGTTGCCCCTTTTCAAATCTTTGTGCCATTCACCCAGCCCGTTGGGCTGGGCTAGGCAAACGGCCCGGGGCTTCGCCCCTGAAATCCGTCAGAACGTCTCCGTCTTGGAGGACTAGTCCCCCGGAGCGGAGGAGGGACGAACAACTCATTCGACTGAGTGACATCGCTATGGCACCTGAATTTCAGACCAGTCTTCCGTCCTGCCAAACGATGACCTGCCAATGGTCATCGGATTCGTCGAACGTATCAGATAGGCCCCCTTACGGCCCTTCACGGATCTCAGGTGAAATCGACTCGGAAGACGGACCGTGGCTTTGCCTTCGTAAGTAAGGTAAGGCGTGAACGTGTCCTTCAGTTTCTCTCCCTCACGGTCGAAAGTGAAGCCCGGATGGCGTGTGCAGCGAAGAACAGTCTTCTCCCCTGCAATTTCTAACGCATCGACAGGCACCAGCCGTTGGCCATCACCAACCTGGATGGTTGCCAGTTCTGCCGGGTCGAACTTGATGAGGCCGCCTCTTTCTACGCCTGGCCAGCGGCCCTGCAGTTCGAGGGAGAACTTGCCCTTGTTGGATTCTATTACGCGATTGAGCACGAGTGGAAGCCATGGCTCCAATTTCAACTCAATAGAGCCGTGCTGAAGATAGGAGGAGTCGTAGACGTCGATGCTCAGTTGTCCGTCCTGTTCGATGATGCTCGCGTAGCGTCCTTTCCACGTAACGTCGCCAACGGTCTGCTGCACTCTGTCGCCATCTGAATAATGGATCGTTGCCTTCCAGTCGTGCTCTTTGGATTTGAGTTGGACGACAACGGGTCCCTTGTCCCCTTCCGTCAGACTGCGCACATCGCTGAGAATTGGCTTATTTCGGATCGGTTCCCAGACGGTTACGAAGCGGCTGCGAAGATTCTGGCCGTCTCGGCGAATAACAATTTTGGGCATGCGATATTTCTCAACGTCGGCATGGATCTCCTTCCGCAGTTTCTGTGACCAGCACCTCCGCAGGCTGGGCACGGTGCACGCGTAGGCTGTTCCCTCAGATGGAAACAGGATGTGGAACCGAAGGTCGTGCTGTGATTTCCCTCGGGAATAGAAGTTTCCTGTAAGAGGCCCTTTCACATCGGCCCGGCGAACATCCCGGAACACGCCGTACCAGGGATCTTTCTCACCGGGCTCCAGCCGGTAGGGATGTTTCCCCGCGGCCCTGCGACTCTTGACATATTCGTTGAATGCTGGCGGCGTGAACGGCTTCTTGTCGTCCGCATAGCTTTCGCCGTGTTCCGACAGCGGAATCGAGAGTTCCATGGACTGTTCGAACATGCAGCTCCCCTGCGCCATCCATTCATGCACGCTTCCACCCTCCACCGTAAAAACATCGACCACCACATTGTCATCACCAAACGGGACGAGAAAGAGGGCGCGGCGATAGACGGAGCATTGCTCGTAGACTTCGGGCGCGGACGCTTCGACGACCTGCACTGCGTTCTCGATCGAATGCCATCCGATGAGATTACCGTGATCGGGAACCTGCTTCTGTGTGTGGCGGTCTACCACCACGACGTTGTGGCCCGACGACCTGGAAGCGAAGCTGCGATACGTGTGGGTGTAGCCGATGTCGGAGATCATTTCGTCGCGGTAGGCCCACAGGATAACGTCCAGCATGTCGGTATGGTCGTGGCCCCAGTTCCCTGAATAGTGCAGGTGGGCTTGGATCTGATTGCCACTGGCTCTTTCTCCCCTCCCCAACCACGCGTGGCCGAAGGTCGGATAGATCGTTGGCGACGTCTTTTCCGGAGCCGGATGACCTTTGCTTAGCAGCTTGCCGTAGGTGTCGTGAATCATCACGTAGTTGTTGTCCGGATAGACCATCGATTCGAGAATCTCTACTGCTCGACTCAATTGGGGTCTGAAGCCCATGTCGAGATTCTCAAAGCGTCCGCCGCCAATGGACGAGCGAAATCCGTCAGGATCGCTGTAGCCTTCACCCATGCGGGCAGCCTTGGCCATTCCGTAGATATGCTGGCGGCCATAAGACGGGCTCTCCGGAAACACCGAGTCGGCCATCAGGGTCTTTTCCAGAAGCTGATCGAGCTTCCACGCCGCGTAGTGGATCAATTCCGGCATTCCTGTCGCGCGGCCGATGCACAGCATGCCACTGATCTGATAGGGAATGTAGTTGCTGATGGCTGAGGATGGCCTCGGATGCCGAATGTCATAACGGATGGCGTCTTTGGCGGTATACAGGAACAGGTCTTCTTCGATGAGCCTTCGGGCGTCGTTTCCGGGAGCACTGGAATCGAATTCTTTCCAGACCGGTGCGCTGACGATGCAATCGTAGGCAAGGGCGAGCACGTCCGGCCCTGCATTGATTCCTGAATGATACTTGTCGTACCAGATGCCGGTGTAGGTTGAGAAGTCATCCACGGATCGAAAGCGATCTATGCCCTCTACGCCGTTCCAGCCGCGATGGATCTTCGGCCAGTGCGGCACGGCCACCGCAAAATCGAGCAGGATTGCTGCCGCCCGTCGGGCATACTCCAGATCGCGGGTGTGGAGGTACAGGTGTCCCAAGTCCCTGGCGGCTTCCGACAGATGATGGACACGAAGGGGATGCATGAACTCGCCCAGCAGGTAGGTGCGTGTGCCGTCCTCCGCATCGTTGTAGGGGTACTCTTGCTCTTCACCTTTCGGGCCACGAATGCGAAAGATCCCCGTCTGCCGGTACAGCTTGAAAGGGTCGATTGTGTGGTCCCGCGCGCAGGCAAGCTCGTCTGCTCGGTCCGGGCTCCAGGTAAGCAGCTCTCCGTCACCAACGGGGCAAGGTGGCATGCGCGATGCCCTCATCACCCGGCTGTTTCCTGAAATTCGGTTGCGCCTGGGAACGAGGCCCAGCAGTTCTTTCGGCTTCAGCTTCAGGTAGGGCTTGGCTTCCTCTTTCAATCGCTGAAGCTGCTCCTGCGTGAGCCTGATGGTGGGGCTTTGCCAACTGTCTTTGCCTTCGGATTCATCCTCAACGACGCATATCGATTGAAAAGGATTCTCTCGCCTGTCACGCGCTATGGATTTCAGGGCGTCGACCCATTTTTCGTCCGGGTAGAAGCCGCCGTAATACTCGGCAGGTGGCATTCCTTTGGGCAGTCGCGGCATGGCGTTTACCAGGTCAAGACAGAGTAAGAGGAGCAGGCTCAGAGAGACAGACTCGGCGAAACGGGACCTGAATGGGTTCGAATTAATCACCTGCTCCTCAGGCTTCTTTTCTGCTACGTGATCGTTTGAAACGGGAGGGCCCGCGCTACCCTCGGTCAGTAACATCGGGTACAAACTTATCTCGTGCAAACCATCCAGGCGAAGTCACCTGCACGATTCGCGGGGTCACCGCAATTTCGTTCGGCAGCAAATCGAAGGGACACAGACTGCTTCGTGTTCCTGCACCAACTATCCTAATATCCCGGAGAGGGAGTCGATCTGTGTTTGTCTGACGCAGGTTTGACCCCTGATCCCAAAGACTGGAGTAACAGACCATGGCTAAGAAGATTGTCTGCCTGGGCGGCGGAGCGTTTTATTTCAAAAATGTGATCAAATATTTTCCGGTGGCCGAGACACTGCGTGGATCGGAGATCGTCCTCTACGATATCAATGAGGAGAGGGCGAAACGCGTTGCGGCTCTCGGGCAGCGCCTGGCTGATGAGGCGGGTACAGGACTCACCATGAGGGGCACGGCTGATTTGGCCGATGCAGTGGATGGAGTCGACTTTGCCGTCGGTGGTATCGGAGGGGCGGGCTCGGAAGCTTCGCGAAGCATCGATCGTTCCTTCTATCATCAGGCGGACATGCGGATTCCTGCCAAGTATGGAATCCATCAGCTCATTGGTGATACCGGCGGGCCTGCAGCAATGATGATGGGTTTCCGGTCCGTGGCCGCTTACCTGGAAATGTGCCGGGAGATGGAGAGGCGTGCTCCGAGCGCCATCCTGTTGAATCACTCCAATCCCATGGCCGTCATCTGCCGGGCACTGACGAAGTACACGGACATCAAGGTGTTCGGGATCTGCCACGGTGTTCAAATCGGCATCGGGGCAGCAGCCGGCATTCTCGAAGTGCCACCTGAGGAATTGGACTGCGTCTGGGTGGGTACCAACCATTACTACTGGTTCACCAAAATCGTGCACAAAGGCCGCGACGTCTATCCTGAGCTGAGGCGGCGAATAGCAGAAAGACAGCCCTCAGGAAATCAAGAGATGTCCAGGAAACTTTCTGAGATTTACGGATACAACATCGTTTACCAATCGGACGACCATATCGCGGAGTTCTATCCTTTCCTCGCCGGCCTGCCTGGTGGCCAGTCGTCACTGCCTGAGGCCATGGCCCAGAGCGCGTGGAATCACGCGTATGACGAGAACGAACCCATGCCTGACGGTCCGGACGACTCACCGGAGGCAATGGCAAAGTTCACCGAGGATTTTCAGGCCGAACTGGACAAGGTCGAGCTGCCCAGCGAAATGAGCAACCCGCTGCGAAGCGAAAGTGTTGTCTCTCTCATCGACGATATCTGCGCCGGACGCCGCAACGTACACATCCTGAATACTGCCAACGAGGGTGCCATCCCTAACTTGCCAAGGCATGCGCTGGTGGAAGTCGAAACCGTGACCGATTCAACTGGCGCGAGAGTTGTCCACATGGACGAAGCTCCAGTCGTTCTCAAAGGAATGTTGGAGAAGCGTTTCGCCTGGCAGGAACTCGTGGCTGATGCGGCAGTCACGGGGGATCGCAATCTGGCCATGCAGGCTCTGATGCTGGATGAGATGGCGATCTTCCCCGATAAGGCCGAGCCCATGCTGGATGAACTTCTGGAAGCTTCGCGGGCGTTGTTGCCGCAATTCTTTACGTAGAGGGGATGCAATCCAGGAAGCGCACATGCCGTCATTCAGGAAGCGCTTTCAACAGTACTTTACCGTCCGGTGCGGTAACGTTGATTCCCTTAAACTCGGCGAGCGCCTGAAGTCCGCCCAGGCCGATGCTGCCAGATCTGTAGTTGCTGAACTGAGCCTTCTGAATCAGTTCGTCGTCGATGAAACATTGAATCTGTTTGCCCCGGACCACGAGTTTCATGCGATACCATTTGCCGAAATCGACACTGCCTTTTGCCGCAGGGCTGACTCGTTTGTGGACACCGCCTTCACGAACCACCAGCAGTGTGTGCTGCGTATTAGCGAAAGCGCCAACACTCAGACGATAGTAGTTTCGGACGTTCGAAACACGGGCCATGATGCGAAAGCCCTCCTTGCCGGCGGTCGCACGTGCAGTGACCTCGAAAGTGTAATCCTTTAAGTCCTGCGGCGGCGCGAAAATGGCCGCCTCGTCAGTGGATGTCGTCTTGAGTATGCCGGCTTCGACTTTGAAATTGCCCTGACCGATCCGCCACCCGGGGAGGCTTTCGAGCTTGCGGGTCGGATACTTGCGCCGGCCGGGCGGCCGCCTATTCGCAGCCAGGTCCGCCTTGTGGTTGGTCAACATTCTTGCCAGGCGGGCGACAACTTCCGGGTTGTCCGCGGCGACATTCTTTGATTCGCCAATATCTTCTTCGAGATTGAAAAGCTCCCTGCCCAGGAGCTTCCACTTGCCAGAGCGCACCCCAAGAGTGCGGTAGAAATAGGCATCGTGCGGGGTCTTTGCATCGGCCTTGCCCTCGATCAGCGGAACAATGCTCTTGCCGTCAATGATACGATCCTGGGGAGGAGAGGTCTCGGCCAACTCGGCGAACGTCGGCAGCAGATCGATAGTTCCCGCAATCTCACTGCACGTACTGCCTGCGGGAATGCGACCCGGCCACCACATCACCGTCGGTTCGCGCATGCCGCCCTCGAATTTCTGGAATTTGTAGCCTCGCAGTGGAAACGCTGAACCGCCGACGCGGCGATTCTTGTTGCCCTTCACCTTGGAAGTCTTGTTGCCTGCCAGCTTCCACGGGCCATTGTCCGACGTGTAAACAACCATCGTGTTTCTATCCACGCCCGCGTCGCGCAGCGCATTAAGGAGCTGGCCGACACACCAGTCGATCTCCTCGATCGTGTCGCCGTAGAGACCGACCTCGCTTTTGCCCTCGAACTGGGGCGTCGCATAGAGCGGGATGTGCGGCATGGTGTGCGGCAGATAAATGAAGAAGGGCTTGTCCTTGTTCTGCTGAACGAACCGGATGGCTTCTTCTGTGTAACGCCTGCTCAATGTGTTCTGGTCGGCCGGACATTCAATCACCTCCGTGCCGCGCATCAGGGGTGGCCCCCTGCTCTTACCGTTCTTGAAATCCGCTTTCGTCATTCCTTCCCGCCAGACGACATTCTGTACGAGGGACATCGTCCGATCGATCCGCATGTCGTTGCTGTAGGGGATGCCGTAATAGTAGTCGAAGCCCTGCGACGTCGGCAGAAACTCCTTGTGATGCCCAAGATGCCACTTCCCGATACAGGCCGTCGCATAGCCCTTCTCTTTGAGCATGTCGGCGATAGTGATTTCGTCCGGATTCAGCCCGATGTTGGATCGAGGAAAGAGCACCGGCAGGTTGCCAACGCGCTCCGGATAACAGCCCGTGAGGAGCGCAGCCCGCGAAGGTGTACAGACGGACGCCGCGGAATAGAAATCAGTAAACCGCATTCCCTCTTTCGCCATGCGATCGATGTGCGGAGTCTTGATGTTTTCTGATCCGAAGCAACCGAGATCGTTATACCCCTGGTCGTCGGTGAATATGACGATGAAATTGGGGGCGGCAGATAGGGTGGTGGCAAACGCGGCAACAAGGATCGCTATGAGCAAGAGAGGTCTTGGCATGGGTTCAGGTCTCATTTCTTAAGGCCCCGCTTTGATCCGACTTGATGTCCAGCATGGTTTCTCCTTCGGCGGCTTCGATGACAGTTGTGGCTGCGAATTGGGCTGCTCTGTTTTCACCTGTTCAACTTTTCTGATGATACCGCCCGTCCTTCCCAATCGCCGACCTGTTCCGGGTTCCCGTAGACCGCGTGGATCGCTCCCAGGCGAATGGGGCGACGTGACGCTGGCACCATTTCATTCACGTACACGATCTGATCACGCTGTTCGAGTGCAAGGCCGGTCAGTGTTAGCGGGTAATCCACGATGCCGTCTCGTGGTCTCGGCGATCCGTGACGAGGTTCTTTTGCTCCGGTGTTCTCGGCGGTGCCGTTGCGCCAGATGCAGTACCGCGGCCAGTGGTATCCGCTGGCGTAGTGGCCTGGGAGGGGGATTTCGATCCAGCGCCAGCCGTCGAAATTTATGTAGGACAGGCTTTCGATGTCATACGAGTTCCATGACATGGGCTGCCCGATGGACAGCCACGGCTCCCCCTTCGCATCCTCCAACGCGAGCAACACGCGCCCCCAACCGCTGTTGCCGCGGACTTGCAGGCCAATGTGGGTCGGGCGGCCCTCGATGCGGACCGGCTGATTGAGCCGGAGCTCCTGGTACGAAGGTATCCACGGTGGACGATTCCCTTTCTTGATGAATCTGAATTCCAGGCATCGGCCTTGATCGGGGTCATCTGCTTCGTTCACTTCGAAGCTGCCTTTCTGGCGTGGGTAATCGAAGTTGCCGTCGTCGAGTACCGGATTGGCTCCTGACTCGAGCGTCCAGTCAGATAACGAATTCAGTGAAAGAACCTTTGCTCGTTTCGTCTGGGGCAGAACTGCGTAGACCGGCTTACCGAGCTCGATTGAAGAACATTCCCTGACTCCTCCGATAAATGCCGGGGACGGGCTCGCAGTGAAGTTCACTTCCCCATTTGCCTTTGTAAGCACGGTGCTGTTCCCCTCCTGGTCTGTGAGATGGACGGTGTCTCCGAACTTCCCCTTGAGTGTGATGTTACGCCTGCCTCGAAGCGTCCAGGCCGCAAACAGCCGATCGCCGCGGCGGCGGGAAAGCTCCAGACAAAAGACGCTGTGACTGCCCGTCGGCACCGCGCGAATGAAATCCGCATCGCTCGTCAGGTGCGCGGCCACCGCGTAGGCAACGTAAGAGAGTTTGGGGTGCACGTCCGGGTATCGGGTGAACAGACCGGACGCGCCCCAGTTCGAGTAGTAGTAACCCGTGCCCACGTCTTCGAAACAGGACGGCGTGATCCGTGAGTATCCGTAGGACAGGCAGTGCATGATGTCCCGCGCGTAGAGGTCGGCCTGTTCCTGCCAAGAGAGGTTGCCCGGATTGGTGGAACGATAGATGCCTTCCGCGCAACCCGTGATCGGTTTGCCTTTGTAGCCGTATCGGTCGAGTGCCTGCCGATACCACCAGGCGGTCTGAAAACCGGCGAGCTCAGGTTGGCGTTCCGGCATCCTCGCGAAACAAGGCACTTCATGGCCGACAGCATCGAACAACTTCGAAGGGAGCCTCCGGTAGAGGAGCTCCTCGACGAAATTGAAGCTGCTGTTGCCGAGAAGGATTTTGGTGTCGGGCTTTTCTTTCCGCAGCTTCGAGCACTGCTTCACTGTTTCGTCGAAGTAGTGTTTGGCGTTGACCTTTTCTTTCTCGTCGAAGTTGTATCTTTCACCGTTGAGGAACAGGCGCGGGTAATGCATGAGATGCGGGCCAGAAAGATATTTCTCGTGCCACATCAGTTTCGCATCTGCGTGGTAGTCACGGATGCCGCGCTCTTTGAGCTCTTCAGACAACTTCGGCGGAATCCTCCCGAAATGCTGCACGTATCCGAGTCCCAACCAGTCAACGGGATCGAGCCCCGCGCCGCGGCTGGCCGTCCCGTGTGTGCCGTCCCACCACCATGAACAGTAACGGCTGCGAATATCTTTGGTCAGCCATGCCTTTGGGAAATCGGGTAGTCGGGCGAAAGTGGTTCTGTGATTCACAGGCACATCGATGTTTCGTCCAGCCAGGGTCACCTCATAGTCGAACAGACCGTAAGTGGTACAGTCCGGCTCATGAGCGATCGTTTCAGTTGCGCCTGGCGCGAGGGTGAGCTTCCAAGATTGCTCTTTAGCCTGCTTCATCCTTTTCTGCAGCCAGCGGGCAGAGAGCTCGACCTTCTTTGATTTGCCGGAAGTGTTTTCCAGCACCAGATCAAAAGAGGGCTGCATCGCGCTGGGGAAGACGTTCCAGGTGCTGCGCGCCGAAACGTCCAACTGAACAGGAGAACGCTCCACAGTGACCGCGAAGATCCGCACACCGCTCGGCGCGCCGAGAGGCATGTGCCCGAACATGAACGGATCGGGCGCGGCCACTCGCACTTGGGTCCGACGGGTGAATTGGATGTCGAAGGCTGTCTTGTCGCCCAACGCCGGCAGCTTGATCAGCTCACCTGCCGGCAAGTCGACAGGGAGAACAAACAGCTTCGCAGACTGTTCCAGCCCGCCGATATCCGCCCGGCCCGATACGGTATCAACGGCTTGCTTCGATCTCCTTTCTCCCAAAGTGGGCACATCGACAGAGACATCGCGAATAAAGCCTCGCCCCTGAAAGACCCCGCACCTCAACGTCAACGCGGGCTCGTGTCCCTCCTGTCCATCAGCAATCACCAGCAGATAGGCCCGCACGTATTGATCCATCGGCAGACTTATAGCGAGGTCCTTCGGCGCCTTTGCAGACAGCCAGGGAGCGTTGTTCCAGTTCGGCGCGTCCTTCTCCATCTCACGCCAGCGCGACGGCCCGGCATCCACGGAACGCCATCGTCCCTCTTCATCCCGAGCTACATGGAAGGGAATCCCCTTCAGCTCAATGCTCGCCATCGCCTTCGCCAGCCGACCCTTCGGCCTGAACAACAGATCGCTGGCATACTCGCCATTCATCAGCCCGTCCAGAGGCACGGTGTGGAAGCGCGCTTGAGGACTCGGGGATTCTGCAAACACGCTGAAGAGTACAATTGACAGTAGGTTCACGTAATGAGTAATGAGTAATGAGTAAGAAGATCTCGATTCTGTCGTTCCCCGGGCGATGGGACTCGCGGTGACTATGTACATATTCGGCGCTTGCTGCAATTGGACCCACTATTATCGTGAGGTCTGCGAGGCATACGTCCGGCATGCCCACTTCGCGCACTAGTCATGGCAGAAGAAACCGTCTGAGAGTTCACCAGGTAAAACTCTCACCCTCGACATACCAGAGAGGTCAGAAGATGAAACTATGCTCGGTTCTCTCACTCTTCAGCCTTGTCATCGGTCCCGGCGTCTGGGCAGGGCCCAAGAACCGCATACCGATAAAGAGCGTGCAGGATGCCGTCGCTCAGCTCAAATCTGAGAACGATACACAGCGAAAAAGGGCCATGGATTGGCTGGTGAAAAATAAAGTTGTCGAGACCAAAGTACATCCGAACCCTCTTCTGAAACCATACCTCAAGAGTGAAAAAGAGAATCTGAAGAACACGGCAACAAAGGCATTCATTCGCTGGTCCAGGAAGGCAGACACCAGGGAACTCATTGAGTTGAACGAGCGAGAATTCACCGAGAAAGAGTTTGAGTTCCCGGCATTCAAGGCCCTCTTCCGGGTGAATCCCGGCGCAGCACGAAAACACTTTGAGAAACGGATGAATGAACTTAAGGGCCTGAGGAACAGATTCCGTTTCAGTAGCAAGGCAATTCGGGCCATCACCGCACTTGGACCTGCCGCAGAGGAGGAGGCAATCGTACTGCTGAGGAGTAAGTATCCAGACGTCGTCAGAGGTTCGATAGGCATCTTTTCGACTATTGGTACCTCGAAGTGCATCCCTGCGCTGAAAGCCGTAGCAAAGCGGCACAAGGATCTTCAGTTCCGGATCGAAACAATCATCAAGAAAATAAAGGCGAGGGAATGAGGATCAGGCGGGGAATCCCCCGGCCCACCCAAACGGAATTTCGAGAGGGAGAACCCGCTCGAAATCGAGACTCAGAGCTCAACTGACAAGACCGACCTCCAGTTGCACATCGATTGTGTCTGGGGTCCATTCCTGCCAGTAACCCCGATCACTATCGTGACGCATTCAATGGGGTATTCAGGATCCTCGGTCCACTTTCACGGGCAAGAATCATGTCAAGATTAAGGCTTGGGCTCATTGGCTGTGGCGGGCGGGGACGGTATCACCTTCGCAAAATAGAGGATTACGATGATGTTTCGATTATCGCGGCCTGCGATCCGGTCGAGGCCAGCTTGGGGAAGGCAGTTGAGGAGTTTCAGATCGGGCGTCAATACGGCGAGATCGATGACCTTCTCGATAACGAGCAACTCGATGCGATCATTGTCGCCACGCCTGCACATCTGAATCATGTGGCCGCGCTGCCCTGCCTGCAGCGCGGGCTGCCAGTGCTTCTGGAGAAGCCGCCCGGGCTATCGCTCGAGGAGACGGTGCAGCTTAGGGACGCCGCGGCTGAATCCGGCGCCCAATGCATGGTTGGCTGGAATCGCCGTTTTGACCCGTTCATCAATGAAGCTTGCAGCCGCATCAAGGAACGGGGGCCGATGACGCAAATCGTAGGCGAGTTCCACAAGAGCATGAAGCAGGCATTGGGCAGCTTCCCGGAACGGCTCCTCGACAGACTCCTGCTCGAGACGCCCATCCACGCGCTCGATGCTATCCGGTCGATTGCGAAATCCGAGGTCAAGGAGGTGCATTCTTTCGCGCGGCGTTCGTGCTCCGATTACCGGGACGTTCACAGCGCGCTGATTCTCTTCGAGAACGGCTGCGTGGCTAATCTCATCGCCAATTACACGACAGATGCGCGGTTGGAGAGATATGAGATTCACGGCTGGTGGATTTCCGCATACCTCGAAGGAGTCAATCAAGGCGCGATCGTTTGCGATGGCCAACGCCACGAAATGACTTGTTCGGGCGACAGCACACAGGCGCAGAACCGTCATTTTCTGGATTGCGTCAAAGAAGACCGGCCCATCACTTTGCCGGCAGCCAACCTCGATGAGGCCATCAAAACGATGGACCTCGCTCAGTCGATCCTCGACAGCGTCGTTCCGTGAGAGTGGTCGGCCTTTGAGGAGCTTCGGGAAGTGAGGCCGTGGCTTCAGAGCTCAGCACTCAGACAGGCCATCATTGCGCCTTTCAGCTCAAGCACTCCCTGATGGTCATCGATCGGTCCGCCGTCCTCGATGAACATGGTGCCGTCGAAGCCGGATTCGTTCACCATACGGGTGACGGCGAAGAGATCTCGTTTGCCCGGCTTGTCACCTCGTGACCATTTGACGTGCACGTTGAGGGCATACGGCATTATCTTGCGAAGATCTTCGATCAGGTTGTCCTCGGGGAAATTACCGCAGTCGGGCAGGGTGCCAAGGTGTTCGCTTCCCACAC
>Ga0207984_1001207_pt1 | contig 13327 bp, 10 predicted proteins | sample ETNtaG_30_FD_185760 | JGI IMG/M metagenome (GOLD analysis project Ga0207984, IMG submission 185760) | Marine microbial and viral communities from oxygen minimum zone, Eastern Pacific Ocean - ETNP201306PF43B (SPAdes) (version 2) | ecosystem: Environmental > Aquatic > Marine > Oceanic ...
TCCGAGCCGGCTGAAGTTGTTCTTGAGCATCTCCAACCTTCGCCATAACAGCCACGGCCAAATCCATGAGTGGAGCAGCCACTTGCCACGCTGTAAGAATTGCCCTCCCGTTTCCTTCTAGCTGAACAACTTTTTCACCAGATTGAATAAGGTCGCCTTCGTAAAACTTCCGGATGAGAATGGATTCGTCAGCACACTTGACTGCCTCTTCCAGAAAATCGAAGACGAAAGAAGTGGTGCCTAGATTGGTTGAAACTTCCGCAACCGTGTGGCGTGGATACGGAAACATAATTTCGGTAGTAATATCGCCGTTACCGACGACTGAATCGTAGATGTTTCCAACCTGTTCCAGGGCTTGTTTCTTTAGATTCATTACAGTCAGGCTGAGATATTAGAATCCACCTCGGCCGCGTCCTCTTGGACGTTTTTGATCACGATCACGACGACGGTCTTTTCCTTTCTCTCTGCCATGCTCTCGGATGCCTTTCTTTAACTCCTTCTTGAACTTCCGTTCAAAAACAACGTAGCGGGCTTGCTGTTCTGGAGTGAGAATTTTTCCAGTTTCCTTGAAAAACTCATACTTCATGTCGATTTTTTTCTTCTCAAAATCGTTAGCTTGCTTTACCAGAGAATTTAGCTTTTTATCGTCAACTTCTTCCTCTTTTGACAGCTCACCGATTTGCTTCATTACTTCGCGCTGCTGCTTAGACACACCCTCCATATCCGACATCAAAGCTCGATATTTGGGGAAGAATTTTTCAGCTTGTTCCTCTGTCAAGTTAATTTCATCCGTCAGCTTCCACATTTTCATCATTTCCAAACGGTCTCTATCGGGCTTGTCAGGCATTTGAGCCAGAACAAATCCCGTCATAAGCAACAGTATGGCTAGTTTCTTCATGATTGTTCCTCCGTTGTTAGTTCGTATTCCAAATTGATGATGTCTGCATCATCTAGTTCTTTTAGTAATTCCCAATCGGACCCAAAAACGTCTGCCTCATCCAGAAGATATTCTGCTGAAAGATAAACAAGATCTTCATCGAATTTGAGGTCGAATTGCTCAAGTTCATCATCGTCAATTTCTGCGATCAAGAATGATTCTCCACTAATAAAGAATGGGATCTCTTCCAAACGATCTGCATTCTGGTATACGCCAAAGCTGACGGCAAGGAAAATGACCGCCGCCATAACGCCTGAGATCAGCGACTGGCGCTTCTGTTCCCGCTTGTGAATGGTTCCGTGCAGGCGTTCTACAAAATTGTCTGCATCAGGAACAGCAATGTGTCGACCAGAAAAAGAAATCAGTTTGTCTTCAAATGATGTCATTCTTTTTCGAGTTCTTTCCTCAGATTACTCACTGCGTGATGAAAATTCACTTTCGCGCTGTTTTCAGTAATATCCATAATTTTTGCCACTTCACGGAACGGCAGTTGTTGAAATGTCCTCAACATGACGACCGTCCGCTGTTTCTTGGGAAGCTTTTTGATAGCCGGCCAGAGCCCGGCATGCGTCCAGACGTCGTCCGGCTCTTCTCCCGCTGGGTGGCGTTCAACTTCTGCGTCACTGACGAAAATCTTTCGGAATTTTTCCTTCCGGAAGTGGCTATTGGCCACATTAACGGAAATCCGATAGAGCCATGTGGAAAACGCCGATTCATTTCTGAAACGTGTGAGTCCGCGATAGACACGGAGATAGGTTTCCTGGCAAAGGTCGTCAGCCAACATTTCGTCCCCTGCCATCCGCATATAAAGGCTGAATGTTTCTGCATAATGTCTTTTGACCAGTTCGTCAAATGCACTTTTTTCTCCATTTTGAAATCTTTCTACCAGTTCTCGATCTTTCATGGATCATTCTGCCTCTTTAGATACACAATTACGCAAGAGGTTAAATCATTTATAATAATTCCCAAATATTTTTCGCACTTTTAATAGGTCTATTCATTTCATTCCGTTCTTTCTAACATGTGATTTTACTAACTTTAAGTGTGACTTTCTCACCAAATCTACAACAGTGTAAAGCCATTGAGCATCCACCTGCGCCGCTCATGCTCATAGCCGGAGCGGGGACAGGAAAAACCTCCACTCTGCTACAGCGAATCTGCCACCACACAAAAACCGGCAGCATGAATCCCGAGAATATTGTACTCCTGACCTTCACCGAAAAAGCGACTGCCGAAGCGCAGGATAAAATCCGCGGCTTGCTAAAATCTGATGCTGACGGCATTACTGTAAGTACATTCCACGGATTTTGCCATTCGGTGGTGAGACAGCACAGTCCGGAGAAAATGGCCGATTGGGTTCTCTGGCAGGATAGCGACGTCATTCACTTTTTCCTGAACCATTTTAACGATTTAGACGATCTCAGTTCCCGGACTTTCAGGGCAGATCCCATCGGTTCCATTGGGCAAGCGATCATTCCATTTTTTTCGAGAATGAAAGATGAGCTCATAAGTCCAAAAGAACTGAAGAAACTGATAAAACCTGAACTTTGGACTGAAGAGTGGATTACGAAAAATTATCCTCTGCTGCATAAAAACAGTGAACCGGAAGATGCGGCAAATCAGCTGCGGGATTTAGCCTATATCTACGAATGGTTTCAGAAAGCAAAAGCGGAAGAAAAAGCACTGGACTTCGGTGACATGCTGCTTCATTGCCATTCGTTACTCCAAGATAATCCAGATGTTTTGGAAACCGTTCAAGAAAAATTCAGACACATCTTTATAGACGAATATCAAGACAACAATTACGCACTCAATAAGATCGTTAACCTCATTGCCAAAAAGCACGCAAGCATTACTGCTGTGGGTGATGAAGATCAGTGCATCTACAGCTTTCGCGGAGCAAACTACTATAACATCCAGGATTTCGAAAATCGCTACAGCTCACATCCCGACTTCGAGATCGTGACGCTGGTGGAAAATTACCGCTCTACGCAGGAAATCCTCAGTCTGGCAAACGCGTCCATCGCCCATAACAGCGATCGGAACGAAAAAGTACTGACTACGCCCGAGACTAATCCGAAGCACGGCTCTCCTCCCATCTGGACAATCGCTGAGAGAACAGGGACTAAGGAAGCCGTACCCGAGCTGATTCAACAGTTGACTGAGAGAGGGCGGGCCTATCATGGCGATATTGCCGTCATCTGCCGGAATTGGGGCAATGTGAAAGAGATTGCTGATGTTCTACTGGCTCAGGGAATTCCGGTTGACCTCCATGTGGAGAAATTCTTCAGAGTTCCTATGGTGAAAAATTTGCTGGCTTGGACTCATTTTATATTGAACGACTATAACTCACAGCAATCTCTGTTTCGGATTTTATCCCAAGCTATGGGAGACAGTTGGACGGAAAAGTTTTTCCGGACGACTCGCCATACGATTATTGAAGAGAAAGTGACTCGCTTGGCAGAGATTACAGCTGAAAAGAAAACCGATTCCGGCATTTCTGAGCAAATTACCCAAATTCTCGATTCCCGCACATTTCTGCTAAAGGAATTGGGTAAAAAGCTGCCCGCCGGAGAAATGGTTTGGGCAATTTTGAAGGTGCTAAAACAGACCGAGCTCATGACGGCCATGCGGCGTAATTATCGCTATCGTGAACGACTCAATCTGGCAAATATGGGAGAACTGCTTAACATGGCTGAGCAATTCGCAAATGCCCGTTCTAAAGAAGAAGGCTCGCTGTCTGACTGGCTCTCTTTCATGGATGCAATGAGAATTGCAGGAGACCTGGATGCAGCTCAGCCGGAGCTGCCGAAGAAGAATGTGGCCGTTCAGCTCATGACAGCTCACCAGAGCAAGGGGCTCCAGTTCCCCATCGTAATCCTCCCGTTCATCCGCCAGAATACATTCCCCATGAGTCTGAAAAAACACACCCTTATTGACCGCCTACCAGTGGAATGGATGAAGTGGGGACAGAGTGTCGAAAATGTACGCGAATCCCACTTTCAGGAGGAACGACGCGTTTTTTATGTGGCGTGTACACGGGCAGAAAACCGTCTTTACATTTTTGGTCCAGCAAAATCTCAATCTGACTTCACAAAGGAACTCGAAAATTTGGAACCCACAGTAATGGAGAAAAGAATCATGACAACAGACAACAACGAAAAAGACGAAAGTATATCCGAAACTCAACAGCGGTTGATGGCTGAGCTGAATCGGGAAATAACAGCGAGCCAATACGGCAATGCCCGGGACATTCTGGCCAGGATGGAAACAGCAGAATCAGCCGACACTCCGACTGTCGGCGAAAGCGACGACACTTTTGATACATCCCGAGATCTGCTCACCCTCTCGGCGACGAGCATAAAGGACTATCAGGATTGCCCGTACAAGTATCGCTTAAAACACCGTGACGGCGTGCCGGAACAGAAATCGAAAGCGACCATGGAATTCGGGAATATCATGCACGTTACACTACGGGATTTTCACTCTCTTCCGATGGAAGAGCAGACAGTGGAGAAACTGACGGAACTGTTCCAGTCCCACTGGCGAGAGGACTCCTTCGAATATCGCCAGCGTGCGGAGGAATTCTTCCTTCAGGGAGAGGAACAGCTGGGTGGATATTTCCGCCATTTTAGTGATAATCCGCCTGATGTGGCCGGGTGCGAAAAGCGGTTCACTTTCGACCTTGATCATTTGGCTGTCCGCATCAAAGGTCAGATTGACCGGCTGGATCAGGACGGTGACAAATTAAACGTAGTGGATTACAAGACCGGTAAGAGCAGAGAAGAGGCGAAAAAGAACCTTCAGATGGCACTTTACTCTGAAGCGCTGAGGAGAGATGCCGTTGATGACCTGTCCGGCGAGCCGGGAGAAACGGTGCTCCACTACCTCCGCTACCCTGAAGAACCCCTCTCCTCGCACACGTTCAGCAGTGAAGAATTGGAGACGTACCTTGAGAAAATTTCGGATGTGGTAGGCGGCATTCGAAAACAACAATTCGAGCCGAACCCGAACGCTTACGGCGTCTGCAAGTGGTGCGATTTTAAGGAATTTCTCTGCCCGTCGTGGGAAGAGGAGGATTAATTGACTATTGACAATTTACTATTTAAAATTGTCGAGAAGCGTCATTCAAGGTCTAAATTAATAAAACTCCAAAACCCTCTGCTTAAACTCCGCCTCACTCACCTTCTCCAACTCACCTGAAGGAATCTCCACCATCTGTCCCCACCGCTTGTGCCTGACCGTATCTCGCTCAGGGAAGCCGTTGGCAGAAGCATCGTAGATCAAGAACTGACCATCCGAGGCAAAGACCAGCCACCACATGACTGAATCCGATTTCCGCAGCACATCGGCATGAATCTCAGCGAACGAAAGGTACTGACCATAACCCACAAGTCCCCCGTTGTCACTTAAGAATGACTTTTCTTCGAAGAGCGCCATCCGATCATTCTTCACCGCTAGATAGTCAATGTCAGTCAGACTGAATCCACCGCCCATTTTATCTCTGAAGAAACGGCTAAAAGGGGACGCCTGTGCACTTCCCTTCCCCTTTCCCGGCTCCATCTGGCAGGCGGTTTTACGGATAATCCTATTTACCAGTTCGTCTTCAGTCACCTCTTCGTATGGCGTCTCCTCCCATTCCAGAAGTACTTTACCGTCATCCAGATGGATAAGCCAGTGGGGAACTGAGCTTTTCAAGAACGGACGCAGCAAATTCAGATCAATCTGGAAGAACTCGTCTCTACTCAGGCATTCTTTAATCAGCAGATAACGGCTAGCGGGATCAGAATTGATTCTCGCCACGGCGGTGACTAACCAAAGATCACTAAATAGAGTTATATCAGGGATATCTTCAAGGAGTGGTTTAAGGAGTGACGGGCGACTGCCGAATACTTCACTTTTGACCATATCTGCCCTACTATGAGATAGTTTTTGTCAGCTGGGATAAATCTACCAACTCACGCTTTTCATTCCCAAAAATGTCTGTGAAACTGATGAGGATATCCGACTGGGAATCAACCTCCGGAAACGGCAGCTTATAGTCGTGATCTTGTAGCGATTTGCTTTCCCAGGTAAACTGAGGACGAAATACAAAACCATCGAAAGAGGGGTCTACTGTAATAAACGCCAATGCATTTAAGCCGGATTTCTTCTTGCCCAGCGGTTTTTTCGTAATCGCATTTGTCTCGAAGTTGTTTATCCGGCAGATGACATCCTCATCATTCAACTGCCAGTCACAATTTACCGTTGGGGGCATAACCAGATCGAATGCGATGGAATGTACCAGTCGGTTGCGATCAGGCATCTTGCCTCCGGAAAACGGTCCCGCCGGATCCGCCAGTGCCGACATGATGGATTCCGGCACTTTCAAAAGCTGAGCTTCACAACTGTCAAAAAGATAACTGTCAGCTAGCCATTCTGAAAAACGTGTGGGGACAATTATATACACCAAATCTGATTTAACTTCACTTGCGAGTTTCTTTGCAACTTGGCGATTCAGTTGATTGATCTCCTGCCGCCAATCGAAATAGATAACCGGATTGTCACGAAGCTTTGAATCATCCACACCGAAAAGTGTTTTGGTCGCTCGGCAGTACAGTTCCCAATCAGGCTCGGAATGTTCCTCCGTAAAAGCGTGATAGACGGCAAACGGTGCCGGTTCCAGGTGCTTTCCTCGATTACCAATCTTTTCCTTCAGGTGAAGCATCCGATGTGTGGTGACAAAAAGCGAAGTTTTGGAGGAGTCCAACATGACCCATCTTCTGCCCAGTTTTTCTGCTACAGCTGCTGTCGTTCCTGAACCGGAGAAGGCATCCAGCACCAAATCCCCGGGATTGGATGAAGCTGAGATAACCCTTTCCAGAAGCTGCTCGGAATTTTCAGTAGGATAGCCCCACTTGAATGTGTAACCCGGGATATCTGTCCAATTGGAATCGACTCGCTCCTCTTTTGCGGTCTGATACTCAGGAATGCCGGTTTTTGGATTCATACGAATGCGGCCTTCTTCTCGGTAACGCTCCATCCGCTCCTGTGAAAACGTCCAGTGGCGACCGTCCGGCGGTATGATAATCTTCCCATCGTAAACTCGCCCGCGTGACCGGATCGTGCCTCGACGCTCTTCCAACTGATCGTCGTTGTAGTTCTTCAACTGTTTTTTATCAACCGGCGACCACCGGATTCCGGGTGAATGCATGGCAATCCATTTTTGCTGTTTTCTCGGTTTTTGAGCGCCGTGGAAAATGTAATCTCCACTCCTCGTGTAGAAAAACAGAGTATCTGTCGCCGTGTTGAAGCGGCTGATGCCGTCGAACACTTTTTTCGTCCGGTTGATTATAATCTCGTTCCGAAACCCTTTAGAGCCGAAAATTTCGTCCAGCAAAATCCGCATGTGGTGACCGAAATGGTAATCCGTCCGCATGTAGAAACTGCCGTCATCTGAAAGAAGCTCACGGAGCAAAATCACTCGTCTCCGGAGCCATTCCAGATAATCGGCGCCGGTCCGCTTGGCAGAATAAGCGTGGGAGTGATTCCGGCCGTAGGCGTCACCCGTTCCAAAAGGAGGATCAATGTAAATCAGCCGGACACCGGAAGAACCATCATCGTTTTTCAGCTTTCCTTGCTCTTTCTCATCTATGAGAGTTCGAAGAGCGGACAGGTTATCACCAAAGATTATCTGGTTTTGCCACGCTGATTCGCCAAAGCTAGTGACTTTATGCAGAGAAACCCGGGGAGTCTCTTCAAGGACTTGTTCGGGAGATGCTTTGTCGGGATAGGTTAGTTCAAACGGCATAACTTATAATTGTAAATATAATATTAATAAATGATCAATCTTCCTCTTCGTCACTATTCTCTTCTGTCAACAGTTTACCTTCTCCAGTCCCTAAACTGATTTCATTGATCTTGTTGATCGGTTTCTCGAGTTGCCGGGTCCGGGTGGTTTCCAAATCCTCATAGTGTTTTTGCACAGTATTCAGCGATTTCCCCAGAGCATCAACCTTCCCGGAAAACTTCTGCCACTGCTCGGTAAAATCGTGTACCAGCTTCTGGATCTCCATAGCCTGAGATTCCATATGAAAGCTCTGCACAGACTGGCGCACCATTGCCAAGACAGCAAATAGTGTGATAGGAGAACAGAGCAACACCTGATTATCCATGGCGAACTCTACCAGATTTTCCTCACCCTTCTTTGGCTTATTCAGGAAAGCGTAAATCCCTTCATTCGGAATAAACATGAGCACAAAATCGAGCGTGTCATCTGCAGTATCGATATAATCTCTTTTGGTCAGCGCCTTGACATGACCTTTCACATCTTTCAGGAATGCTTTTCTCTCTGCGATCTGTACTTGTTCGTCTTCCGCCGAAAAGAGTGCCGCATAGTGATCCCAAGGAAATTTCACATCCATATTCACCCGTTTTCCATGCGGGAGCAGAAATGTAAAATCGGGCTTCCCCTCTTTGCTTCCTGACTGAGTCTCGTAACTAATCCCCTCTTTCAATCCGAGGTAGCCGAGAATGTCTTCTACCATCCGCTCGCCCCATTGTCCGCGTGCCTGCGAACTGGAGAGAATCTGACGCAGTTTTAAAGTTGTGTCAGACAGTTCGGTAATCCCTCTTTGCGACGATTCCATCTGCCCTTTCAGCTCGGTAGTTTGTGTTGTCAGCCCCTTCAATTGAGTTTTCATCTCCTTCAAGGTAGCGTCTATGAGCTTTTTCTTCTCCTCCAGCGTGCCGGCTCCTTTTTCCATTTGACCTTTGAGTGTTTCATTTGCAAGCTTCAGAAACTGGTCGGTACTCTGACGAAGAGCTTCTGCAGAGAGAGCGGCGAACGCATCTTTCATGCTTTCGGTATTGGTAGATGAATCCTCCTTTTGGCGATTTACAATATAGTAAACAGCAGCTCCACCCAAGGCGATACCGATAACAAGTAGAATTATAGAGGTGAAATCCATAGCTTCAAAATAACCTGAATAATTCAAGATAACAATTCCAGAAGGAAAAAATGAGCATAAAAAAGATGATTCTGCTTTCGGAATAAAATTGTAACGGTTACATTCTCACCCATGTTGCCGAGACTCCAACTGTTTCAGAATGAATGGGTGACTTTTGCTGCTTTTTTCGGGTTGATTATCATCCTGATTGGACTCAGCGAACTCTTTCGTTCACGATTTCATTGGACTACGGAATCAAGCAGAAAATTTGTTCATATTCTCGTCGGTATCTGTCTTCTCTTCAGCCTTTTTCTTTTTAAATCCAATACTCAACCTATTATTCTTGCAATTATTTTCATATTCATCAATGGTGCAGCACTCAAGATGGAACGCTTCGCCGCCATGCACGCAACTCGTCGGAAATCCTTCGGTACGGTCTATTTTCCAGTCGCGTATCTGATTCTGGTCTTGGGATGGTGGGATGATCCTACTGCTCTTGTCGTAGCACTCCTGCTGCTTACTTTCGCAGATACAGTGGCAACAGTTGTAGGAGAATCTGTCCACACTCCAGACACTTTCGTCGTTTGGCAAGATATAAAATCCGTCCAAGGCACCATTGCCATGTTCATCATGTCAATTGCTCTAATTGCCGGCGGAATTATATTCGTTTCTCATTGCCTTGGCGATCAAATGACTGCACCTAAATTGCTAATCCCAAAAGTTCTTTTCATCGCGTTCCTTGCCACTGCAGCCGAAGCTGCTTCCAGCAGAGGTTCGGATAATCTATCTGTCCCTCTGATAACTGTAATAGGACTCGATCTCTATAATAAACTGGCAGCTTCCAATGAAATATCACTTTTCCTTGTCTGGATACTCGTTGCTCTGATCTTGTCTTTTGCGGCCAATTACTTTAGATCACTTACAAATGGCGGCGCACTGGGAGCTACTGTTATGGGAATTTTCATTTTTAGCATTGGCGGGCTCGAATTCCTGGTTCCCATCTCAGCTTTTTTTATACTATCGTCTATTCTATCTCGTCTCGGGAAAAAAAGAAAAATCGACAGAAAACATCAATTTGGGAAAGGAGCACGCCGAGATATCGTTCAAGTATTCGCGAACGGGGGTATTCCCATGCTTATAGCTATTTGGTACTTCTACACCCCTTCTCCGGAACTCTACATCGTTTACTTGGCATCTTTGGCAGCAGCCACAGCAGATACTTGGGGTACAGAGATCGGATTTTTCTCGGCAAAACCTCCTCGGAATATTACGACTTTTCGGAAGGTAACGACTGGCAGTTCAGGCGGAGTTTCTCTTCTGGGAACTTTCGGTTCTATTCTTGGCGCCGCGACCATAGGAGGTATCAGCTACCTCTTTCTAAAAGACTTACAGTCGCTGATCTTGATTACATCGGCTGGATTTGCTGCAAGTCTGGTTGACTCACTGCTGGGATCTACAGTTCAGGCGAATTTCGAATGTACAGATTGTCATGTCCTGACAGAATTGGAAATACATTGTGATAGACGAGCTATGAAAGTTCGTGGAATCCGGGAAATTACCAACGATACCGTAAACCTTCTCTGTACACTATCCGGCGCTGCAATAGCGCTGGCGGTGATAACTTACTACTTAGACTCCATCTAAAGCAGCTTCATCAGAAAAAATAATCCACTCACGATGAGCTTGTCGAACGACTGCTTCACCGCTTTCCAAATCTGAACTGAGTAACTTCGGATTAGGCTCATCCTTGGCAAATTTGACCTTATCTGCCCGTTCAAGCAGATTCATCAGACTTTCCTCCCACTCCTTCTCACCTTCAAATTGAGGAAGTACTTCCCGTATCTCTTCAGTGGTCATCTCCAAAACACGAATAAAATATTCATGCTCAAGAAATTCTCGGATAATCTGAGATAGTTCAAAATAAAAAGTTTTTACATTCTCTGAAGTAACATCACCTGCATCTAATTTTTCCAATTTCTTCAGAGCAATATTTAACGGAGGAGTTTTAATCGGAACATGCACACGTGTAGGAAGTCTTCCCGTCTTTTTCAGCCAAATCCAAATGAGCAGTCCAACCAATACAATTATCGCTGCAATCCTTGCTGCCAACCAATAGGGAAATGGTCCCCGATCCTTAATTCTATACTCCGACATGCCGATTTCTCGATTATCAGAATCATCCTCGGAGAGCAATACGAATGAAATTCTCCCTGAATGATCTCCCTCTTCCTTCCACTCATTGATAGCCGATATATAAACAGATCGGGGAGTTTCCCAATTGTCTGAGTTAAAAGTCAGTTCATCCGGTTCCGCTTTCAACTGACCATTTTCATCGTATATGCTAACAGTTATTGATTTTTCAGGAGGATTGTCCATAAATACAGTAACCGTATCACTTTCGCCACCTTCTTTCAGTAATAAATATTCACCGGCATTGCTTTCTTTTTTTGAGATTAGCGGAGGAAGAGGAACCGGCGAGATCAACTTTCTTAATACAGGAGACTTGTCGTCGATTACTGTTGTAATAGTGATCTCTACAAATTCTGTAATTAATTCAGTACCTTGTTCTCCATCACTGCTCACGAAAACTGTGTAGGGCGGAATCTCAAACTCTCCCACATTCCAGAAACGAAGCTGAAACTCCATCTCGTCTTGGAAAGGAGATAAAGAGATTATTTCACGTCGACTGACAATCTCAACATCTTCATTGTCGATTGTTAACTGAGGAAATACTGCTGAGATGGTGTCATCTGACTCTACCAGAATCCGATACGTGAAAATATCACCAACTGTCCCTATTTGTGGTTGAATCTTAGTCGAGATATCAGCAGGATATAATTCGGAAAAGAGTACAGAAAATGTAAATAGGAAAAAAAACTGTCTCACAAAAAGTAAATCAGAAACGTTTCTCACGTAGACGAAAATATCTCATGAGAGGTTCTACAAAGTCACCGCCAGACTCAATGGGGATAATATCCAGTTTTTTCCTCAGACAATCCTTCTGGAATTCTTCCATTCTCTGGTTGAATCGCCGGCTGTAATCTGTTCTTACTTTATCGGATGTAGTATCCAGCCAGAACGTTTCGTCAGTTTCCGCATCATGTATCTTAACTAATCCCACATCCGGCAGATTTTTCTCTCCGGGATCGTAAACTTGAATTCCAATAAGATCGTGCTTTTGATTAGCAACTTGCATTGTTTGACTTACTTGGCTGTCCAAAAAGTCTGAGATAAGAAAAACAACACTACGGCGATTAGCTACTCTGAGCAGATAACTCAGCGCTTCGTCAATATTCGTCCCTTTCCCTTCCGGCTCGTGATACAGGAGTTCCCGAACCACTCGAAGCACGTGGGATGTTCCTTTTTTTGGCGGGATAAATCGTTCGACTTCTTCGCTGAAAATGAGCAAGCCAACCTTATCGTTATTCCGAATGGCGGAAAAACCGAGTACGGCTCCTATTTCAGCCGCAAGTTCTGCCTTAAAGCTGTCCGTTGTTCCAAAATGTCCCGATCGGCTGGCATCATAAACAATGTAAACCGTCAATTCGCGCTCTTCTTCCATCACCTTCACGTAAGGATGATTAAAACGAGCGGTCACATTCCAGTCAATAAGCCGAATGTCATCTCCGGGCTGATATTCCCTCACTTCGGAGAACGTAACGCCTTGTCCTTTGAATACCGAGTGATACTCACCTCCGAAGATATCATTAACGAGACTTCGGGTACGGATTTCGATATGGCGGACTTTCTTGAGGAGCTCCCGGGGTATCATGGGAGTCGATTAAGGTACTGGGATGGTATCAAACAGACGACTAATTAAATCTTCTGTTGTCACTTCCTCAGCCTCAGCTTCATAGGTAAGAATTAGCCTGTGCCGAAGAATGTCTTCAGCTATATACCTAACATCTTCAGGAATCACATATCCTCTCTTTTGAAGAAAAGCTCTGGCTCGAGAAGCTTGTGCCAGATAGATTGTAGCTCTAGGAGATGCACCATAAGAGATTAACTCAGATATTTCTCCAAGCCCAAATCGTTCAGGAGAACGTGTTGCCAAAACAAGATCAACGATATATTTCTCAATTTTCTCATCTGTATAGATTTCATTAACTATCATCCGCGCATCCAGGATTGTCTTTGGATTCACAACAGGTTCCAGCGAAATATCTCCGTTGGAGGTACCCATCCGTTTTAGGATTTGCATCTCTTCCTCATCTGTGGGATAATCCACTTTCAGTTTAAGCATGAATCTGTCCACTTGTGCTTCTGGAAGAGGATAGGTACCCTCTTGTTCGATGGGATTTTGTGTAGCGAAAACCAGAAAAGGATCATCTAACTTAAATGTTGTATCATGGATAGTTACCTGACGTTCCTGCATCGCTTCAAGGAGGGCACTTTGTACTTTTGCCGGTGAACGGTTAATTTCATCGGCGAGAATAATATTGGCAAATATGGGGCCTTTCTT